>Ga0307990_1002355_pt1 | contig 15146 bp, 9 predicted proteins | sample EllFjometagen129_FD_203168 | JGI IMG/M metagenome (GOLD analysis project Ga0307990, IMG submission 203168) | Marine microbial communities from Ellis Fjord, Antarctic Ocean - #129 | ecosystem: Environmental > Aquatic > Marine > Unclassified | place: Southern Ocean | collected 2014-10-08
GGTACAAATTGGACATATACAACAACCGCTACTTCAGTTTGGGCTTTGGAACAAGTAGATGATGTCAACAGTGATGGAGTTAGTGATGTAATTATTGGTGATTTCAGCGGGCATTATTATATCCTTGATCCAACAAATGGAGCAGAGATATATGGTGGTAGTATCGGTGCAGCGATCATACTTCAATTAATTAAATTAGATGATGTAAATGGAGATGGCTATTCTGATATTGCAGTTGCGCACAGTACTAATAGCAATGTGCAAGTAATTAATGGATATACTGGTAGTATAATATGGTACCATTCTGTTGCTGATCAGCCATGGAATGCATCAAGAATTGGAGATGTAAGCGGAGATGGAATTAATGATTTGGTTGTTGGAACTCTTTACTCAAACAATTATGCTTATTTTCTTAATGGAGTTGATGGTTCCGAATTACATTCTACTAATTTTGGCACACCCGTAGATGCAATCGCTTCGATCCCAGATATCGTGGGAGACGGAAGTATGGAAATGGTCGTTGGCGGTCGTAATGGTAGCCTTAAATGTTACTCAGGTGGTTTGAATTCTGTTGTTTCAGTCGATGATGAGCCAAATATCTCTAATTCGATCTTTACTCAGAATATTCCAAATCCTTTTTCACAAAAAACTACTATTCAATTTTCAAGACCTGAAGGATGCACTGCACACACGACTATCAAGGTATATAATGTAATCGGGCAGCTTGTTGCAGAAACTCAACTTGATCCAATGCAGAATTCCTTTACCTGGGATGGAACTGACTTCCTTGGCAATGCAGTAAGTTCCGGGGTATACTTCTACAAAGTTCAAAGCGGAACATACAATGTGACAAGTAAGATGATATATATGAAATAAATTCGATTCGAAAACTAAAAGAGCCACGTGATGAACGTGGCTCTTTTGTTATATAGAGAATTATTTATTTTGTCGGAACTTGATAGATAAGATCTTCATTTTGATATCCCGGAAGGTCAAGGTACCAGTCCTGCTTTTGGGTTCCATCGCTTTGTACCCATTCAACGAAGTAATTAAAAGCATCTGAAATCTGTGTCATCTCAATAGCATAATCACAGCTTTCTGCGATAAGGATAGCCCATGGGAGATAATTTGCAGTTCGGAAATAGATACCTGAACCCGGGTCTGTTGCATCATCCCCAGTATCCAGAAGGGCGGTATTCATCTCGTAAGTATAGGGATAATCAGGAAGATGTATCTCGTGGCTTCGGACTCCGTTCGCAAGTAGGAATGGATTAAAAGGAGCTAGATACCAAGGTGGAAGAACAACCTTTGCTTTTGATGTTTCGGTCATTGAGAGCTTTACTGACCATGTGACAGTTGGAATGAATGGATAGGTTGGATAGGTATTTATCCAGTCGTCACCGCTTACTTCAAATACCTGACGATGATTTTGAAAGAAAATAACAGTTCTGTTATCGGCTTCAATTTCTGCCATATTAAGGCCATCAGCAGCTATGTCAGTCACCTCCCAGTAGGATGGATACTGAATTGCAAAACCATTGTTTAAGAAACCTGCACCTGCTGCTCGAAGATAGAAATTATTAATGACATCAACAATTTCAGAATCAGCATTAGTTACTTCAATGACATTATAATCCATGACCAGGTCATTCATATCATAATCACCTTTATTGGGCCAGAAATCTTCCCACATAAAAGTGCCATACTGCCCTTCGGCTGGAGTATATCGGTTGAATGCTCTGTCAGGATCGTCGGGATAGTCATCCCAATCATCGGTTACACCATCACCATCACTGTCATTGCAAGTACCCGTATAATCAACATCAAGAGTTACTTCTCCAATAATATGAGCTGTTTTAGCCCGAATTGTAATCTCAGTCATTGCTTCTGCATCATCAGTTGGTATAATGTAACGGAATATATCACACTGTCCATTCTTTACACCATCCTCATCCAATGTTTCAAATTTGATGCTGTAGTAGGGATTATTCGTTGGGTTTTCAACAAAATAGCTTTTTTCATCACCAATATAAGTAGAACCATTTGTAGGTTGAGAGGGAACAACTCCAGCCGGCAAGCTGATAGCAACATTACTTAATCCTTTGTCGTTGTTGTTACACACCCTGACTGTAATTGTAGTGGTGCCATTACAGTTGTCTTCCATATTCTCGAGAGTGAAAACATATCCATTATCGCTGGCAGTCTGAGGATCAAACTTGAGACCTTTCATTTCTGGATATACAGGAGCAATGCATACAAATGTATCGAGGATCGAACCTTCGGTTGAGTTCGTGATATTGACCCAGAGTTTCTGGACGATCGTTCCAGATTTCAAGAAAATTGATCCATAATATGTTGGTAGTGAAAGGGTATTTATAAATTGAGCATTCTCGATGTCCTTATGTATTTTATTGTAGCTTTTATTATAAAACTTTACAAGTAATCTCGTGCCACGAAATTATATTTAATAAAATTAAATTTTCAGGGAGATAAAATAATAATGAAGAAGCAAATGATATTCACTTTTATTTTGATAATTTTACTAAGTATTTGTTCTTCTGTTTTTGGGAACGACATTCTATACAAGACCCTCTCCAATGGCATGCAGATCGCTGTGAAAGAGAATCATAATAATAATTCGATTGGTTTCTATTGTTTTGTAAAAACCGGCTCTGTTAATGAGGGGGAATATCTGGGAGCAGGTATTTCTCATTATCTGGAACATGTAGTTGCTGGCGGCTCAACCACCTTTCATACTGAAGCTGAATATGAAGCAATGGCACAGGAGATGGGAGCACTCGTTAATGCATATACAACAACTGATGCTACTGCTTTTCACATTACTGTTGATAAACAATATGCAGATAAAGCGTTGGAAATATTGTTCCAGCAGATGCATGCCTGTGCTTTCGACTCGACTGAAGTTGCCCGTGAAAAGCAGGTCATCCTCAAAGAAATCGTGATGCGCTCAACACCACCTCGATCAAAAGTATATCAAAAAAACAATGAGCTTATCTTTCCAACTTCAAATAGAAAATATCCGGTCATTGGTTATACGGAATTATATAAAACTATTACCAGAGACGAGCTTGCAGATTATTATCATAAAAGATATGTACCCAACAACATGATATTTGTTGTGGCTGGTGATTTTAATGCAGAGGAAATGCTTACAAAAGTAGAGGAAACCTTTAATGAACTTGAAAGGGGACAGCTTGATCCGGTCTATCTTCCCCCTCAGAATCAACGGAGTGGAACTGTCGAATATATGGAAGAGTTCCAGATACAACAACCCACAGTTATAATTACAAAGATACTTCCTGCCGCAGATTTTGAGCAGTATCCCAAATTGATAGCAGCACTCGATATTTTATTTGGGAAAAGGCAATCTCCTATTAAATATAAACTAGTCGAAGAGCTTCAATTGGTGAACTACATATATGCCTATACGAATGTTTCAATGCAGATGCCCGAGGGAACGATCACTATTGGTTTTGAAGTAAAAGATCCTTCCAAGGTGAAAGAAATCGTCTCTATCATTGACGAGGAGATCGATTGGTATAGCAACGTGGGGATCGAAGATAAAGATATTAAAAATCTTATTTCAAGATATAAGGCAAATCAGCTTTTGAGTACCCCGGGAGTTGATCGAGATTGTAATAGTATCGGATGGAATCTTATGATGTTCGGTATACCGGATTCTGATGAGCTCTTTATCAATGCATTTGAGCAGATCACTGCGAAGGATGTTATGAACTGCATCAAAGAATATCTCGTTCCCAAAAATCGTGTCATCTTCTATGCACTACCTAAGGGTACTAAAGAAATGCTCGAGCAGAAAGATGAATTCCTGGCTGAAAAAATACAGCCGCAAAAGATTCAAATTTCTAAAAATCTTACTCTAATCTATAAAAAGAATACTGAAAAACCGATAATCAGCGGAGTGTTGTACCTTCCCATCAGTGAGGATTATGAAACTATAGAAACTGTTGGCACTATTTCCTTTATGGCAAACCTTATGCTCAAGGGTTCAAAGAAATTTGACTCGCTTGATCTTACAGAGTGGAAGGAAGATCATGCAATTGATCTGGATATTTCGATGAGCAATGATGGAACATATCTCGATTTTAAATGCCTAAAAGATGATTTTCCAAGACTTCAGGAGATCATTATTGACGCCTTTAACAATCCAACCTTTCCCATACAGGAGATCATACTCGCAAAGGAACGTGCAAACGCGCGTTACCAGCGATCTCTGAGTAATGCTTCATCTATTCATAATGAATTCCGCAGTGAAAAACTCTATTCCGGACAGCCGGCTGGTGTTTCGAATTTGAAGAAACTTGAAATAATTCAAGCGCTCGATCAACACGAGCTGCAAAACATTCATAAAAATTTATTCAAGGTTTCAAAAGCAATCGTAACCTTCTTTGGCGATCTTACTATTAGTGAAGCAGAAGCATATGCAAATGAATTTTACAGCCATATTCCAAAAGGAGAGATCTCGGGGACAGAATCTCATCTGATTGTTCCTGACATTGAAGATTCATTTGTGCAGGAGTATGATTTTGAACCAGTAAATATTGATCTCAACTGTGTTGCTCCACCGCGAGATAATGACAATATCGATCACTGGACGATGAAGGTGATCATGGCAATATTGAATGGCTCACGCGGTAGGATTCATAAAGCGGTGCGCGGTACTAACGATCTTGCTTACTATGGATACGCACGATATAACAGTGGGGAAGGTTATGGTTTCTTCCGTCTCACAAGCCAGACTTCGGTTGATAAAAAAGATGAATTGGTCGCAGTTCTGCAAGATCAGATCAATAAACTTAAGAATGAACCCGTTACTCATGACGAGATTCAATCTTCAATTGATGATTATTCTAAAATGGTCATTACGAGTATTGACGATAATCAGTTGCCCTATTATATGACACAATGTGAAGCAATTGGACTTGGTTATAATTATCTCGAAAAGATGAAATCCTATTTTGACAAAGTCACTCCCGAAGATATACAAAGAGTAGCTAATGAATATTTTACGAAAGTAGCAATCTTTATTTCCGAACCAAATGCAGAAGTTGAGCTCATGGTGCAGTAATATGATCGACTGATGCAATTCTATTAAATTTAATAATATAATAAATCATAACTAAACAGGTAAGAACACAAGAATCTATGAAGTACAAAAATACTTTCATTTTGGCTGTTGTTATTGTAATTGTGATCATTCTCGGTATAATTGTCTTACTCCATTTTTCACCCAAAGTGTATTCTATTAAACCGTGTAGTAATGAAAGACAACATTGGAAAATCGCATATTATGAGGGGGGGTCTTTTATTGATTATAGTCTCAGTCTTAGAGGATTGTCCAAGAGATTAAGTGATCTCGGATGGATTGAGCCGATTACTATTCCTGATTTTTCCGACAAGGACAACGCACAGCTCATCTGGGAATTCCTTGCTCATAATTGCAAAAGCAACTTTATAACCTTTTCGGAAAACGCATTCTGGACGGCAAACTGGAAGGATTCAACTCGTGTAATTAACCGAAGAAATGCAATAGAATATCTGAACAAAAATACAATTGATCTTGTGCTTGCATTAGGAGCATGGGCAGGACAGGATCTGGTGAATAATGAGCATACAACTGCTACAATTGTGATTACTTCCGGTGGTCCTTTACGTGTAGGTATTATTAAATCAGCTGATGATTCTGGATATGAACATATTTTTGTAGAATGTGATCCAAATAGTTATAAGAACCAGATTGAGCTCTTTCATGATATTATAGGATTTGAGCGTCTTGGAGTTATGTTTGAGGATTCTGAAGATGGAAGGATCTATGCGCATTATGCAGAATTGGAAAAAGTGTCCCAAAAGAGAGATTTCAAACTTATTGTCTGCCACGCTGATGAAGGTGATACAAAGCTGGAATCCTTTGAGAATGCAAAAAGAAGCTATCAGGTACTCGCACCAATTGTTGATGCTATGTGGGTCGGTATCCATCAGGGAGAATCAGTAGAATTTTTACCAGAGCTACTCAAGCCAATGTACGATTTCAATGTTCCCACCTGGGGTGTCCTCGGTGAGCCTGCTGTTGAAAAGGGCGTTTTACTCAGTATTACACATCAGAACTTCGATGAGATCGGAAGATGGTATGCAGAAAACATAGCTAAGATTTTCAATGGAGCAAAACCGCGAGAACTCTCTCAAATTTTTAAGGAAAAAAATCATATTCTTATAAATACAGAAACGGCAAGAAGAATCGAATATGAAATTCCTGAAACACTCCTGGAAATTGCTGATAAAATATATGAAAAAAATCAATCATAATTTGTCTTTACTTTTCTCACTTGTAACTTTATTTTATAAGAATAAAAAATGAGAATGAATTGATTGACAAAATATTCGAGCCATTTTTCTTTCCGAGACAAAGTTTAGTCGGAACAGGTTTAGGTCTTTATATGTCAAAAATGCTTGTTGAGAAAAACATGAAAAATTCACTTACCATGCAGAATACTTGGAAAGGAGCAACGTTTACCATTGAAAGCAAAACTAACTAAAGAAACTCTTAATAATATCCTGCCAATATCGGTCATGTATGTTGAGGATGAAGTACTCATAGCTCGCTCGGTCGTTACAATGTTAGAAAGCAAGATCAAAGATGTATATGTTGCACTGAATGGAGAAGCCGGATTAGAAATATTCAAGAAACATAGACCTCAAATCGTTGTGACAGATATAAAAATGCCTGTCATGGATGGGTTGGAGATGATCGAGAAGATCAAGGGAATTGAACCTGCTACAAAATTCATCGTTGTGTCTGCTTATGGAGAAACGAACTATTTTATCCGGGCAATTGAACTATCTGTGCATGGTTTTATTCTCAAACCGGTTGATCTGAACCAGCTTATGGAAATAATTATGGAGCTGAGTAATAGTCTTATACTTCAACAGAAAATACAAAGTAAGGAAGAAGAAAGAAAGAAAGCTGAAAGTGCCCGTCTTACCTTAGAGAAGCAGTACGCTGAGCTTCATGAAAATATGCGCGATGGCTCTGTACGTGCAGACCTGGACGGGAAAATACAGAATTTTAATATTGCATTTCAAAAGATGTTAGGCTATTCCGAAGAGGAGCTGTACGGTAAAACTACCCGTGATATTACACCTAAAAAATGGCATAGCTTTGAGACTGATACTGTTGAAACCCAAGTTAAAACCAACGGATATTCAGAACTTTATGAGAAGGAATATATACATCGTGACGGCAGAATAATTCCAATTGAATGCCGAACCTATCTTCAAAAAGATGAAAACGATGAAATGGTCGGCTACTGGGGTATTGTGCGGGATATTACAAGCAGAAAGCAATCAGAAGAGGCGCTCAAAGAAAGCGAAGAACAATACCGCGATCTATTTGAAAATGCAAATGATCTGATATGGCTATCTGATCTTGACGGGAAATATGTGATGGTGAATAGATTGTTCGAGGATTTGCTTGGATATACCAAAGAAGAGCTTGATGGAAAACAGTCCATATTTGCAGTAGCAAAAGAAGACAGGAAAAAATCAATTGAGTTCTATCAACGTACGGTAAACGGGGAGTCGAATGAATTTATATCAAACGTTGTCCGTAAGGATGGAGAGAGACGTGTCTTCTGGTTAAAATTACGTCCAATTAATGAAAATGGTAAAGTAAAATTTGTACAGGGAATGGGACGAGATATGACGCTGCGAAAGCAGGCAGAAGAAGCGCTTCAAGAACAAAAGGTATATTTCGAACGACTTTTTGAAAGCTCACCCGAGGCAATAGTTATTGCTCAAAATGATGGAAAAATTCTGCAGATCAACCGCACTTTCTCAGACATGTTTGGTTTTACTAAGGAAGAAGCAGTAGGAGCTACAATGGATGATCTTATATCCTCTGGTGAATTATTAAATGAAGCTCAGGAACTAACCAATCAAGTTGCTCAAGGTAATGACATTGAGATGGAAGCGAAACGCAAAGTGAAAAGCGGGGAATTGATAGATGTTTCCATACTGGGCAGACCTATCATTGTTGATGGACAACAGGTTGCCGTCTATGGTATTTATCGAGACATTACTGACAGAAAAAAAGCTGAAGTAAAACTCAAGGAAAGCTATCAGAGTCTGCAAAAACTTATTCAAGACACGGTTAATGTACTCGCCAATGTTGTCGAATTGCGAGATCCGTACACAGCAGGGCATCAGCACAATGTAGCCCAATTAGGGATTGCAATTGCAAAAGAAATGGATTGTTCTAACGATATGATCGAAGGAATTCGCATAGGCGGCACTATACATGATATTGGTAAAATCAAGGTGCCGATCAGGATATTAAATAAGTCGGAAATGCTTACAGATAATGAATGGGAGCAGATTAAAAATCATCCAGTTGTAGGTTATGAATTGTTAAAGGATCTCGATTTCCCTTGGCAGGTAGCAAAAATGGTTCTTCAGCATCATGAGCGCTTTGACGGCTCGGGTTATCCTAGTGGTCTGAAAAATGGTGAAATCTTAATGGAAGCACGTATCCTTGCAGTAGCGGATGTTATAGAAGCAATGGCAAATGATCGACCGTATCGTCAAAGTCTTGGATTGGAAATAGCACTTGAGGAAATCGAGGATAACAAAGGCATCCTATATGATCCTGATGTTGTTGAAAATGCGGTGAGAATTCTAAAAAGTGGCTCATTTGAATTTATCAAAAAACATACCTAATAACGAGAAAAAAATCCACCAAAATAAATTCCTAAATTACCTCCAGCAAAATTGACAAATATTTACATTGGGAAAATTTTGAATAAATTTTTCTATAAAATCATACTCATGGAGCTTGCATGAAAAAAGTAATTTTATTTTTCACACTCATTATATTCTTGTTCTCCGCTCATTTGTTACTCGCCCATGATAACATAGCCAACGGTATTATTACACCCTCAAAAATATCACCCGGCGGAAAAGGTCTAATAACAGTAACCTTTACTATTCCGGAGGGAATGCATCAGAGTTTACAGGAGGACTATTTTTACATCGAAGCTGAGGAAGTGGAAGGTGTAGAATTTTTGCCAGTTCTTTATCCTGAAGGTATAGAAAAGGACGGGATAATAGAATATTATGATTCTGTCACCCTCACGATGGAATTCATCGTTTCTGATGATGCAGCGATAGGAGATAATCAGATCACTGTATATGCCGGCTACCAGTTTTGTGATGATGCAGGAATGTGCCATTTTCCAGAGGAGGAAGAGCTTGTACTTTCTTTTGTTGTCAGTGGTGAGCAAGGTGTTATTTCTACACTGGAGATAACTTCGACAGATTCAAAAACTGAAGTAAAATCTCCAACTGATACTGAGTTCGCAGAGATAAAAGGTAAACTTGATGAATTTGTCATGACAGACATTGCTGCCGGATATCTGAAAAGTAAGGATTTTATCTCCTTTGCAGAAAATGCAAAAACAGCAGATGGTTCGTCCTCAAATGGATTTGCCGGGATGAGTATCTGGCTAGTTCTGTTATTAATTATCGTTGGAGGTATCGCTCTTAATCTTACACCCTGCGTTCTTCCTATGATGCCAATAACCATTGCAGTGCTCGGAGCTGGCACACAAGCGGAATCCCGAGGAAAGGGTTTTTTGATCGGAGGTTTATACGGAATCGGTATGATGCTTGCTTATGGTGCACTTGGATTGATCGTGGTGCTTACCGGTTCCCGGTTCGGTGCAATAAATTCTTCTCCAGTGTTTAACATAATAATTGCGATTATATTCATTTTGCTTGCCCTTGCCATGTTTGATGTGTTCCCAATTGATTTCACAAAATTCCAGTCGGGCAAAATGGCTGGTAAAAAGACTGGAAAGGGAAAATACATAACAATTTTTTTGCTGGGTGTGATAGCAGCAGTGCTTGCAGGTGCTTGCGTTGCTCCAGTACTCATTTCAGTAATTTTGTATTCAGTAACATTATACACATCAGGGAATCCAGCAGGCCTGCTTCTCCCCTTCTTACTTGGCTTGGGAATGGCATTACCATGGCCCTTTGTAGGAGCAGGACTTTCGATCCTTCCCAAACCCGGAAAATGGATGAAGTGGATAAAGATCATCTTTGGGGTGATCATTCTTGTGATTGCTTTGTATTATGGTTATACGGCTATCCATATTTTCTCGTCACAAGCTCAAGATACAGAACATGTTGTGGAGTATACGGCAGAAGATATAGATTCTGAGTTGTATTGGACCCCTTCAATTATGGAAGGTCTTGATAGAGCAAAAGAAGAAGGAAAACCAGTTCTCATTGATTTCTGGGCAACGTGGTGCAAGAATTGTCTTGTAATGGAAGCAACAACATTCAAAGACGACAAGGTTAAAGAGGTTCTGAAGGATTTTGTTCTTGTACGGTATCAGGCAGAGGATTTGAACAAGTCCCCGACAAAAGAGATACTAGATCGTTTTGGAGTACTGGGACTTCCATCTTATATCGTGCTTCTCCCTAAATAATATTGAAGAGGTTTGAAAATATGAAAAAAGTTTTATTTTGCATAATTGGAATTGTACTTCTGTTATCAACATTTTCATGCGATAGATTTAATCATCATTTTGATCCATTCGTTACACCATTTGAGCATTACTTAGAACGCTTTGCCACTCATATGGAAGATGGTATTTTATATGATGATGTTGCATCTATTATGACCTATTATTCTGATACATATCTCAACGATGGGATGGAAAAAGCAGATATGCAGGATTTTTATAATTCGCTTGCAGTAGCATCGCCGGACAGCATTGCGATCGCGATAGATATTCTGTCTGAGTTTGATTATAAAGTGTCATACCGCATTATGACAGCAGGTATTGATACAACGATCATAGACTATGCACAAGCTCTGCGTGACAGCTTTCTTTATGTAGGAAACCAGGTTGCTCCATCGGTTCCACAAAAAGTTTTAGTTGAGTTATTTACAGCTTCAACCTGTATAAACTGTTCATATGCAGATGATGCCCTGAAACAGCTAAAAAATGAGTATGGAAATCAATTTTATTACATAGACTATCACTGGACAGATCAGTTGGATATTGGTGCAATAGATCTTCTTCAATATTATAATATGGAATATTCAATCCCACAATCAATGTTTCAGGGGCAGGTCAAAATTGTCGGCGCCGGAGCAGATACTTATGACGAGTATAATTTTACATTAAATACATTCTTTGGTCAGGACGCTCTTGCCGAGATCAAAAATTTTTCATACACAATTTCTGATACTTTGTATGGGCAGATTAGTATCAAGAAAAACGAAGCCATTCCTTTGGAAGATCTTTATGTCAAATATGTTCTTGTAGAAGAAGTTTCTTCTGTAGTTAATATTTATTCTCACAAATATTGTGAACAGGTGGCAATTGCAAAAGGAATGAAGTTCATCGGTGATGAAGATTTCTCTAATCCAATTTCCTTTAAACTGGGATTACCTTCAACCGTTCCTGATGATATTGTGCTTTACATCTGGCTGCAAATTCTTGAGGACCCATATAATGCAGATACCTGTAAAATCTATAATGTAATAGAAGAAGATATTCTACTTGGGAAAGGGGGTATTCAATGAAGAAAATAATTTCAGTCCTGATATTAAGTTTCTTCTTTTTGGTCTCATCCGTATACGCCCTGGATAACATGCCGGATTTTACTCTTGAGGATATCAACGGAGATCAGGTAAACTCTGAAGAACTATTAAACAAGAAAGCAGTGATCATTGATTTCTGGGCAAAGTGGTGCACACCCTGTAAAAAAGCCCTCCCACATCTGAGCGACCTTCAAGAAGAATATGCCAATCTAGCTAATGTGGTATGTATAACAATTGATAAAGCACGGGACAAAGATAAGGCAAAATCTTTCGTGAAGTCAAAGGGATATGATTTCATTACTCTTTTTGATCCAAATAAAAGCGTGAGTGATATGCTCAATGTAAGCTCAATCCCCAGAACTTTTATCGTGAATGGAAATGGTGAAATCGTGTACAAGCACGAGGGTTACACTCAGGGTGATGAGTACGAGCTTGAAGCAGAACTCAGGAAGATTATTTATAAAGATATTACAATAGCTGAACTCAATGAATTGTTTCAACCTGAAGAATTACCTGAACTTATTACCTATGTTGCACCAGTATATCCTGAAAAAGCTCATGATGAGGAAGTCCAAACAGATATCATCCTCGATCTCGAAATCCTGGAGGATGGTACAGTAGGTGATGTAAGTATTATCAGCGCATACAAAGACAACACTTATGGTTTTGAGAAAGCTGCTGTTGATGCGGTTCGGCAATGGACCTTCGAACCTATTACTGTTGATGAAAAAGCTGTCAAGGCACGATTTCTTTATCCGATTAAATACAGAATAGAAAAATATTAGAGGTGATCATGAAAAAAGTCATACTATTACTTATCATTATATCTTTTGTTACATCTCTATTTGCAGTGAATGATTTTTATATTAACGGATTGAATGAAGCAACCTACGTTTATAGAAATGCAGTTGATTCTCTAAAGAATTATTTCTCAGACGAGTTCAGTTTCCGCTTGACTTATAAGAATTTTACTTTTGGTATGAAATTTATCGCTGATCTTCCTCGTTATGATGATTATGCTGCAATGAGTGGACTCACCTCTCAGTCTGTTTCCTATACTTGGGATGAACGTTTTCTTGAATATAAAGTCGATAATTTTTCTATACGTGCAGGTAATTTTGAACAGGTTTTCGGTTCAGGTATTGCTCTGCGTGCATACAGGGACAGAGATTTCGACATTGATACACGTCTCAATGGTTTCTCATCAGAAATATTCCCAAAATTTTTTCAAATGAAAGCCCTATATGGAGCTTTGCCTAATGAAGATAATAACACTAAAAATGACCTTGTCGCAGGTCTTGATATACAGAAAGATATTTTTGATCCTCTGAAATTCGGTGCTTCTTTTGTCAATGTGCGGGAGTGGCAGGCAGGTGATAATTATCTTGATAGAAAGGTCTTTGCTGCAAGAACAAACATTGATGCCAGCTTGTTTGATCTGAATGCAGAGTATGGCTATATGGACCAATCTGAAGGAATTTCAAAGATTGGTCATGCCTTGTATGTAAACCTTAATACATATTTTAATATTGTATCTTTTACTGTTGCATACAATAATTACTTAAATTTTGATTCACGTATGAACGATCTCCCTATCCTCAATCACAGCAATGAACCAATGTATGATTCTCCGATCGGGAAAGATCAGCAAGGTGTTATGGGTGAAATTATATTTATGCCCGATGACTTTAATGAGTTCGTAGTCAATTATGCTGAAGAATGGAACAATGCATGGACGATTCGGCAGAGCGACCTGTGGGTAGAAGCTATCCATTACTTTGACACATCGACACTCATCGCAAGCTTTTCTCATCTTGAAAGAAAGGATGAAGAGGTCAATCACTGGGAAAAAGAGGTCACACCCACTCTTATGTATGATTTTATGATAGGGGAGACACCGCTTTCCATCAAAGCGGAATACCAGTATTATGATAAACATTATCAGCAGGAAAAATCACATCATTGGGAACCCCTCTTGCAGATTGATACAAATATTTTTGATTTTGACTTTTCTATCATTGCAGAATATTCCTATGAAAACATAAAAGATATTGGAAAAAATCCGCCCTGGCTCGGAGCCGAGATCAGTAAAGAGATATTTCAGGACACTACAATGCGTCTCTTTGTCGGCAAGGAAAAAGGCGGAAAGGTATGCCGTAACGGTGTTTGTAGATATCGTAACCAGTTTGAAGGATTACGTTTAGAATTAATAACCACTTTTTAGTGGAAGGAGCATAGATGAAAAAAATAGCAGTTGTGTTTTTCAGTATAATGATCTTCGGTGTCATCAGTTTGCACGCAGACCTGACTGTAAACATTCCTTTTGATCAGGATGTTATCGGACCTGCATATAATGATTCCACTTATTTATATGTATCTGAGTTTTTTGATGTGATAAACGAAGGGATCACAGATGACTTCACAATCCTTGTAGACTACCCGGAAATTCCAGCAGATTGGCATATGATTTGGTGTCATGAATATCAAGGCGGAGGTGCATGTCATATGGTCCCTTGGCCTTGGACTTTTGAATTTGAAAGCGGTGATACATTAAAATTTTACTGTTACTGTAAATTCTACTGGTTCAGTAGATTTTTATTATAAATTTACTGCTGCAAGTCTTGCGGATTCGGTTTTACTCAATTTTTCATACACTACAGGAGTTTCTGTCGACGATCCTCATATAAATAATCCGGTGAGTGTTATAAATTCACCAAATCCTTTTGATGAATATACAACCATTTCGTTTACTTCCCTCACAAATATCAATACAATAAATCAAATAGCTATCTATAACATAAAAGGTGAACTGGTCAAAAGCTATGAACTTACACCCGACATGAACTCTGTCACCTGGAATGGCACTGACGAAAGTGGAAGTGCAATGCCTAATGGCGTATATTTTTATAGTATTTCTTTGGATGGTAAGATCGCTAAAACAAACAAATTATTATTACTCAAATAAGGAGACTCAATGCGTTTTAAACTCGGAATACTTATTTCAGTGTTGTTGATCACGAGCGGATTCTCAGCATTGTATGCCAACCAGGATATTTTAACTCCTCAACTTCAGCAGAAGCTGCAGGAGACAACTCAAGATGAATTAATACCCGTAAATATAGTAATGAAAGAACAGTATGACCCTCAGTCCCTGTTACAGCAAAGTACATTTTTTCCACTTTCAGAAAGAAGAGGTTTTGTGATTCAGGAATTGCAATCTTTTTCAGATATACATCAGCAGGATCTTCTCTATGATCTGCAGAACTTTTCTTACAACGATATTGTGCAGGATATACAACCCTTGTGGATTTCGAATGTCATATCCTGTAAAGCTACGTCTGAGGTCATATATGATCTTACTCAAAGGGATGATATCGACTTGATTGATCACGATGAGATACGTAATATGCTGATGTTCGAAAAAGGAAACCCCAACAATCCAACCTCCCGCGAGATCACCTGGAATGTAACAAAGGTCAATGCAGATGATGTA
>Ga0307990_1002356_pt1 | contig 15143 bp, 11 predicted proteins | sample EllFjometagen129_FD_203168 | JGI IMG/M metagenome (GOLD analysis project Ga0307990, IMG submission 203168) | Marine microbial communities from Ellis Fjord, Antarctic Ocean - #129 | ecosystem: Environmental > Aquatic > Marine > Unclassified | place: Southern Ocean | collected 2014-10-08
CAGCACCAAAGACCGCTCCTGCAACAGCATCTGTCACATCTTTAGACCCACGAGGCACGTGGTCAACTTTCTTACCACTTACAAGCTCAAGCCTTCGCAGTTCTTTCAAAAACGGTTCATAACGGTAGAATTTACATTTCCCTTCATAAATCTTTTCTTTCAAAGTCTCGTATGCTTGCATATCTCTATCGACGCTGAGAACTTCACAATAAAAGCCTTTGTCCCGCAATAGTTGCAGAGAATCCACAGACTGCCAACCATCGTAAGTCACCCGGCTAATGCAAAACCCAATATTCCTTATGGAAATAATTAAATCCCTAACGTCCGAGAACTTAATCTCCCCGCTAACAGGTGCTTTGATTTGAAGCATCAAGTCAATAATAACTGTATCGCCTTCTATATGAGCCATTGCAAAGCCCGTAGCGTCCCTTTTCAACGAGAGGTCAACGTGAATATAGTGCCGAGTTCTACTAATATGCCGAACCCTCCCATTGTTGGCAGGAACAAACCACGGTTTAAATCTATCAAACTCATCAATAGGATGCTCTAAGGATTTACTAACACACACCTCAACTAAATCCCATTGCTTAATGTAAGGCTCTAATGTCAAAGAGGGCAAGGCCATATAATCCCTTTTGAACTTATCAGGATTGCGCTTCGCCTCTGTTTCAAATTCCACGGGTATCTTGTAGCCCTGAAAGTCCATCCATTCACCGCTGAACCGAGACAATGGCTTTGACTCCCAGAGCATTTTGCGTACTGAAAAGATTTTATCATTCATCTTAGCCTCAAGCATCTTCTTCTCAATGAAATCATCCACATATCGAGGCGAGCTAATAATAACAAATAGACCTCTGTCGCCGAAACGATTCTTACGCCTGTTGTGAATCGCATTATAAATTTCTTCTGCAACATCGTGCTGTGGATTTTCAAGAAACCACGCCGCTTCATCAAGAACACCGCCTAGAATGTTAAGCCCAAGCGGAAAGGTTTCTCGAGAATTTCCAGGTAAAATAACGATGCCTTTAGGAAATCGCAACTCTGACCTAATATTAGGGTCAGGTGGATAATGATTCCTAAACCACAGGCTGTTATCAATACGACTTTTAATTTCCCCAAAAACAACCCGCTTGCTCTGGTCAGCCCGCACACTCATATTTATAAAACATATCAGACTATTTCTAGCAAGCCCAAAAAACTCCTGTGGATTTCTCAAGCACAGCGTAATATAAACAAGATACGAAATAATAATTGATGCTTTAAAAGATTTTCCTGCCCCAATAGCTTCACAGAAAACTGCTTCTGTGTAATCCCCACTAAATAATTTATCAAGGTCATTCTTGATGGACGGCCAACACTCTTTCTCTGCGTTGAGATAATCAGAACTATCAATAAATATCCGAATATCAACAGGTCTATGTTCATATTCAGGATGTTCCATTAACCATACAAGGTCGTCCAAATCCTGTTTACTTGTCGTTCCCGCCGCCAGTAATTTCTCTAATGCGGGAAGCGAGTTGTTGTCGTTGCTCATCGTCCAATCCCTCCATAATTTCATCCCGAGCCTTAGTGACTTGGTTAATCTGCGTAACTTGCACGATACTTTTATCCTGGATAACACTCTGCAACTTCCAGAGTAGTTCTTCGTTTTCTTTTATTAGCCTATTTACACCTATGACAGCGTTCCAATTTACTAGTTTTCCTTCTTTAATCCTAACAAGGTCGTTCTTCAATTCTCTCAATCGAGACTCCAAAGATTCCTTTGCGGCCTCGATTAGAATGGTCGTGTTGAATTGGGCTCTATTTTCTGCCGCCCATTGAATTGCGTTGGTTACAGTATCCTGACTGCAATCGAACGATACCGCCAACTGCTGTTTATTAAAATGACCCACAGAAAAATGAACCCATATCTTGGTGTACTGTTCCTTCGTTGAATCTTTACTTGGTTCATACATACCCTTACCCCCTAATTCCGAAATTCTTCGGCTTTATTCTCAACATCATCGCTGAGGAGCCTATCCTTAACTTCTTTATTCCCAATGAATTGTGAACAGATATCACCAAGAGCCAGAGCCTTCTTATTTTTCGTCTGCTCTGGTAGGTCTTGGCAGGCCATATCAAGTGCTTTTTCAATGATTTGCACCTGCTCCCGTGGCACAACAAAAGACATAACCACAGGCAGCTCCTTCTCATCCTCCATCGTCTGAATCTCTATCTTCTGCCCGAAATCATCAGGGAATTTTAGAAGTTCGAGATTGTCCATCATCTGCGGAGTTTCATAAGGCAACCGCCCTGCCAAATCTTCCAACTTAATTTCTTTATTCAAGTCGTGTATCAAATGTGCCAACCTTATAGGCACAACTGACCCCTGCAAATAGTTAAGTTGCAAGGTCTTTATCTTAGCCTCATTGTCATCATAATCTTTGACGATGCAGGGGATTTCCTCCAAACCCAACTCTCGGCAAATTCGCCACCTGTGTTCGCCATCTACGATTTCATAGCCGTCACCCCTCCTTCGCACAATTATTGGCACACAGGAGCCTTTGTCGGCGATTTCAGCCCGTAATTTCGCCAAGATGTCCTCTGGCATTACGTTGGGATTGTAATCATTAGGACTTATCTTGTTTAATTCAATTTGAACAATATCCATTATTCTTTTCCTCCTATCACCAACCATTCACGTGATTTTTGTTTATGTTCCTGCGAAGCCATCGCCTCACAATGTTTATACTCAAACTCTTTGGCCTCACATTTGCGATATTGAGAAACTATCCCCATCAATTCATCCAGACTATTCTTCCCTCCTGCGTTCCCAAAACTAATTACCCAGAAAGGAAATTTCTGTGCCTTTTCCAATAGCTTATCCAACATCACTATCCCCGCATCCATAGAAAATGGATTTTTAGGAAGTTCGTCCCCCAGAATTAAATCAATAATTTTATACTCATTTTCGTACGCAAGCGTCCCGGCGTAAGGCGGGTCTAAATATAAAACATCTCCTTCAACCTTATCAATAAAATCAAATACATCTAGTTTATATGCTTTGTTACAATGCCCATTGGAGAATACGCCTGCATTGACTCTGTCCCTTTCATAGAAAGCAATCTGATAAGGCATTTTCAAATTATCTTTAATGTGTTTTGTGTAGGTTCTTTTTATTTCATCGAACCGCCCATCCTCAAAAGGACGATTAAATGCATTGGGTGAACTAAATTTGGAATATGGCCTGATGTGAAAAATATATTTAAGTAATAATTGTTTATCCAAAGAATTTTCAGTATTCGCTAAAGCTTTATCTAAGAATTTAGCGTGTTTTAATGGAAAAACATCAGGAACAAAATGCTCTTGAATAAAATACTCATTTACACATTCTTTCCATTCAAAAAGCCTATAAACATCCTGCTTCGTAAGCTTCGTTTCATTATTCTCAATCAAGGCTTGCCCTGTAATATAGCTCCTCTCTGCAATATCATTACATTCCACCCGAAACCCCTGCGCCTTTGCATATAGACTCATTGCACAACTTCCCATAAAAGCATCCACAAAAACCTTTCTTTGCCACTCCTCTCTAGGGATATATTTCGATATCTGTTTGAATATAACGGGACACAGCTTTCGCTTGCCACCGAAGTAAGGCAGGAGAGAATTAAACATAGACAATGCCATGATAACCTCCTTCATTGCTATGCAAAAATACACAATTTTGATGTTTTGTTAGACGTGCGTTAGACGGGAATAATTTTGAGGACAAAAAGAAAGCCCAGTCTATGACGTAAGTCACTGACTGGGCTAACTTTGCATTGGTTGCGGGGACAGGATTCGAACCTGCGACCTTCAGGTTATGAGAGATTCAAACGTTCTCGACGCTGTTTAATGATTTTATCTATCTCTTGAGGGTGTTAGGGCTTAGGGGAAATTCGTTTGCTTGATGATTTCCCTCTTTTGCTCATGCATGGGCTTATTCTACTAGCACAGTGCTAGCAGAAAGAAATCACTGCAATGCGTTAATTGCATCCTCAAGAATTTTTATAGTATTCAAAATCTCATCAAACTCTGGATAATTTCCAAAAATCATATGCTTCATATCGCCATAGTCAGATCTTAAAAACTGCTCAAAATGCACTGGCGGGATCAACCGCATTGTCCCTGGCTTGGCTAACTCATAATGCGCCCATACTCTCGGGAAAAAGCGTTCATTAAACTCAACAACCTGCTCTAGAAGCTTGAAATCATTTAAAGCATCTGCTTTTACGTTAGAACGTGCCATCATTGCCAGATCGTAATAATGGCGTGAATATCGAATAGGCACCGGCTGTTTTTCCGCGCGAAAAGCTTCCTTGTGCAAAATCACGGCCTTTTCCCAAAATGTCCTCTCCGCTTTTATCGCAACTACACGGCATTGAGAAGTGGAAAAAACTGAAGGAAAAGCTTCAGCTGCATACGGCGAAATAAAATATTCGGCACACGGAACCCATTCTGAAAAAGGCCCTATCTCTAAATGTATGTCTGCACGTAAATATTGATCCTCAAAAACTCCGGGATAATGAATATGGAGGACACGCATATCTTCTTTGTCGACTTCAACACGACAAATATCACCAACAGCCTCCTTTACCCAACTCATGATTTTGCCATGAATATACTCTTCTGCGGATTTACGAAGATTTTTATTAAAAATATTCTGCTGTTTTTTGGAACGCTCCTTTTTAGGGTCATCTTTCGTAAGCAAACGCCAGTCCAATACCAAATCGATATCTTCGGAAAATCGCTCAATTAGATGAAACGCTTTGGATAAACTCGTTCCACCCTTAAAAAGAACTTTTTTGGATAATTCCGGATGTTCAAACAACCTCATCAACACCCAGCTAACCCAAAAATCTTTCTCTGCAATTGCAGAACTTATCCCCTTACGATCGGCTGTTCCCGAAAACAATTCGCGATGCTTAGTCTCAGATAAACCAGCAACACTATTCACTTTATCCTCCCACACAAATAATACGAATACATTTATGAATCCATCCCTTGACGCTTTGTGCATCCAATAAAATCTTCTTCAACATGACCTCATCAAAATGAGAGCGAATCTTTTTCGTAATCTTCGGATTAAACCTGTCTTGTGTTAAAGCGTCCAAAGCCTGCACAACTAACGCTGTTTCTGAATATTTTAAACCCGTATGCTTTAGCAATGTTTTCTTAAATATTAACGATCGTTTTCCGATACGATACTCTCGATTAAAACCATCCGAAAGATAAACGATTTTCGCCGCTACTTGAGTTGAAAGACCCAAAAAGTTTAATGCCGTATCTCCCGAAGGCTGTATCCTCCAGCCAAATTTACGTGCCAAAGCCTGCGCCACCTGGCTTAAATCTGGACTAACCTGTTGCTTTAACAGTTCACTGTACTTAGGATAATCATATACTCCACGTATAACACGGCGTATCTTACCTTGTTTGACTAACCGGGACAAAGACTGACGCACAGCCTCCCTGGATCCAATGTCTCCAAAATCGACATCTGAAAATGCCCATAGGTAACCTTTTCCGCGAATTCTCCTATATATTCTATTCTTAATGCTTTCCATATATTATATTAAACCATATTGTCACAAGAAATGCAACTTTTTGTGACAAAAACTCTGACTTTCTAGAAATCAGACATTAAGGGCTTTAACTAATATCCGCATTTCTTGCGAAGATTAAGTGACCTATTCTCCGCATACGCAAGGTGATTTTATCCATCGCTTTCATCAAGAATCCTAACCAGCGGTTCTTCCCATCCAAAACAAGTAATTCCTATACCAACAAGTGCTTCAAATGAATCAATGCAATCAGAGTCAATTTTCGTATATTCTATAAGCAGCTGCACAACCTCACTCATAAAACCACCAACAGTACCGTTGGAATCATCAACTCCGCCAGATGTAAGTTTTTTATCCAATCGCAAAAGCAACTTAACCAAAACATCCGCTGCCTGCCTATTGACCGGCAAATCAGAAACAATAGCTGAGAGTCGGTTACATCCTTCGCACAATGAATCTTGATTCGCAAACCATGTCTTTGAAGGGCCACTGTAAGGCTTAATGTAACGCATTGCTTCTGTAATCGTTTTCTTAACCACGGCTAATTCTTCTTTAGTCAATGCCACACGTTTATCACTACATTGAACCTCAGACGCCTGTTGCTTGTCTTCTTCTTTCAAAGGTTTTCCATCCATCACTGCATGCAGAGCTAAAGCGACTACGTGTTTGCAAAGTGTACCTTTTTCACCAAGATAGCAAGTACAATCTGCATCCTGATAACGACGACCGGATACCGAAACACGATATGGCTTCGTTCCAAGAACAACAGCTGTATAGTCTGAACCCAAAATCTCAACCTCCGTCACTTTACCACTCTCATACAACCCAACCCCGCGCTGATACGTCGCTTCGTCTGTGGCAAATTTTATCTTGTTGAGGTCGTAAGTTGGGGTCATAAGAATAAACCATTATTTCTTAAACAAATTTTAACGCTTCCGCATGCTGTTTACCTAAATCATTTAATACAAACAGTTCCCCTCTTATATCTCCACCTTTTTTATCAATTTCACCTCGTTGGTAAAGAATTTTGAATGCGGATCCAAAATTAGCATATTCCATTCCATTGGTTTCAATAATTAATTGTTGTCCAGTTAATTTAGATACTACGATTAAAAAATGAACGTCCCGTGAGGCCGCCATTAATAACAACTCATACTGAGCATCAACCTTTTGTTTATAATTTACAATATTTTCACAAAAATGCGATTCTCTATAAACCATAATAAATATATCTTTCATAAATTCCATTCTTAAGTCAGTCTTACTTTTATATACTTTCCGATATCCAGGAAATGTTTTTTTGTATTGCTGTACTTTTTCATCTTTTGAATTTTTATAAAAATAAGCCGAAGCAGGTCGTCCCGGATACAGTTTCTTAAATAATTCGATTTCCTCCATTGTGCCGCTATCTGCTTTCCCTGTAGGTGTTCCGAATTCATTTTTAAAAATAGCTATCAACCAATCACTATTCCGAACAATACGTTCATTAATAACACCTTGCCCTCTAGGATCTTTCACTTCAGCTACAATAGAAGGCACATGTGTTCTATGATAAACAGGCAATAAGTTTATTTCATTATGTTCTGAATGTTGTTCATTCCAATCATGAATGCAATTTCTCAAAACCTCATACTCATCTTCAGCATCAGATGGACATGAAATCATTAAATTAAAAACAGTTGATTGATAAGCCATTGATTAAACCTTTATCGTGAATAAAACTGATTTTCTTCATCCCTATTATGATCCTCAATCATTTTTTCTACCCCATTAACACATTCCCCCAGAGTGTTTCTCAAAACACCTGCAGGCGCACTATCTTTTAATTTTTGAAAAACTTCTTTTTTTTCAATAAAAATAGGCGGCGTCTCTCCAACGGAAGAGCTCAATCCTCCTTCTGGATAAATCTTACTTCTCAATAGGTTGCCCATTTCATCCTCAAAACCAAACTCTTTACTTTTATGTATTGCACCCTCAAACATATCAATATTTACTTTAATTAAAGATAAATGAAATAAACATTCAAGCAGACGAGGAAAAGTATCTTTATCGTAAAATCTATCCATAATATTCTCAAACTGCAATTTGCCAGACGCATCCTTTAATAAAATAATTTGTTTGAATAGCTTCTCAACGCTATAATTTGATATTCCTCCATACTTCTCGCTCCACCCTAAGACTTGAGTAATGGCATAAAAATAGTCATCAATATTCTTGATGTTTTTTTCAATGAACCTTACACCATCATAAGGAACAGCTTCATATTCCGAATATTTATCAATTTCTTTCTCTTTTTCTAAACGTAATTTCACAAAATCCATTAATTCTTTTACATTAGAAAACAAAAGCGAAGATATTTCAAAATCGCGATAATCCAACTTTCCATCATTTAAAAGAATTTTATAAATAATTTCCCGTATCCCCCCAAGAAATGTCTTAACATAATCATCATTCTTACCATGTAAAAAAAATGTTATATGATCAATTGCTTGGGGTTGAAAAGCGGCACTCAAATGGTTTAAAACAGGAGAAACCAAATTAATCATTTCTTGAGCAGAAGTTTCATTTCTGATAAAACGCATCATTTCGAGAAGTGCCAAATTCAACTCATCAATATTTCTTTCTGAAATACTCTTCACGATTTCAAATTTATTTACTGAAGGCAAGTCACAAGAAAGAATATTAATAGCTATCTTGGCCTCATCCAATAAAATGTTAGAAGCAAACAAAGCTTCCTCAATTATCCATTTTGCCATTTTCGGATACCTTTGAACCAAATCATACGTAATTGTGTGTTTTAAAAATATTGGAACTTTCATCCATAATTTTTTATCTTTACGAATCTCTTTGAATTTATCTGGTGACTGTTTAAACCATGCCTGTAAAAATACGACATTTGCGGAAGAGATAATTACTTTTTGGTTTAAATCATTTAAAAAATCTACGATCTTCTCTGCAGTAGGATATTTATGACTCAAAAGTTCGGCATCTTTCTTAAAATCATCAACGGTTAAATGCCATTTTCTTTGCATAATATTATCAACAGCCCATTTCCATCTTTCCTTTTTATGAGGTGCATCCTTTAGCTTGTCTAAAACATTATCGGTAACATCCCATCTCGAAGAATAATAACGATAAATTCTATATTCAGGGCCATACACAAACTTACGAAGTAGTGGTACAACATTATCATCAGGCATATTTTTATAACTTGCCCACCAAGAAAACAATAAATCCTCATATGAATTTAAAACACTCCAGTCATCTTCCTTATCTATAAGATTATTATCTTTAATGAACTTGAGCATGCCTTTTTCTTCTTCATTAATTTTATCATTCAAAGGTGTCTCCGAAGCTCCCGCCCCCATACAACCCTTTCCAATATCATCAACAACTTCAATCGCCGCAAGACGTACTGGAACCTTATCATCAAGCATCATCATTCTTACTATATCAATAGCCTTATTTCTCATGTTCAACACTGCATCAGTCACCCTAAGCACCTTAGCACCAAATGTCATACCTTTATAATTTGATTCTGTATGTTCGTGAGCTGACGCCAAAACTTCTTTTAATGCAGCTTTAGCAAAATCAGCTTTTTTTTCATTATTTTTTATAGAATCTTCAAGTATTTCTAAAATCTTTATAATATTATCAATACTGTTTTTAAGGGGAGTAACCGTCTCTTGCGCAAGCGTATCGAATTTATAGTTGCCGTAAGTGCCTTCCTTAATTTTTTCTCTAATTCCTTCAATTATTTTTACAATCTTATCTCTAGAACAATTACTGCGTATTAATCTCAAAACAACCGGACCATAAGCATCTGTAGATAAATCTGAACAATCAAAAAACGCCCAAAGAAGATCCAATGTTTTATCAGGAATAAATAAGCAGATTTCCTCAAGATTTTCTAAAATTCTGCGCTTCTCGTACTCATCATATTTTTTGGCATTATTGATCCAAGCAGAAACAACATCAGAAACAATGCCCGGTAAGAGCTCTCTTTCCCCATGCATAAAAGTAGCACCCAAATTCGTAAAAATATTCTTTGAATGGGTATCAAACCAATAAGAAAAAATATCTTTTCTGGAAAAGAGCGACAACTCTTTCATTTTTTCTAACAGAAAAATATCACCAACCATATCTGGAGTGAACCTGAAGATGTCACCAATACCTCGCATAATACCAACCGCATCCAATATTCTTAATATTTTAATCAACTCTTTTTCATCAACATTCAGCCTTTCTGCCAATTTGGCAATAGTGGATGCAGAAGAAATATTTATAGGAGAAATCAAAGCCAGATGCATCAGCAGATTTTCGACATCGATATTTTCAGAAAAAAGAGCTTTTTTAGATTCACCTGAAACAAGCTCTAGAATAAAAGGTGTTATGTCTTGTGTTTTTTGACCTTTGATATTCTGACCAATTTTTACTATAAGAAACGGATTAGGATATCGCCTAACAATATCATCTTGATTCTTAACCTGATCTTTTTCAGCAACCGTTCTTAAAAGGATCTTTAATTCTTCATCAGTCCAGCGGTCAATAGAAGTAAATGTGCAAAATGACAAATATCTAAGTGCGGTTAATGCTTCTTTAACAGAATACTTTCCTGCTGTTCTAAGGGCCATAACCAACTTTGCATCAATTCCCGATTTCATAACACATGAAACAAGTTCTTTAACATCATCCGCTCGATCAGCATCATCCAAAATAAAAAGATATTTATGCTTTCGTTCACAACCTTCACGACTTCCGATCTCATCATTAAAAGCATCTCGTACATCCCGAATCCCATCTTTTACAAACCAAACTTCTCTATCAGCCTCAACAGAATGAATCACGCGTGGAATTTCTCTTATAAAATGACTTTTTCCATGTCCTCCAAAAGCGTCAATAATAAATATTTTTTTACTAAAATCTCTTAAAAAATTTTCAAATTCAGTCAACTTACTCTGTATCGTTTGAATTCCAAAAATGGTTTCACCAAACAATTTTGTTTCTATGTCACGAAAATAAATTGAAGGAGGAACGAATAGTGGTATTGATGGGCTTTCGAAATATGTGTAGCGTAAAAAAGGCTGCAGTTGAATCCTTGAATCCAATGATGCTCGATACCAGACTTTAAATGTTTTAACTCTTCCATTATTTAAATTTTCAAGTTCATCGATATGCTTTTTTTGTAACTCTGCATTTGTGGCTAAACGTAAATGATCAACATTATTCTTCTTGGCTTTGTTTAATTCATCTTTTACTGATTTCTTCAATGACGGCATTGCCTGAAGCAAGTTTTTTTTAGTGTATTTTGCTTGGACAGAATATTGTCCTGCCATATTTTCTAATGGATAAAAACCGTCAAAACTTCCATCCCATCCGCCATCCGCTCCAATGTCTGGACTAAACGGATTAAACCCAAACGATGAAGGACATTCCAAAAAGAACAAATCATTTACAAACCTTTGAAATTTCTGCCAAGTATCAATTTTTGACCAATCTAACATTTTTCACCTTTATGAACTTCTATTTATTATTTCGAATATTTTTATCAAGAAACTCTAATGTGTTTTTATACTTCTTTTCTACCTTTGTTCCCTTATGCTGCCTCACTGAGCAAATCAATCTGTCGAAGAACACCGTTTTAATATACATAGTTAGGATTTTAATAATTTTGATACTATTGTTTTTGGATATTTTTGTATTAGTTCTCCGATATATTTGTTTGCTTTTTTAAATCTCTTTTTGTCTACACCATTAAGGTACGAAAGCCAACCTTCGATATGACTAAACAGCACTTTATTTGCTTGCTCAACTGGCAATGTTAAATGATGAATCTTAGCTCGTAACACTTTATATTTCTGTTTCCCAATCCCCACGCTATCTTCATTTATAATCAATCCAGTAACAATTTTTGCTCTTGCAAAACTAGAAATTCTTGTCTTTTTATGATTAACAACAAAATTTTCATCAATAATTATTTTCTTAATTGTTGGTATAATTTTAACAACTTTTGAAGGATTAAGCCCCGAAAAAGATAAATCATCTGCATATCGAGTATAGCTAATTCCCTTTTTACCAACATAACCTTGAATTCTTAAATCTAATGCCCAAGTAGTCAAGTTAGCAAGCATTGGTGAACAGGGTCCACCTTGAGGCAATCTTTCTTTAAAAGTACAGATATTTGTAAAAATAGTCGAAACAAGCTTATTATAGCCGAGAGTTTTAAAAACATTGTAAACCTGCTTTGATGTTATTGTCGGAAAAAAATCTTTAAGATCAATATTCAATATTGTGCTAGCCCCAATATGAGGAGTTGCATTATCAAGCGTTGAGCTACCTTTTCTAAAACCTTTACAAGAAGGCGACACTTCAACTTTATTTAGAATATTAACAAGAATCCATGACTGAAGACCTTTTAATTTTTTACATGGCTGACAAATGGTTCGCCTACCTCCAGATTTTTTTGGTATTTCATAAGTCTTGTAATATTTGCCAGAATGATATGATAATTGATAAATAGTGTATTTAGAAATATGTGTAACAATTGAGAAATCATCAAGGCTTTGGATTACAGGCAGCCCAAGCATATTAAGTTTTAAAATTTCTGTTTTTGCCATAATACAATAATAGAAGAAGATAGGGGCGATTCTCTTTACTTCGCAATTCTTGAGTGAAGTTTGGTTAAAAACCTACTGGATTTTTAATTAAACTTTGCGATTATAAAACTTCGTTTTAAACTCGGATGCCGAAACAACATCCACTCGCTAATACATTGCAAGCAATGTACTCTGCGTCTAAAAAGAACCAACCCTATATCTTCAATTTCTTCTTTCTATTTCTTAAATTAAATATTTCAAGCCTTAAGTCATCAATGTCAATTTTTTCTTTTTGCCTTTTTAATCTGGTTTTTGTCTTTTGAAAAGCGAAAAAATTCTCTAGTCCTAATTTTGTTAACCTATAACCATCCGTTGTTAATTGTATTTTCTTTTTTTTAATAAGAATTGTCAGCGCCGTTGTTGTCGTTTGAAAAGAATTTTCTTCATCTTCGGTGGCAATTGAAACAAGATTAACCAAGGCATCATTTGAAACTGGTTCTAATAAATAAATTGATGGCAGTAGAAAGTTCTCCAACTGAAGCAAGGAAATTTTGTTTTTACTCTTTTCACTCACTCTTTTCATTTTTCTTAAGACCGGAATCAATTTATCAACCTCATTTTCAATATTGTTAAAATCCATAAACACTAGCCCAAAAGGATTTGCTTTTTTAACTAATTTAAGAGGTCCTTGATTTATAAAGCTTTTATCCTTTTTAAATCTTTTATCAACTAAACAAATTAATTTGTTCCTCAATTTTTCATCATTAGCAAAAGCTCCTAATTCAGCAAAGGAGCCAGGACTCTCTGGGATTAACACAACAGCATCAACACTATCAGCTAAAAGCCCTTCCAATGAAAGTAAATCTTTTGTTTTTGAACTATATAATAACTCGTCAAAGACATCTTCAGGATAAATTAAATCATACCAAAACTGCCACTTAAAGAACTCTGCTATTTTATATCTAGCTTTGTCCTTTCTATCAATATCAGCTCCACATAAAAAGATGGTAGTTTTAAAGTTGTATGCTGACTTATATATATCATCACGTATTTTATTAGAAATACGGATATACTCTGCTTTTGAAATGTATTGATCACTTTTTTTCATTGTTTCATTTCTATAAAAATCACTTTATCCAAATTAAGCATCACCTTCATCTGATCATTTTTTCATAATACTTTTCATATATTTTAGTTTGGTCTAATGCTAGTTTCTTTCTCATTTAGCCCTCAAGCGCCTCTTTTAAGACAGACTGCATTAATTTTTTTGATTGTTGTTTTCGATTTACAACTTGCTCTTCTAATTTATCAATTAGTGTCATGAATTTATCAACTCTCTTAACGATTTCTTTTTGTTCTAAAATAGGTGGAATAGAAATTAACATAGCTTTCATTCTAGCCCCTTTAATCCCCTTAGCTGTCATACCTGTAGACATATCCTTCAGATAATCTTGCATAAATGGACTCATTATAAAATACATAAATATTTTTAATTCTAATTTTTTAAGATATGTCTGAAAAATAATTAATCGTTGTCCTGTCGTAATAATATCAGTCTTGTTAAGAATTAATTCACAAATATTACCTAAAGGGGCCTCTGTTGTAAAAAGCAAATCTCCTTGCTTTGGAAAACCTCTTGTCATTCTTAAGTTATATTCATTTAAAGAAATGAATTCTTGTGGCTCAATATTTAAAAATCCCATTCGTACATTCTTAGCTGTAATCAAACGCACCCCTGAATCAATCTTTTTAGGAGTCACGCCTCTGTAATCAATAAAATTAAATATATCTGTATACCTCCCCCAAACCCAGCTATCGGGTAATTCAAAAGGCATTTCTTCTGGTTTAATTGGAGCGAGTGGTTTTTGTTTTTTTATTTCACCCCTTGCGATCAGTTTTTCTTTTTCTATCTTCACCTTTTTAAGCAAAGCCTCCGCATCAAAATCAGGATTGCCTTTCTGAACTGAATTTTGTTTTCGCCAATCAGCAGTCAATTTCCCTTCAATAGCTTCTTGCAAAATAGCTTGACGCAATTGAACAAGATAAGATGATTGTTTTGTTATTTCACAAGAAAAAAAGGATAAAGATTTATCAATTTTCGAAAAACTCTTCATAAATTCAATTTGTTGATCTATAGGAGGAAAACGAAACTCAAAATCATTAAACAGCTTCCGCTGTAAACGTATTCGCTGTGTTTCACCTTGACTTGATTTTTGACAAGCATCAAGAAAAAGCGGAGTCGCAGTTAACCAATAAAAAAAATCTCTCTTAACTTTTGTTTCATCAACATCAAAATACCAAAAATCATTAGTAACAATGGCTCCATCCAACTCTTCTGGGACTATTCCAAAAGCACCGTTTCTAGCATCAATACCCGATAAAATAAAATCACCCATTGAAACTCTATACATTTTTGACCCAAGTAACGCTCCTTTTTTCTTTTCACGTAAAACAACTCCTTTGTGATAAAGCTTTATGGTAACTAATGAATATTCTGTTTCTGGATCAATATCAACAGGTATTCTTTTTCTAAAAAGAAAGTCATTAATTTTTACTGAATTAAGCATTTCCAAGATCCTTCTTTAGCTGAATAAGCAACTCATCACTCTTTTGGAATGACGTATGAAGCATTTTCATTAATTCTTTGCTAGAATAAGTATTTTTTTCCTCAACAATATGAGGATTTTTCATATCAAGATTAAATCCATTTTCTTCAAATATTTTAATTGGAACTTTCCATGCTTGCTCGCTTACTTTTCGTTTCTTCCACCATTTTTTGAGATCTATAAATTCTTCTTTCTTAATTGGCTTGATCTTACCATACGCTTTTTGTCCCTCGGGGAGTTTATGCTCCCAATACCATATTTCTTTCGTTGGCTTTCCTTTATCAAAAAATAATAAATTAGTTGCTACGCTAGCATACGGCTGAAATACTGAATTTGGTAATCTAATAATTGTATGCAAATTA
>Ga0307990_1002357_pt1 | contig 15140 bp, 7 predicted proteins | sample EllFjometagen129_FD_203168 | JGI IMG/M metagenome (GOLD analysis project Ga0307990, IMG submission 203168) | Marine microbial communities from Ellis Fjord, Antarctic Ocean - #129 | ecosystem: Environmental > Aquatic > Marine > Unclassified | place: Southern Ocean | collected 2014-10-08
GACGTACGCGCCGAAGAAGGTTTGGGGCTACGCGGATGTTGCGCCTGACGGCTCGGCGGCGTTCAAAGTGCCGGCCGGCGTGCCGATTTACTTTATCGCATTGGACGCTAACGGTATGGCCATCCAGCGGATGCGCAGCTTCACGCACTTGATGGGCGGTGAGACGCAGGGCTGCATCGGCTGTCACGAGTCGCGGACTTCCACCAGCCGGACCAAGGGTCATCCATCGGCGTTTCGCCGCGAACCTCAATCGCTTACTCCGCCGGAGTGGGGCGTTTACGGTTTCGGTTACGCCCAGATAGTCCAGCCGGTGCTGGATAAGCACTGCGTCCGCTGCCACAACGCCGACGATGCGCCGAAGGGCCTGGACCTCTCGGGCGACATAACGGATTTCTTCAACGTCTCTTACGAACATCTCGCCCGCCAGGGCAAGCCCGGGCAGAACCCGTACACCAGTTGGATACCCACCTACAACGGTTTGGAGGAGAATATCCTCCGCATCGAGCCGCGAAGCTGGGGCTCGCCGGTCAGCAAACTCGCCCAGATTGTCAGCACGGGTCATCCGGACGCCGACGGCGTAAAACGCCTGGCCGGGATGGACGATGCATCTAAGTGGCGTATATACGCATGGATAGACCTCAACGTGCCGTACTACGGGACGAGCCTGTCGAACTATTACGAGCTTCAGGGCTGTCGGCGGATGCTCCCGCCCGGGCTTAATGCGACGCTGCAGGACGTCGCCAAACGGCGATGCGCTTCGTGCCACAAGGGTGTTCGGCGGGGCAGGATTGTCCTGCCGCGATCCGAGTGGATACGAATAGAGAACCCCGAGAAGAACAGTTTTCTGACCGCTCCGTTGGCATCCAAGGCCGGCGGATCGCAGAAATGCTCCAAGGCGGTTTTTGCCTCCACGCAGGACCCGGACTACCAGAAGATTCTCAAGACGTTTGTCCCGCTGGCGGAGCAATTGAAATCGAAACCACGGATGGACATGATGGCGATGAAGGATATTCCTGAAGTGTGTTCGGAGAAGAAGTCAGGAAGGTAATTGGATAGGAAGAATTGGAAGCTCAGGGCTGACAATCCTTTGGGTTGGAAGTCGAATGTTCCAGTGTCATATTCTGGCCCGAAGTTTCATGTTCGACTGGAGGCGGGATGCAAATGCGAATCTTTGTGCTGATTGTGCTATCGGCGGCGCTGGCTGGCACCTCTGTCGCCGCGCCAAGGCCGGCGCCGAAACAATCCCCCAAGCTGCTCGACGAGGCCCTCGCCGGCGCCGCCAAGGGCGTTGAGGAGATAATCTTCGCCGAGCGTCACAACGGTAAGGATGGGCACTGGTACGCCAACTTCGCCTACTACGCCCGCAGCAAAGATCAAAAAGCTTACGGTCCGCCCGGCGCTCGGCTGATGCGGCTTAACCTTCGCTCCGGAAAGACGTTCGTCATCCTGCAGGACCCCAACGGCAGCATTCGTGACCCGCAGGTTCATTACGATGGCAAGCGGATTATCTTCGCCTACCGTCGCGGCGGAAGCGAGCACTTCAGGCTCTACGAGATCAAGATAGATGGTTCGGGCCTGAGGCAGGTCACGCCGGATTCGCCGTACGACGACATCGAGCCGGCGTATCTGCCGGACGGCGGGATTGTGTTTTGCTCGTCGCGGTGCAAGCGATGGGTCAACTGCTGGCTGACGCAGGTGGCGGTGCTGTATCGATGCGAAGCCGACGGGTCGGACCTTCGCCCGATTTCCGCCAATATCGAGCACGACAACACCCCCTGGCCGCTGCCGGATGGGCGGCTTATCTACACGCGATGGGAGTACGTCGACCGCAGCCAGGTACACTATCACCACCTCTGGACAGCCAATCCAGACGGCTCGGCCCAGATGGTATACTACGGCAATATGAACCCGGGAATCGTGATGATCGACGCCAAGCCGATCATCCCAGGCCCCGGCGCGCCGCCGGCTCGGACAAACAGCATCGTCTCGCTATTCTCGCCAGGCCACGGGCGGCGCGAGCACGCCGGGCCGATATGCGTCGTCGATCCCGACGCTGGGCCGGACGACCGCGGGTTCGCGCGCATCATTTCCGGCGGAAGTAATTTTCGCGATCCGTGGGCGTTCTCGGAACATCTCTTCCTGGCCGCCAGGGGCAGGCAAATATTGCTGCTGGATGATCGCGGGCGATTCCGAGTGCTGTATCAGTCCGACAAGACGGAGGTCCACGAGCCCAGGCCGCTAATGAGACGCCCGCGCGAGAAGGTCCTCGTCCAGAGAGTCGATACCACCCAGGCAAACGGAAAGCTCATGGTCGCCGATGTTACCGTTGGGCGCAACATGGCCGGCGTTAAGCCCGGCGAAATCAAGAAGTTGCTTATCCTTGAAACGCTGCCCAAGCCCATCAACTACACCGGCGGAATGGACCCGCTCAGCTACGGCGGGACCTTCACGCTCGAACGAATTCTAGGCACGGTGCCTGTCGAGAAGGATGGCTCGGCCTACTTCGAAGTCCCAGCTATGCGAAGTGTGTTCTTCGTGGCGCTGGACGATAACGACCTGCCCGTCAAGCGTATGCAAAGCTTCCTGACGGTTCAGCCGGGCGAGACGCTCAGTTGCGTAGGATGTCACGAGAATCGCCAGGAAGTGCCCGTCCCCAATCGCCTGCTGGCCGTCAGAAAGCCCGCAAGTTCCATCACGCCGATTGCCGGCGTTCCCGATGTGCTGGATTTTCCGCGAGACATTCAGCCAATCCTCGACAAGCATTGCGTAAGCTGCCATGACTATCGCAAGACCAGCAAGGGCGGGCCTCGCAGCGGGGGAGTGATCCTCACCGGCGACCGCGGGCCGATGTTCAGCCATTCGTACATCACGCTCACCGTCCGCAAGCAGTTCGTGGATGGGCGGAACCAGCCCAGGAGCAACTATGCGCCCCGGGTGATTGGCTCGGTCGCCAGTCCGATTATGAAGAAGATCGCACCGGGTTTGTTCGGCATGCCGGCAGGGACAAGCCATCACGGCGTCAAACTGTCGGCTCGCGAGATCGCGACGGTCCGCCTGTGGATCGACACAGGTGCGGCCTACCCTGGCACTTACGCGTCTCTGGGCAGTGGAACCATCGGCGGGTACTACGAGAACAGGATGGTCGAGTCCGACCGCAACTGGCCGACGACAAAGGCTGCCAGCGCGGTGATGGTGCGCTGCTGTGACTCCTGTCACAATAAAGCAGTTCGCCTGCCGCACGCGCTGAGTGATGAGACCAAGCTCAGTTTCTGGCAACCGAGAGCCGACGATCCGCAACTGAAGTCGTCGCGGCATTTCATGTTCAATCTGTCGCGCCCGGAGCTTTCGATGATCCTTCTGGCGCCGCTGTCGCCGAAGGCCGGCGGGTATGGCATGGGCAGGCGAGACCCGAAAACCGGCAAGAGCCAAAAGCGCCACGTGATCTTTGAATCAACCGATGGTCTGGACTACAAGATATTGCTCGCCATGGTGCGGGCCGGCAAGGCCAGGCTGGAGAAGATGGGCCGTTTCGACATGCCAACTTTTCGTCCGCCGGGGCCCTACATCCGCGAGATGCAGCGATACGGCGTCCTGCCCAAGACGATAAAGCCAGGTCAGCCGGTGGATTACTACGCAGCCGACCGGGCCTACTGGAAAAGCCTCTGGTGGCTGTCGGAGAAGTAGGACCTTCCGAGATAATATCCCTTGCCATCACCGGCCGAACAGGCCGGACAGGTGGTTGGCGCCGTGGGTTAGTTGGCCTCCGTAGAATCCCGTCAGCGAGACAAGGATGACGATGGCGACGGCGGCGACGGCGTAAACTCCGAGCCATGGGCCTTCCAGGCGGTTCTTACGGATGCCACGTATCACCGTGGCCGCGATAAGCACCGACAGCGCGCAATAGGCGACGGTTTCGTGTTTTTCGGCGATCTGGTGGGACTGTCCCAGGTATGTTTTGTTATCGCGGTGCATGTTTCCCGATACGACGGCGGGAATGGATGCCAGTGCGGCAAGGATCAGGCAGTACATCGCGGCCTGGCGGAAGAAGTCCTTCTTCAGGGCCAGCCAGATCGCGTCGGCCAGGATGGCTGAGAGGCCTAACGCAATCGGGAAATGAACCAGAAGCACATGCAGTTTGCCGAATTCCATCGCAGTTCTCCTTTTCCTTTAAGCGATCTTTTCGCAGATTCCCCGTCACAATTGAACAAAATTTTTGCATGGTTTTGCCCGAATGTGCTATAATCTTGGGCTCTTCGCACCTTGGCGGGATGCGAGTGTTCTGCTTACTTCCACTGAAAAGGACAGCAGCGGCCGCAGTATCCCTGCCGGAATCGTCGTCATCAGGGCGGCGGAAACCGGATTGGAACTGGATTTGAGAGATCATGAAAAAGCTTAGCAAAATACGCAACATCGGGATATCAGCCCACATTGACTCGGGCAAGACGACGCTCACCGAGCGGATATTGTTCTACGCGGGACGGATCCACCGCATGCAGGAAGTTCGAGGCGGCGACGGCGGCGCGACGATGGACTTCATGGACCTCGAACGCGAGCGAGGCATAACCATCACCAGCGCGGCCACGCAGGTCGAATGGAACAACTGCGTCTTCAACCTCATCGACACGCCAGGCCACGTCGATTTCACCGTCGAGGTCGAACGCTCGCTCCGCGTGCTTGACGGGGCGATCATGGTTCTTTGCGCCGTCGGTGGCGTGCAGAGCCAGTCGGTCACCGTTGACCGTCAGATGAAGCGATACCGAGTGCCGCGAATCGCCTTCATCAACAAGATGGACCGCACCGGCGCCGACCCGCAGCGGGTCCGCCGCGATATGATCGAGAAGCTCGCCCTGAACGTCGTGCCGATTCAACTCAATATGGGTGTCAGCGAGGATTTTGTCGGAGTTATCGACCTGGTGAAGATGCAGGCGATGAGCTTCGAAGGCACCAGGGGCGAGAACGTAGTGGTTGGTGAGGTCCCGGCTGAATATGTTGAGCCTGCCCAGCAGGCCCGTGCCGAGATGCTCGAGGCCATCAGCATGTACAATGACGAGCTGATGGAACTGTTGCTCGAAGACAAGCCGATATCCGAGGAAATGATCCACGAGACGCTCGCCCTTGCGACGATTAACCGCGATATCGTGCCGATGATGATGGGCTCCGCTTTCAAAAATAAGGGCATCCAGCCGCTGATGAATGCGATTTGCGACTACCTGCCAAGCCCGCTGGACCGCACGGCCTTTGCTCGCGACCACGACAACGAGGGTGCCGAGATTCCGCTGAACTGCGACCCGGAGGCCACGACTGTGGCGATGGTGTTCAAGATCGTCGACGAGACGTTCGGCCAGCTCAGTTACGCTCGCGTTTACCAGGGCCGGATCGCCAAAGGCAAAATCTACCGCAACGCCAGGACCAACAAGAGCCTTCGCGTGGGCCGAATCGTTCGCATGCACGCCGACGACCGCGAGGACGTCAAGGAGGCCCTGCCCGGCGATATCGTGGCGATGGTCGGCGTGGACTGCGCCAGCGGCGACACGCTTTGCGGCGATGGAGTGAACTACTCGCTCGAGAGCATTTTCGTGGCCGACCCGGTCATCAGCCTTTCGGTCACCCCGGCAGGCAGCGCCGACCAGGACCGCATGGCCAAGGCCCTGAACCGTTTCATGAAGGAAGACCCGACCTTCCGCGTATCGACCGACCCTGAGACCGGCGAGACTCTCATCTCCGGCATGGGCGAGTTGCACCTGGACGTTTACGTCGAGCGGATGCGCCGCGAATACAATGCCGATATCACCGTCGGCGCGCCGAACGTCAGCTATCGCGAGGCGCCGACGATCGAGGCGAAGTTCGACTACCGACACAAGAAGCAGACCGGCGGGTCAGGCCAGTACGCACACGTGGTCGGCAGGCTCATGCCATTGCCGGATGACACCACCGTGCCGTACGAGTTTGAGGACAACGTCCGCGGCGGACGAATTCCCCGCGAGTACATCCCCGCCGTCGGAAAGGGCTTCGTCGAGGCTCTCAAAAAGGGTCCGCTCGCCGGCTACGAGATCGTCAAGTGCAAGATGTGTCTCGACGACGGCACGTATCACACGGTCGATTCCAGCGAGATGGCCTTCAGGATCGCGGCGATCGAGGCGTTCCGCCAAGCCTTCCGCGCGGCAAAGCCGTGCCTGCTCGAGCCGGTCATGACCGTCGAGATCGAGACTCCCGGGGAGTACCAGGGGCCAGTCGTCGGCGACCTCAACAGCCGGCGCGGAATGATTCTCGCCACCGAGAACCGCGAGAACTACTGCGTGGTCCGGGCAGAGGTGCCGCTTGCCAATATGTTCGGCTACGCGACGATCATCCGCAGTCTCACCAAGGGCATGGCCACCTTCACGATGGAAATGGCCCGATACAGCAAGGTGCCGAGGAAGATCGCCGAGGAAATTATCGAGTTTCGCCGAAAGCAGAAGGAAGCCTCCCGCAAGTAACGCGCCCTTTACAGGCTCGACATGATCCGTTCCGCCCCGGCCGTGTTGCCGGCCTGTCTGAGCAGCTTTGCCAGATGCGCGCCGAGCTTGTAATTGGACGTCTCGCGGCGGATCTCGGATGCGGCGTCAGACCTGGACGTTTTGGCAAACAGCGCCTGGTACATCCGCATGGCCTCGGATTTCCTGTTGTTGGCCACGAGAAGTTCCTCGGCCTTTGATGCCGCCGGCAGGACTACGTCAGGCACGATGACGCATTGCATGGCCGCGGTTTGATAAACCTTGATGGCCCGGGTGACTTGGCCTCTTTCCCGGACATCGTCGCCCATCGCCAGGAGAATTTTGCCCTTGAGGTCCGGTCGCCTGCCGTAAACGGCCAGGCTCTTCTTGTACGCCATATCTCGCTTGCTCGACTCGGTGATCGTTGGCAGCAGGTCGAGGATCATCTGGCAGCTCTGCTCGGGGTAGGCCGTCGCGGTCTTGCTGATCAGCAGGTTGAAAAAGGAGTCGAGGCTCTTGGTGGACAGACGCTCTTCCTTGCGGAGGCTTACGACCATCCGCCAGGTCTGGCCATAGGCGATGTTCTTCCGGACGGCCAAGTGCAGCAGTTTCTCCATCATTTCGGAATCGAGCTTCTTCTTGGGCGTTACCCACTCCATTGCCACCTTTGGCATCGCGGAGTCGTCAGCCTTGTCGGTGCGGGCCTGGTAATCGGCCGCCAGCGCCTTGAGCGGCTGGATGTCGCCATCCTTGTCGCCTTCGCGGCAGGCGTCGGAGACCAGTTTCGCCAGGGCTGTGGCGGACTCGGCCTGCTCGCGGCGCTTTTGGGGCAGCAGGGCGGCGGCCCCGACGAGCACCAGCTCCGTGTCCAGTATCCTCTTGCCGGTGGCGGGGTTGTAGACGTCGCCGGTGAAGTAGAGCTGGCTCTGGTATCTTCCCGCCCCGCCGGACCATGAAGCGGACGTGCTGGCTGGGTTGAGCTGGAAATACGTGAACCAGGCGTGGCCTATTCCGGACTCGCCCTTGCCGTAGACGATCGCGGCGGGAACGCCGAGGGCCTTGGCGACCTCAGAGGCGTAGTAGGCCTGTTCGATGCACACCCCGCCGACCTTCAACAGGTTGGGCAGCGTGAAATCCAATGCCTCGATCTTCTTGGGCATCTTCTTCAAGTAATGGTCGTCGTCGTACTTGACGTGGAAGTACACCGGCCCGAGGTCGGTCATGCGGAAGTACTTCTTGGTGGCCCAGTCCCGTTCGGCGATGCTCAGCCTTGTGTCGGCCAGGTAGCGGGACAATTCATAGGGCATCTTCTTGAGGTCGTAACGGAACCGCCTCTTGGAGTCGGTGTAGTACTTGAAGCTTTCGACCATACTGGCCGCGTTGGGCTGCTTCTTGTAGTAGCGGAGCGTCCCGGCCGTGGCGAATGCTACGGCGAGGTTGGGGTATTCCAGGACCTTTTCCGGTTCGGTGGCCTGGAGTTCCGCGAACTGGTTGAGGGCCTCCTCAGGCGAGTCAACGTCCGCCAGCGCGCGGAACAGCGTTAGACGCACTTTCCGGTGGTCCAGAAGCCACTGTGCGAGCTGTGGATTTGCCGCATCCGATTGGCCCTCCAACTCGGCTAGGTATTTGCAGGCGACCATGGCGTGGACCAAAGCGTTTCCAGTGTCAAAGTTCTCCATCCGTCCTGTCGCCAACCAAGCCGTGGCGACCGACTCGATTCGCCTGGCGAGATCCTGACGCTTCTTCGGCCCGGTGTTTAATCGCAGTTCTTCGTGGATCGCCCGCACCAGCCACTGTTCATCCTTGGGTCCGGTGAACTTAACGACACCATCGTTTTTTGTACCCGCCGCCGGCGCGGCGATTGCCCCTCCGGTCAGGGCGAGGACCGAGAGAATTGCCACTACCACCATAAACCTGCCAATGAGACCGTGAAATGCCAACATGGAATGCTCCTTTCAGGCAAATAGAGGGACCCCTGCAAAACGAAACAACTTCTGTCCCTGTGGGGCATCAAACCCAACACTACAACACCTTCTACATACTTTACGGCCACGAGTCCACAGTTTATTGGATACAGTGTATTGCGGTGGGTCAGCGGAATATCAACCACTCGGTCCGGGCTAAAAAACGATGTCGAGACTGTGGACCTTATTCAAGAGGTGGCCTCGGTGGGCCGAATACGACTTGTAGGGTTTGCCCTGTCTCCGTCACCAACGTCGAGGCTGGCGCATGAGGCGGGGTGGCCGTGAAGCTATATCGAAAGGCGGGATTGGAATATGCTGGGAAATGAACAGGCTGTCTCAAGTCTTATGCATAACTGTTTTCTATCAACTAAGTTAGGCATAAAGCCGTTCCGCCGGTGCGTCGACTGCGACCTGCCGGGCGTCCGTCAGTGTCCGCCTATTCGTGCGAGTTTAATGCTTATTATAGCAGTGGTTATCGAGGGTGGGGCGGCTTGGTATTTCGGCGGGCCGGTACTCAAGACCATTTTCGTGGTCACCGCTCTGGTGGCGGTAATCATGCTGTCGCTGATAAACTCCAAGACCGATGAGCGGGCGCGAAGCCGCCGCCGGCTTCGGGAGCTTCGTCGCGAGCAGGCCGAACAGCGCGAGTTCCTCAAGAAACTCTCCCCGCTGCAGGATCTCGATGAGTGCATGGAGTTTATCATTAACAGCTCCATCGAACGCCTGCGGTGCAAGCGGATTTCGATTATGCTCGCGGACGAGTCCGGCAAGTACCTCTACATTGCCGCGTCTCGAGGAGTGCCCCAGGACGTGGTCGACTCGACGCGTATTCCGGTCGGCGAGCGAATTGCGGGCCGGGTATTCCAGTCCGACACGCCCATTCACATTCGAGGCGCCCAAGACGACAAGGAGGCCCTGCCGATAGACTCTGATGCGATTATGTCGGCGCCGCTGCTGCTGTCGAACATTAGTTGGGGCAAGATGCGGATCGGAGTGTTGAGCATCACTGAACCCGAGGGGCGGGATGACTTCACCATCGAGGACGAGTTTGTCTTCAGTAACATCTGCGAGGCCTCGGCGATGGCCATTCACAACCACCAGTCCGTCGCGAAGGTCAAGCGATCCAACGTCGAGTTCCTCGAAACGCTGGTGAACGCCATCGAGGCCCGCGACACGTACACTCGAGGCCATAGCGAAAGAGTAGCACGCTACGCCGTTGCCATCGGCAGGCAGATGTCCTTGTCGGAGCAGTCCGTAGACGAGTTGAGCATGGCGGGTCGGCTGCACGATATCGGCAAGATCGGCATGGCCGACGAACTGCTCTACAAGCGCACCGCGCCGTCAGAGGATGAGTGGGTCCGTATTCGTCAGCACCCGGTCACAGCGACGGAGATGCTGGCTGGGGCCTCCGTGGTCAGCGGCGCCATGGATGCCATCCGGTGCCACCACGAGCGGCTTGACGGTTCGGGCTATCCCAACGGGCTTTCCGATGGCGACATTCCCTTGCTGGCCAGGGTTGTGTGCGTGGCTGACGCCTTCGACGCCATGACGACCCGCCGGCCTTACGCCGAGCCACTGAGCCTGCGCGACGCCCTGGTCGAACTGCTCAATGGCGCCGAGAAGCAGTTCGACCTCGCGTGCGTCGAGGCGCTGACCGAGGCTGTCGGCTCCGGCAAGCTCGCCAATGTGCTGCCGGCCGAACCGGAACCGTCGCCGGTTGGTTGACACGAGCCCGTCCAGACTGACAGGGCTCTTCAGCGACGGCTCGGAGACGCTGAGTTCATACCATCTGCCAAGCCCGTCCGCTTCTGCGGACGGGTCATGCCCCGATACCTGCCCGGCCCAACCGAGTTGAATGTTTGTGGGCCGGCCCTTACAATCCCTGCCCGGAACCCGGACCGGACGGACGTGCTAAGTCTGATCGGCAGGCGGCGAACCAACGCGCGAAGCTACTTCAAGGAACGATTTAATGAAAGCAGCAAACCGGATGACACTTGCACTGGCCGTAGCCGTCGGGACCGCGTTACTGGCGGCGAATCTTCCCGCCCGGGCGGCAGACAAGCCCGCCAAGGAACCCGTCCTGACGATCAATCGCGCCATGTTGCTGGCTGACTACGGCATGGGCAAGGTCTTTCGGATCAACAAGGCCGGCAAGATCATCTGGGAAATGCCCGCTCCCGGCACGCAGGAGGTCTGGATGTTGGCAGACGGCAACGTGCTGTACACCTGCAAGAAGGGCGTGCGGATAGCCACGCCCGACAGGAAGGTTGTCTGGGAATACAAAACTGCCAAGGGCAACGAAATCCACTCATGCCAGCCGTTGCCTGGCGGCAAGGTGATGATCGCCGAATCCGGGCCGATGAGGATTATCGAGGTCGATCATGCGGGCAAGATCACCAGGCAAGTCAAGCTGACCACCAAGTGCAAACGCACCCATGGCCAGATGCGAGGCGTTCGCAAACTAAAAAACGGCAACTACCTCGTCGGGCAATATAGTGATGGCGTATTGCGCGAGTACGACCAGGCGGGCAAGATAGTGCGCGACATCTCGCAGAAGATGGCTTTCGGCGGCATAAGGCGGGCCAACGGCAACACGATAGTAGCTACGGGAGACTCGCACCAAATCGTCGAGGTGGACCCAGCCGGTAAGGTCGTTTGGAAGATTACCGAGAACGAACTGCCGGGCATTCCGCTGCGTTTCGTCGGTGGCATGTGCCTGCTGCCCAACGGGAATCTCATCGTTGCCAACTGGGGCGGCCACGGCCACGTCGGCCAACAGCCGCAGATATTTGAAGTCACCCGCGACAAGAAGGTCGTCGGCATTATCCACGACGACAAGCAGTTCAAGACCGTCAGCGGGATTTTTGTATTGGCCGATGACGACAAGGCGGGCAAATAGAACACCCAAAGCTGCCTTCCAAGGAGACCGTGATGAATCATGCGACGTTGGCAACACTTGCGGTGACGGCAGGCCTGATGCTTGCGGGCTATGCTTTCGCGGCCAAGCCTTCACAAGCCGCCCTGGACGCCTTGCCTGTCGTCGAGGGCGTTCGCAAGGAGACGCTTGTCTACAAGAAGACGCCGCAGGGCGAGCTGTCGATTCACATCAGCTATCCGCCCGGGTGGAAGGCTTCGGACAAGCGCCCGGCGATAGTGTTCTTCTTCGGCGGCGGGTGGAGCGGCGGCACGGTTGCGCAGTTCGCGCCGCAGGCTGCGTACCTCGCCGGGCGGGGCATGGTCGCGGCCCGGGCCGACTACCGGGTGTGGTCGCGTCATAAGGCAACGCCGGACAAGTGCGTCGAGGACGCCAAGAGCGCCGTCCGCTGGATGCGAGCCAACGCCGCGAGCCTCGGCATCGATCCGGAAAAGCTATGCGCTTCCGGCGGCTCGGCAGGGGGGCACCTCGCCATCGCGACCGCCATCGTCAAGGGCGTCGACGCCGACACTGACACCGACATTGACCCTGCAAAAAAGTCCATCTCAGCCGTGCCGAACCTGCTGGTGCTCTACAACCCCGTGATGGACACGACCATCTACCGCGGCAAAATCAAGAGCGACGAGATGGCGCGAAAGCTCTCGCCGATGCACAACATCACAAAGGACCTTCCGCCGGCCATCCTCTATTACGGCTCGGCCGACGGCTTCTACAATCCGGTCAAACCCTTGCCCGCCCGCGCAGCCGAGCTCAAGCTGGACCTCGCGGTACATCTCGCCCCGGGCCAGAAGCATGGCTTCTTCAACCGCCCGCCTTGGCTGGAGCGGACAACATACCTGACCGACCAGTTCCTGACCCGCCACGGCTACCTGACCGGCGAGCCAACAGTAAAGCTCCCCGACGGCAAGCTGGTGATGGAGAAGGCGACGAAGTAGCGCGCCGCCGGTCGGGTCCCTGTAGTCTGAACTGCCGCTCTGCCGGATTGAATTCAGGCGTGTGTTGTCTTTGTGTGGGCAGGGGGGGGCGACGCTGGAATATACTACCAGTGCGGTGTGTTGTGTCCGTATTGGTAGTGGCGTGGCTGGGAAAGGCCGATGGCCCGTGGGATCATCCTCTGGGGTCTCGGCCACTTTCCGGGAACCGTCGCGCCGCACATTTGGGGAGTGCGTCCTATGTCGTCGGTATTACGTGCCTTCAGCCGCCTTGGCAGGCAGTGCCGGTTCGAGGCGCTCGAACCTCGCGTGCTGCTCAGCGGCGATGCCATTTCGCTGGCTGACCCTCTATACGTTACCCAGCCGTTCGTGCCAACTGCCGACAACCCGCAGCAGATCGTTCGCGTGGTCGTGCTGAACTTCGACCCCCGCGTGCCCAGCGAACAGAACCAGCTCATGCATGAGGTGTTTGGCTGGACCGATCCGCATGAGCTGGCCCAGCAGTTCGAGGCCGACCTGGAATGGGCCACCGGCGGGGCGATTGACATCCAGGTTGTCCAATGGCGAGACCTCGACGCGTTTCCCACTTTTACCGATGGATTCCGTTACAACCCCGACCAGTACGTGGCCAACCGCCGGGCCGGGTCGGGCTGGCACGATACCGGGACGGATTACTACGAGCTCATCGAGTCGCAGGACCTGCTGGGGCCTATCAACGCCGGGCAGATCGACGAGATATGGACCTTTGGCGACCATTATTTCAGCCTCATCGGTGAGGCGTGGATGGGCGGGCCAAACTCGTTCTTCATAAACGGCCCAACGTTTTCCGATGCCGGATTCGACCGCGCCATCGCTGGCTACGGTTTCAACTACGAGCGCGGCGTGGCTGAGATGATCCACGACCTCTGCCACCGCACCGAGAACCACGGGCAGCGAGCGTTCGGGTCGTGGAATCTCGCCAGTCCGCAGTCGGCCTTCGACGCATTCAGCTCGAACTACCTCGAAACAACGGCAGGCCCCTACGGCGTGGGCACCTGCCACGTGCCTGCCAATGCGGACAGCCACTACGATTACGGCGATACGCGAGTCGTGGACTCGTTCGCGCAGGACTTCGCCAACTATCCCGCCATGACCTGGGAGACTCAGCCCGTCAGCCCGGACACATGGTCCGCGGGTTCGTCGCCCGACTACCACCGCGATTACATGAAGTGGTACTTCTCGATGATGCCGCGAAACGCGGGCACGGACGCCGATGGCAGGGCGGCAAACTGGTTCAAGTACATCTGGGACTTCAACAGTTACGAGGCTGGCACGGGTCTGGGCCGGCAGGAAGACGCCTTCGGCGCCGGGCCTATCGTTCGCCAACCCGGCGGCGAGTCGTACGGCCTGACCGTCCGCTACTACGACCTGACCGCCATCGATGAGTCCACGCTCGACGCTGGCGATATTTGCGTTATCGCCCCCGGCGGAGCGATCATCACGCCGTCGGCATTTGCCCCCGGCGCCGACGTGCCCACCACCGCCGGTACGGCCAGGACCGTCACCTACACCATCACCCCGCCGGGCGGCGCATGGGATGTGTCCGACAACGGCACCTACCGCATAGAGCTTCAGAGCGGCGAGGTGCTCGACACGGATGGAAATCCCTTCCCCGCAGGCGAGGTGGGCAGCTTCCGCGTAGCCCTGTATGACGTCGCGGCGATCAATGTCAGCGCCATGCTCGCCTCCGGGCAGGCCGTCGCCACTCACACCCCGTTCGACATCGGCTCGGTCGAGAATATCTTCGACGGCAACACCTCGACGCTTGCCCGGACGCCCGAGATCAACCCCGCCGTAGTGACGCTCGAGTTCGACGCGCCGCAGACGATAACCGGCTTTCGGTCCTACTTCGCCGCCGCATCTGGCGACCCTGCCTACGAATACATCATCGAGGCGGCGGACTCGCTGGCCGACCTCAACGCCCAGACGGACAGCTACGTGCAACTTGTGCCGACGACCGGCACGCCGAGCGACGTCTTCTCGGCCGTGACGCTTGCGTCCGCACACAGCGCAAATGTCTTCCGCCTGACGGCCACCCGCCTGACGGGCGACGACTACGTTCACATCAGCGAATGGCAACTGCTCGGCACGGCCGAAGATGAGACTCAGGCCCCGACCGGCAGTTTGGACTACGTTGACAACGCGGCGAGGGGCCAGACATCTCACTTTCTCGGCCTGAGCTTCGCCGACGACACCGCGGTGGCTGTGAACTCCATCAACAACGGCGATCTCGTCATCACGGGCCCCGGCGGCGCGATCACGCCCACGTTCTATGACGTCGACGATTACACCGACGGGACCGTTCGCGCCGCCACCTTCTGGTTCATCCCGCCGGGCGGCGACTGGGATGATGTCGATAATGGAACCTACACCATCGAACTCCAGGCCGGCGCCGTACGCGACGTGCTCTACAACTCAGCCGCGACCGCGCAGACGCTCGGAACGTTCGATGTCTCTGTCGCGCCGCCGCAGTCCAGGCCGCCGTCGGACCTGGCCGAGAACAACGCCCAGGACTGGGCAGCCTGGGCCGAGGGCGCTTCGGCGACGGTTGGCAACGATGCAGCCCGCACCATCGCCGGGGCCGCCTCGGTGCGATTCGACACCGCCGGCGGGTTCGACACGAGCCTGACCTACCCATCGGCAGGCCTGGCCGACTGGGATCTCGGCGAGGCTACCGAGTTGACCTTCAGCATCTATGCCGAGAATTCTAGCTCTCACAACTTCCAGGAAGGCCCCCGCGTATTGCTCAACGGGACCGATGGCGGGCACTTCGAGTATCGCTACTACGAAAACGACA
>Ga0307990_1002358_pt1 | contig 15137 bp, 13 predicted proteins | sample EllFjometagen129_FD_203168 | JGI IMG/M metagenome (GOLD analysis project Ga0307990, IMG submission 203168) | Marine microbial communities from Ellis Fjord, Antarctic Ocean - #129 | ecosystem: Environmental > Aquatic > Marine > Unclassified | place: Southern Ocean | collected 2014-10-08
AACACGTCCCACTTGAACATTGAGCTTAACAACCTCGATATCAGGATCGAGTTCTATGATGTGTGAAAGTACCTTCTCCGCATATTCCTTTACACGCTTGGCGAACACTTTCCGCCGATATCGAGGGGTCCAGACAGGAGTCTGGAGTTTTATGCGGCTGAATAAAATACAAATCACAGAGGCGGTGCAGCAACAGTATAACCCTCCTGGCCTAGTTCCTCACGAATCGCTCTTAAGATTTCATAAGCATTGAGCGTATTGGAATGTAAACAGTCAGAAGACCCCTCTATAGCTATCTCAGTCCCTTCTTTAGTAGTAACTCTGCCGTCTTTGCTCATTCTAATGACCTTTTAACAACCTTTTTTGGCTCACGCACATCATAGTATCGGGTAATCACCAAATTACCTTCTCCACCGTAGTCTAAATCAGCATAAAGTTCATGACTGTTTTTACGAAAAAGTTTACACCAATACCTCCAGGATTAAGCATTGCGCAATCTTGGTATAACCTAAACTTCCATTGCTGACTGGAGAACAGTATGAAGCAAAACATTCCCACCTGCCTCACAATCCTCCCATTTCGTATTTTCTACCTCCACATGGCTGCGTCCGCCAATGCTGGGTACAAAAATCATGGCAGTGGGAGCAATCTGGCTCATATTGCTTGCATCATGCCCTGCACCGCTGACCATATGAAAGGCCGGATATTCCAATTCCTCAGCAGTATCAAAAACCCTCTGGACAAGTTTTTGATCAAATTGGGAATGTGCCATTATCCAGGTCTCTTCAATCCGAATCGGGCAACCCTTCTTTTGGGCAATCTCTTCAAAGTCTTTTTTTATGTCCTCCCAGGCCCACAGCACCAGATCATCGTCCCAGGATCGGATATCCACAGTGAAATGAACGTTATCCGGGATAATATTCCGAGAATTGGGAGAATTCTGGATCTCCCCGACCGTCGCCACCACTTTCCCGCCCATCTTGGCAGGAAGTTCGTTCACCTTGAGAATCATCTCCGCTGTCGTGCAGAGGGCATCGTGTCTGCCTTCCATTGGTGTTGGACCAACCTGATTTGCCTCGCCCTCGATATAAATATCGTACCAGTGAATACAAAGAATGCCCTTGGGAGCGCCTATGATCTTTCTTTCCTGTTCAAGAACAGGCCCTTGCTCAATATGGTATTCATAGTAGGCATAAACAGGCCATTTTTTGGCGGCATCCGTCCCCCTATAGCCAATACGCTCTAATTCATCTACAAACCTCTTACCATTTATATCCGTTCTGTTATAGGCCCAATCTTTCTCTAATCTTCCTGTCCAAACATTTGATCCAAGCAGGGCTGGAGCAAATCGTGAACCCTCTTCATTGGTCCAATCAACAATAATCATCGGCCTTTCAGTCTCTATGCTATTCTCGTGGATTGTTCGTAATGACTCCAGTGCACCCATGACGCCCAAGATACCGTCGAAACGACCCCCCTTTGGCTGTGAATCTATATGGGAACCACTCATAACAGGGGCAAGGTCGTTATTTTTACCCCCACGTTTTCCAAATATGTTTCCCATCTCATCGATCTTGATTTCAATATCTATTTCTTTTAGCCACTTGACAAACAAATCCCTGGCCTCTTTATCCTCGTCAGATAAAGTCAACCTTTGAACACCTCCGTTTGGTGTCGCCCCGATTTTTGCCATCTCTTCCAAGCTATCCCGAAGACGCTGACCGTTTATGCGAAGATTCTTTATCTCTCCTGGTATCTGCATTATATAAATCCTCTCTTGTTTTTATGTACAGCTTAAGGTAAAACTAATCGAAACAGTATCCCTTTCTTTCATAGTATAAAGAAGTTCTCTATTTCCAACTAACCATCATGCCCGTCCGCAGGCACAACAAAAGATGAAAATAATCAGTACGTTGTAGCTATTTTCATATAAAATCTTTGACTATCTCACACATGGTATTAGATATATATTCGCACCGTATTGCAAGGTCGCATAAGACACAGTGCAGTTTTATGTGTTGGAACCTGAGTCCAACTGTTTCCACAAAAGGCTCCTTAAGCACCTCTCTGGTATACTATTTCTCCACCAACTATTGTTGTTTCTACTTTCATATCCTTTATCTCTTCCTCGGGAATGGTAAGGATATCTCTATCTAATACAACCATATCGGCAAGTTTACCCGGCTCTATTGAGCCTTTTATCTTCTCCTCAAATGATGCGTATGCTCCATTAATAGTATACAAACGGAGAGCATCCATAACCGAAATTGCCTGCTCAGGCCCTATGACATCACCCGAGTATCCCTTTCTGGTAACTACACCATAGAGCTGTTGAGCTATGTTTGCGGAGGTTACAAACCAATCTGAATTTCCTACTGATATTATACCTTTCTGCAGGTATGTCCTATGGGGGAAGTAACGTTTGGCACGCTCTTTACCTATGCCCAGAAGGTGTGCAGGCCCAAGCTCATAGAGGAATCCCACAGAGGAGGATGGAAGAACACCGAGGCGTTTGATGCGATCTATAGCTTCCTCAGTAGGAAGACTGCAGTGTTCTATGGTCATCCTGTGGTCCGGATCCGGCCTTTCGCTGAGCGCCATTTCAATGGCATCTAGAACGATGTCAATAGCTCGATCGCCTATAGCATGGGTGACAGGCCGTAATCCCGCCTTGTGGGCTTCCACGATGCTTGCTGTAAGCTCCTCTATAGGGGTCACGATAATGCCGTATTCATTAGGCTCATTGGAATAAGGCTCATGTAGTGCAGCGGTCCAGCCGCTCATGCTACCATCACACATAAACTTGGTGCCGTATATCCTCAGGCGGTCGTTTCCAAAGCCAGCCTTTATCCCAAGCGCTTTTAGTTCGCTCAGATAACCAGGAAATTCCAGCATAGGTATCCCAACTATCATCATGGCGACCCTCAGTGGCAGTCTGTTTTCGGCCAGTAATTCCTGATAGGCGACCATTGAATCGTGTACAACTGCGGCATCATGGAAGGATGTAATGCCCCAACCGGCAAGCTGATCAAACGCTGATACGAGACCCTCCTTGATTTCTTCGATGCTATAGGGTGGAATGAGGGGTTTTATGAGGGTTTGTGCTTTCTCTCTCAAAACCCCATTGGGTTCTCCAGTATGAGGCTCCCTATCGAAACGTCCACCATCAGGGTCAGGGGTGTCTCTCGTGATTTTCGCCAACTGAAGTGCTACGCTATTAGCGACGGCCAGGTGTCCGTCTGTACGTGTCAAATATACCGGATGATTGGTGCTAGCTTTGTCGAGGTCGTACCTTGTGGGGTGCCTCTTCTCCTTAAGCTTTTGGTCATCATATCCCATTCCCTTCACCCACTTACCTTTGGGGAGCTTCGAAGCCTTCTCCCTGAGCATGTTGACAATTTCATCAATGGAAGTGGCGGTACGTGCATCTACCTCAAAGCAGAGCATTGGACCGGCGAGAGACGGATGACAGTGGCTTTCCACAAATCCAGGCACGGCGGTTTTGCCTTGAAGGTCAATCACAGTGGTATTTTTTCCAGCCATTTCCAGAACGTTCTTTGTTGATCCAACGACCACAATTTTACCATCACGTACCGAGACAGCCTGTGCTATTTCGTCCCTCTGATTAAGGGTGACAATTTTGCCATTGACAAGAGACAATTCCACGCTAACATATGGTTTCATTTCAGCAGTTCTCCTTTCTTACTCCTCTGTTACGAGCGAGCTTGCAGATATACATAATCTTCTAGTTAAATTTTTAATGCAGAGCCAATTCTGTCGGGGTGCTAAAACTCAAACAGTTTTCAGTGACGGCGCTCTTCTCTGCAAATTCCTTTGGGCCTCCGCCATCACCTGATAAACGTCTGCTAAGGAAATCGTGAATGATGCAGGAAGCCCCAAAGAGAGAAATGCCATCCCTATAATAAGGTGGAAATTCTAATTTGAACCTGTCTTGGGACATTCTCACAGCAATTGTTTTCATTTGCTTCTGTATACTTCTTTGCCCCCGATAAAAGTCCTTAAGACCTGAATATCTCGCAGTCGATCTGGGTCTATCGCCAGTGGATTTTTATCGAGCACAATGATGTCTGCATATTTCCCGGGAGAAAGCGTGCCCAGACGATCTTCGACAAAATTAGCATACGCACCATTTTGTGTATACAGTTTCAATGCCTCTGAAGTGGTGAGCGCCTCATCCGGACTGAATTCTTGGCCCGAAATGGTAGTTCGCTTAACCGCTGACCAGATGGCAATCCAAGGGTTACCCTCAGTAACAGGCCGGTCAGAACTGCCAACAACCTTGATCCCTTTATCGAACATAGACCTGAGAGCAAGGGTATTTTTCACTCGTTTTGGCCCCAGATTTCGGATAAAGCTGTCGCCAAGGAAGTATAGAAAGGCTGGTTGAACCACCACACAGAGCTCTAGCTGTGCGATGCGTTTTATGAGATCGGGGTGGCTTACAGCCGCATGTTCTATGCGATGGCGGTGAGGACGGGGGTGCCTCGATAGGATGGACTCATAAGCAGTGAGCACCATGTCCAAGGTACGATCGCCAATGGCGTGAACAAATATCTGGAAGCCCGCATTATGGAACTTTTCCATTCTCTCGGTCAGACGCCCGGGATCTTCACATATTACTCCACATGAGTCTGAATCTTCATAGGGCTCTGAGAGCGCTGCGGTTCTTGCACCTATGCCTCCATCGGCCACGAATTTTATCGCTCCAATCTTAAGGTAGTCATCTCCAAAACCAGTAGCAATACCGGTTCCCCCCTCATGCGGTAATAACCGGGGGTAGGTGGTTTCCATCAAACCCATTGTCACCCGCAGCTTTAGCTGATCCGACTGCCAAGCACGCTGAAATCCAGCCGCTTCATGGGGATTCCCTGTCCACCCAGCACCCGCCTCGGTGACCATTGTGAGCCCCTCGCTCACATACTTCTCGGATGCCAACGCTAAGGATCGCGCACAATCCTCAGGACTTGGATAGGAGATCAGTCGATTTACCAAATTCATGGCACCGAGCTCGCGCAGAACCCCGTTTGGTCTACCATGTTGATCCCGGACGATCTCTCCTCCCTCTGGATCTGGACTATTATCAGAGATGCCCGCCAGATTCAGGGCAAAGGAATTTACCACCATCACATGCCCGCATGTCCGCAAAATACTCACCGGGTGATCAGGGCAAACGTTATCGAGCTCTTCGACCGAGGGATAACGCCTGTCTCTCATTCTCGTATCATCGTAGCCCCATGCCTTCACCCATTGTCCGACAGGCTTCTTTGATGCAGCATCCTTAAGCTTTGAAAGTACCCCTTCTATCGAACCCGCCTCTGTCGGTCGCACGTCAACGTTCTCAAGGTTTTGTCCAAAAGAAATCATATGGTTATGGCTATCAATGAGTCCGGGCATAAGGGTGTTACCTTGTACCTCAATGACCTCCGTTTTGGATCCCTTGAGATGATTGAGCCCACCATGAGGTGCGAGTGCTTGGATACGTCCGCCAGCCACCGCACAATCGAGAGGCCTCGCCTCAACAGGATCCTCCATGGTAATAACCAGCCCACCTTTGAAAATAAATTCTGCCATACATTCACTTGGTACATTCATGCTGTATCAGCTCCTTTCGAAGAGCAAGTCTATCTTGAGCTCTCGCCGGAGAGCTCACAAAAGGCAAACCGAACGAATAGATAGTACTCTTTCATTTGAGATATCCTCTGATGGAGAACATTTAGGTCCTCCATCAGAGGAAAGTTTTATAACCGTTTTTTTGGAAATACCTTAGCCCCTAGAGCTTTTCTCGATAAACAGGTACTCTTTTCCCGTTTTGATATTGAAGCGCTCCTAAGAAAGGCCGTGACTGCCCGTTTTCATCGAAATGAGGTTTCCCGTAAAAACCTGTAATGCACTTATTTAGGTTAGCGTTTTTCATCGCTTCAAGAATTTTCTCACTATCTCTGAGCGTATTTGCTGTTTCAAGTACGTAGGAAATCAACTCGATGGCATAGTATCCACTTATAGAAAAACCATTTCCCTCCCGGCCAAATCTATCCTTGTATCGTTTCAGCCAAGCCTGCATCTCGGGTTTGTCCTTATGCAGCTCGAAGTTAATTCCCTCCATGTATATACCTTCCAACAATTCTTTGCCGCCCAGTTCCAACATATGGTCGGTAGCATATGTGCTACAGCCTAGAACCTCACCCTTAAAACCCAATTCTTTGAGTTGTTTCAGAATCCCGATATTTTGAGCATCTTCATCCGTTACAATGTAAACCGCATCTGGCTTCTTAGAGACAATCTTGGTAATTTGTGTATAGAAGTCAGTATCGCCATGTTTAAAATACTCAACGGCTGTTATTTTTATACTGTTTTTTGGAAATAGCTTGGTATAAATGTCGACCGCACCTCTACCGTAATCATCAGTAATTGCAATCAAGGCAACGCTCTTAACGTGTGGAAGTTTTTTTGTCACAAACTCCACATAGGGCTTAGCATACATAGCTATAGTGTTACCAGTTCTAAACGTATATGGGTAGCCGGGGGAGGTTATTTTTGGATGGACTGATATGCTGTTGAGCAGGAGGACCTTTCTCGGATCTGAGACTTCCCTCGCAGCAAGTGTACAGGAACTACAATATGAGCCATTAAGGGCGACCACTTTGTCGCGGCTAATTAGCTTTTCAACTGCAGAAACTGCGGTAGCTGGATCGCATTTGTCATCGTACAAGATGACCTTTATCTTCATCTTTTTGCCTTTTATGTTAATTCCTCCTCTTGCATTTATTTCCTCTTCCGCCTGCTTGATGCCTTCCACCACCCAGCTTGCTGCCTCGGCGACTCCACCGCTCAAGGCATAAAAGGCACCGATCTTGACTACCTCTTCCGCCTTTGCCTGAGCTCCCCAAGTCATAGATACCATGCAGATGGCAATACCCATTGCAAGGCCGAAGCGTACCCATCGAGTTGAATTAATCCTGTCTTTTCTCATCATAACATTACCTCCTTTAAAGATTAACTGATATAATTCTTTCATATCTAATATCCCGTTTGCAGGGGGATGACCGCTCTATTCCAAGGGGTGCATGCGGGCGACATGCGTACGAAACAGCTAAATAACAAAGGTCTTCGCGAACAGTAAAACATGGTTATGACCGAGTCGCCACCGAAAGCCGCCTTCTTTTGGTATGCAAGCTTTTAAGCATTCGTATTCGGAATTTGTTTTCCAATTAGGATCCACATTTCCAGCGTTACCTCCTTTTATACACACAAAGCAAAAAAGTCTTTTCGATCCTGAACAGTAGAGCTGTCGGAAAAATAGCGATTTTACCCTCCAAGATAGGCTTTTCTCACCTCATCATTGTGCATTAACTCTTGGCTTGTGCCGTGATAAACGATCTTCCCAGTTTCCATTACATAGCCCCTGTGGGCAATTTCAAGGGCCGCCATCACGTTCTGCTCGACAAGCAAGACAGACGTCCCTTCTCCATTGATTCTTTCTACAATTCGAGACATTTCTTCAACCAGTATGGGAGAGAGACCAAGAGAAGGTTCATCGAGCATCAAGAGCTTAGGGCGACTCATGAGTGCCCTTCCAATGGCCAGCATTTGTTGCTCTCCTCCTGAGAGAGACCCTGCCGCCTGCCTGCCTCTCTCTTTTAGTACGGGAAAATGCTGATATACATCTTCTACGTCACTGGCGATTCCAAGGGTATCTTTCCTTGCGAAAGCCCCGAGTTTCAAATTATCTTCAACCGTCATATTTGGAAAAAGCTCTTTTCCCTCTGCGCACTGGGCGATTCCGAGTTTGACGATTGCTCCCGGCTTCTCCCGGTTTATGGGTGTGTTTTGAAACAGGATCCTTCCTTTTCGGGCCTGAATAATGCCTGAGATCATAAGAAGAGTTGTGGACTTTCCCGCACCGTTTGCACCAAGGAGGGTAACGATCTCTCCTTGGTGCAAACACAAAGAAACATTGTGCAGCACCTGTGCTCTGCCGTAATAGATGTCAATGTCAATGAGTTCCAGTAACATGTTTATACCCTTTACCAAGATAGATCTCGATGACCTTAGGATCCCGCTGGATTTCTTCTGGAATGCCTTCGGCTATTATCCTGCCAGAGTCAAGGACGACAATGCGTTTACAGAGATTCATCACTACGTTCATGTCATGTTCCACAATCAAGATAGTGATCCCAGGACGGTAGATGTTACGGATGATTTCTGTGATCTGGTTCTTTTCTTCGGTATTCATGCCTGATGCAGGTTCATCCAAAAGGAGCAATTTAGGCTCTGCTGCCATGGCAACCGCAATACCGAGGCTACGCTGAAGGCCCCCGAAGGGCAGGTTTTTTACTTGCTGATATTCCCAGCCAGAAAGCCCCACGCTTTCGAGGATACACAAGGCCTTTTTTCGGGCCGCTTTTTCTTCGGCACGCTTGGACCGGGTTTGTATGAGGGATTTGAGAAAGCCTGATTTAATATGCAGATGCCGGCCAATGATGACATTATCCAAGACAGATAGTTCTGGAAACACGCTGATCTCTTGAAATGTACGGACAAGCCCATATCTTGCGATGACATGAGGCGGCAGTTTGCCAATGTCAATGCCTTGATACCGAATAGTGCCGCTGCTGGGTCGTAGAAATCCACTCATCAGATTGAACAGCGTGGTTTTCCCCGCTCCATTCGGACCGATGAGACCAATGATTTCACCTTCTTCCACCTTCAGATCCACCTGCTGAACAGCCTTGAGACCACCAAAGTTTTTATCTACCTTTTCACAAACTAAAAGAGTCATGTGCTTCCTCTTGAGTCACCGAATTTGGCGATCTCTTACCATCCGATTGATAAAGCCAACAATACCTTCCGGCATAAACGCAACACAGAGCATGAGGATCAAGCCGTAGGCAACCCATTGATAGGCCTCGACACTTCGAAGCATTTCAGGAAGTGCCGTGAAAATAAATGTCCCCACAAACGGCCCTGACAAGGTTCCCATTCCCCCGACTACCAGCATAGTCAAAATTCGAAACATCTCACCGAGGGTAAAGCTTACCGGGCTAATGAACCGAAAGTAGTGGGCAAACAGACTGCCGGAGATCCCGCACAGTATTGTGGAAAGCACAAATGCAACTACCTTAGTCTGTGCGATAGAAACGCCAATGGACTGGGCCAGATCTTCGTTTTCACGAATGGCGAACATAGCACGCCCCAAGCGGCTATTCATCAGTTCTCGGTTAATGTAAATGGATAATGCAAGAAACGTTAGACAGAGATAATAGAATGCCGTTTTGCTCTGGAAAGCGATGGACACTGACGTGGAAATATGTATTGGGGAAGGGGCGGGTATTCCCACAATCCCCATGGGACCTCCGGTCACGGGTATCCAGTTGTCGAACACCACGAAGAAAAGCTCGCCAAGGGCGAGGGTGGTAAGAGCGAAATAGATGCCCCGCACTCTCAATAATGGCCAGCCTATAAGGATGCCGAAAATCCCTGCCGCAACACCAGCCATAGGCAAGGCAACCCAGAAGGAAAGAGACAATTTCGTAGTGGCCACTGCGGACACGTATGCACCCACACCCATGAATCCGGCGTGCGCGATGTTGAGCTGGCCAGTCAAGCCAGTCATGATATTGAGGGCATAGGTACTGATAGCAAACAGGAAGGAGACGTTGATAATGTGCAAGAAATAAGGATCCCTCACCAACTTTGGAATTACAAGGGCAACAATTACCATTATAAGCAAGGAAAGCTTCTTGAGCACTCTATCCATTAATCTGTACTCCTTCCAAAGAGGCCTCTTGGCATGGTTAACAGCACCACAACAAAAATGATAAAGGGGAAGGCATTCTTATAGTCAGATGAGATATATGCACCACCAAGGCTCTCAACTACCCCCACAATGAATCCAGCCACAACCGCCCCTTGGACACTCCCCATGCCCCCCAGAACCACCACCACAAAGGCCTTGATCAAAGGCATGCTCCCCATGGTGGGGTACACGTAAAAGATGGGAGCTAGGAGCGCTCCTCCTGCTGCAGCAAGGGCGGAACTTATCCCAAAGGTGAGCATATACACTTTTGATAACTCGATTCCCACCAGGGCAGCCCCTCTGGGGTTCTGGCTTGTGGCAACCATGGACTTGCCTGTGCGGGTAAGATTGAGGAAGCAGTAAAGCGCCACGAGGAGTACTAAACTCGCGATGAGCACAATGAGCCGTTGAAGTGTGAGGGAGATCGAGAAGAAAGAAACAATGGTGTTATTATAGGAAACGTTCACGCCGAGGGTCTTTGCTCCGAAAAGAAGAAAAGCCATGTTTTCAAGGAAGATAAGCAGCCCTAGTGACATGAGAACATCAAGCAGATGGGGTCCACCTATTACTGGCTTGAATACAATCCGCTCGAGAAGGATACCAAACAGCCCTATTGTGGCCATAGAAAGAGCGACGGAAATAAAAAAAGGGAGACTGAGGTAGACACAATAGAAATACACACAGTAGCCACCGAGCATATAAAGAGTACCATGCGCGAAGTTGGAAAACTTCATGACCCCGAAGCTCATGGTGAGGCCAATCGCAATCAAGGCATATGCCCCGCCTATAATTAACCCGTTCGCAAGCTGCTGCAGAAACACATTTTCCTCCCTATAAAAAACACCGCATTGAGCGGAATTAAAAAGCGCCACTCTATGGGTTACAGTTGGTTACTGTCGAAAGCGAGTTACTGATAATATCCACATATTCATCAATACCGTGATAATTCGAACATTGAGGGCAGTAACAAATAGAATAGGTGTCAAACATACACCCAAACCGAGCATCCAAACTACCGGAGGTTCCCATTAGTTTAGGACGAAAACCTAATATCTCTTGGCTCCTAGTTAAAAATGTATCTCTACTGATGTTTCGTACCTTAATTTTGTAGATTAGGATACATAAGCAGGCCTTTTGGCTTTAGCCAATATTTCTTGTGAGCTTTTTACCCATCTAAAAGGTTTTAAGTTATTATTGTAATTTTCCTGTTATCTTACTGCTGAACCCTTTGAACTTATTCACTTTACCGTCCAACAATCTTTTTCAATCCACCCTCCATTATTGACGGATGGCGTGCCGGCATCACCATCGGTTATCATTAGCGGTATAACCTATGAGAAAGGCTGTTAAACGGTAAGTCTGCTGAAACATTCATCCAGGATTGCCAGGCCTTTTTCGAGTTGAGCCTTTTCAATTGAAATAGGCATGAGCGTTCTGATAACATTTCCAAAATTTCCACATGAAATGAGAATCAATCCCTTCTCAAAGGCCAGTTTAACGAGCGTTTTCCCTTCTTCTGCGGCCGGCTCCTTTGTTGTTCTGTCTTTTACAAGCTCAAGGGCAAGCATGGGTCCAAGCCCTCTTACATCCCCAATGATTTCGTATTTCTCCTTGAGCTGGTCAAAGGCAAGCCGAACCTCATTGCCAAGTTTTTTGGCGCTTTCAAGCATATTATCTTTTTCAATTGTCTCAAATACAGCCAGGGACGCTGCACACGATACTGGATTTCCTCCATATGTCCCGCCTAGACCACCCACATGAGGGGCATTCATAATCTCAGATTTTCCAGTTACGGCGCTTAGGGGCATTCCTGCAGCCAGGGATTTTGCAGTAAGGATTATATCAGGCTCTACGTTAAAGTATTCTGAGGCAAACAAATGTCCTGTTCGGCCCATGCCGGCCTGGATTTCGTCCATAATGAAAACGATTCCATTTTCTTCACAGATTTTCTTCAACCTATTTAAGTAACCTTTTGGCGGAACGATAAAGCCACCTTCACCCTGAATAGGCTCTATAATTACCGCTGCAACCTGATCTGCAGAAACATTATTGATGAAGAATTCATTCAGCACATCCGCGCATAGAAGGTTGCATGTCGGGTAGGTTCTCTCATAGGGGCATCGGTAACAATAGGCAAAGGGTATGCGATAGACCTCTGGTGCAGAAGGACCAAAGCCCCACTTATACGGTTTAACCTTGCTGGTCAAGGTCATCGCCAGGTGTGTCCTTCCATGAAAGGCATTTTCAAAAGCAATGACAGCAGGGCGTTTTGTATAATACCTTGCAATCTTAACAGCATTTTCAACTGCCTCAGCGCCGCTATTGGCAAACATGGTCATTTTTTCAAAATTTCCCGGGGTTACTTCATTAAGTTTTTTGGCAAGCTCAATGTAGGGTTCATACATAGTCACATGAAAACAGGTGTGGAGGTACTTTTCAGCCTGACTCTTTACAGCCTCTACTACTCTTTGCGCACAATGCCCTACATTTTCAACGCCGATCCCGCCGGCAAAGTCAATATACTCTCGCCCGTCGACATCAGTGATAACAGCCCCTTTTGCATCTTTCACAAATATGGGATGGGTATTAAATACGCCTTGGGGCACATGTTTTTCTCGTATTTGCAGCAATTCGTCATTCTTACTCATCTCATCCTCCGGTTTTACTTTATTTATCAGTAACCGTTCACAGGTTCAGGGTTCAACGTTCAGGGTTAGGGAAAAAACTGAAATTGGATCCCCGAAATGCTCGTAAACAATGCAGGTTTTGCAAAATCATTGCCAAGTACCATGTTCAAGCTTTGTGGGGATGTGGAAGCGGTCGGTTTTCCCGTACAAAACGCTTACAAAATGGCGCATGGTGATGAAAATACAACCTTTGAACCCTTGAACCCGTGAACGGTACATTTATCATATTAAAATATCATCTAATAAAACTAAAGCAAAAATAGGGCCAAGGGATTCCAAGCATCTTAAAATAATATGTTTATTTGTAACATATTGATATAGCTAATAAATTGGCTTAGCCTAGACGGTAGGCACGGTTGTTATAAAACGCAGAAGATTATTCATCCATGAATATTTGCACAGTTGTCCGTGTTAATGTATATTATAGTAATGGGCCTTCATGTATTTATTCAAGTCTGAATGATATACAATTCTGAATAAATCAACTTGCTTAAAGAAATGTAGTTCTTGATAACTTAAAATTTGAATATAACCCGAACTAATTCCATTCCACCAAACGGATCAACCCATGTTGCCTTAATTTTCTTGCTATCGTAGGCTGACTTACGCCAAGGAGATTTGCAAGGTCTTGCTGCGTCTTGCAGAGTTTTATGGCATTTTTGAGTATTTCCTTTTCAAAGTTGTGTATTGCACCTTTCAAAGAAAGGTCAAAGGATGTGCTTTTTTCTTTTTTGCGGGGAAACAAGACGTTTTGCATCACATAGTTAGGAATATCCTCCATGCCGATTTCGTCATGTTGCACCATTACCACTAATCTCTCAATTAGATTTGAAAGTTCCCTGATATTGCCTGGGAATGAATATTGACAGATCATGTTGGCAATCTCGGGGGCAATGGAAATGGATTTTTTATAGCGAGTATTGTAGAATTTTAAGAAATGGGTCAAAAGGAGGGGTATGTCTTCTATTCGTTGCCTTAGCGCAGGGATTTTAAGGGGAACGATATTAATCCTAAAGAAGAGGTCTTCTCTGAACCTCTTCTCATTTACGAGCTTATGGATATCACGGTTAGATGCTGCAATTATTCTGGCATCAATGTCTCTTGTTACAATATCCCCAATGCGCCTAATTGTTCCTTTGTCAAGGACATGCAATAGTTTAACCTGTAAATTTACAGGCATCTCTGTGATTTCATCCAAGAAAAGGGTTCCACCATTTGCCATCTCAAACACACCGGGTTTTCCTTCTTTTTTCGCCCCTGTAAAAGCGCCCTTTACATATCCGAACAATTCACTCTCAAGAAGGGTTTCGGGAATAGCCCCACAGTTAACATGGATAAAAGCCCCTTTTTGCCTGTAAGAATGTTCATGGATCATGTGTGCAATACGACTTTTGCCTACACCTGATTCACCTTGAAGCAAGACGGTTACATCAACTTCTGATACCTTCTGAATCATCTCGTAGATGCCCTTCATCCCCTTGCTGCAAAAGACAAAACCCTCCTTTTCTCCTATCTCCCCATGTAACACCTTCTGAAGTTTCCTCAGGTATTTTCTCGATGTCTGCCGACTCTCTTCTAACTCTTCCTTAAGACGGATCAATTCCGTAATATCTCGATCGTTTGTAAGGACATAAGACAACTTTTCATCAATAAAGATGGGATTGCCCGTGACCAACAATTTCTTCCCGTTATTTAAATTTTGGATGATAGATATCCTCTCTTTCTTTTTTAGTACTTCAAGAGTCACAGACCTATCAAGAAATCCCTCTTCAACCAATTGACTTACATTTTTTCCAATAACCTGTTCCTCGGAAATGCCGTTTATCTTTTCCGATGCCCTGTTTATCTTTAAGATTTTTCCTTCTGCGTCGCATATCCAAAGGCCATCAAAGGAAGACTCTATGATAGCATTCAAAATATCTGCATGATGTTCAATGTAGGCAATTCTTTCCATGTCGTCGTTCACCTTTCTTTTTAGTGTACCGATCCAATAGGGCGTTTTTGTATCCGTTCAACGTTCAAAGGTTCACTCCGCCACAAGAACGGCGGATAAAGGTTCAAAGGTTAATTGCTTTGCGATTATCCTACATTTTTTTGCTTTTAACTTCAGCATAAATTAGCTTGACGTATCGTAAGAATCCAATGAATCCTGCATTGGATTTAAAATCGAAGTCTTGTTGCAGGAGAGTATATGTCATGCCCCTAAATCAGTCTAATCTCAAACCTTGAATCCCGCTTTCAGTGGGAAACGGTGAACCCGTGAACGGTTACGCGTTTTTTTGGGGCCTATATGTGAACAACCCGCAGGGATTAAACATTATTGCTCCCAAATTACCATGAAATAAGATCGTACTATATGTTAAGAGAATCGACAGCTTTTTTCCTATCTCATATGGATAGAATTACTTCCTGTGAGAAAATCAGTCAATAAAATTTGGCGAATATTCTTATAATTATCTTTTGATTTCAATTTTAAGAATCTCGTAAAAAGTCTAGAAATCGTCATGCCGGGCTTGACCCGGCATCCAGAACGTATTGAATTTACTGGATCCCGGCTTTCGCCGGAATGACGGAAAAGAGTATTTTTCGACTTTTTATGAGTCCATCAATATTAAAAAGGCTAAGTTTTTTTA
>Ga0307990_1002359_pt1 | contig 15137 bp, 14 predicted proteins | sample EllFjometagen129_FD_203168 | JGI IMG/M metagenome (GOLD analysis project Ga0307990, IMG submission 203168) | Marine microbial communities from Ellis Fjord, Antarctic Ocean - #129 | ecosystem: Environmental > Aquatic > Marine > Unclassified | place: Southern Ocean | collected 2014-10-08
TATCATCGGGCCAAGATTACAAAATGAACTGCGTCTCAAACGAGACTGCATTGGCCAGCGCATCCTGATTGGACACAACGCCTTTATCATTGTGGGCGTTATTGAACCCAAACCCAAAGGGCCTTTTGGTGACGGTGGCAGTGAGAATTATGAGATTTTTATTCCCTTCAAGACCAACCTCAAGCTGCAACCTCACCCCTGGATTTATGCCATTGCAGAGAGCCGATCCCCAGAGGTATCAGAAGACGCCGTGGCAGAGCTGCGTTTCTTTTTCAGGCGCACACGGAATATCAAGCCAGGTGACCCTGACACCTTCCGAGTCGAATCCCTCAAGAGTGCTTTGGAACAATTCAACAAGATCGCCATCCTGGTGACCATGGTGGCAGGCGGCATTGTGGGGATCTCACTGCTGGTCGGCGGTGTGGGCATTATGAATATCATGCTGGTGTCGGTGTCCGAACGCACGCGTGAAATCGGATTGCGCAAGGCAGTCGGTGCACGAAAATCAGCGATCTTGACCCAGTTTTTGATTGAATCCGTGGTACTCTGCTTTGTCGGAGGCTTGATCGGTGTGGGTTTTGGCTATTTACTGACACAAGCCATTGCCAACATCCCCAAGGCCGAGTTGGACATGGCACATATCCCTTGGCAGGCCGTGGCCATCAGTTTTGCCTTCTCAGGTACTGTAGGCATTTTCTTTGGCATGTTCCCCGCGATCAAGGCAGCACGTCTTGATCCCATTGAGGCGCTCAGACATGAATAGAATTATCCTGTCACTCGCAATCGCAATAATGGTGTTTGGCTGCAAACGATCTTCTTACATGGATGACCTTGTCTCCGATCAGACCAAAACTTCTATCAAAACCATAAAACCGCTTGTTCTCGAACCCAAACCAGAGGTCAATGAACCGGCCCAGGCCGAGCCCAATGCACCTGCGCCGGCCACACAGGTCATCACACTGGAACAGTGTCGCGCCCTGGCCCTGGAAAACAACCTGGAACTCAAGGCCCAACTCATTGCGCCCACACTGGCCCAAGAATCGCTTAATCAGGAACGTGCCAAATTTGAGGCGGCGTTTTCGTCCGGGATTAATTATTACAAGGGAGATAGCCCATCATTATCTCGACTTGAAAGCAATCAACAAGACCAAATGACTATCACTACAGGAATTGCGGCACCATTGGTTACCGGTGGCACGGCCTCATTGAATACGACTGATAACCGATGGCATTCTGATAACCCTTTTGTGAACCTGGATACCAGTTACTCGCCCAGAGCCGCCATGTCCCTGACCCAACCATTACTCCAGGGCGGCGGGCAGAAAACTGCCAAGTACTCGATCCGCATTGCAGGCCTAAATCAGGCCCAAACACAGGCCCAGACCAAACTGGAGGTGATTCGTATTGTAGCTGCCATGGACCGTGTGTACTGGCGATTGTATGCCGCCCAAAAGACCCTGGACGTGCGTGAGCAGCAACTTGAACTGGCCCAGAACCAACTGACCAAAGCCGAGAATCAGGTGAACGCGGGCATCAGTGCCCCGGTGGAGATTGTCCGGGCCCAGGCCGGGGTCGCGCAGCAAGCAGAGGCCATTATTGTGGCCCAGAACACGCTGGCCGATCGTCAGCGTTCACTCAAACGTGTGATCAACAAGGCCGGCTTGGCCATGCAAACACGCACCAAGATGGTGCCTGATACCGAACCCGTGCCCGTGGCCTATGCCCTGGATCCGAACCGCATGTTGACCAGTGCGTTTAAACATCGTATGGAACTGCTGCAGTATGAACTCCAGTTGCTCCAGGACGACCAGACAATTGACTACCTGAAGAACCTGTCATTGCCTGTGGCCACCATGAACTACACGTACAATGTAAGGGGTCTCGGCGCAACCCGTGACGAGTCGTATGATCTGCTTCGGGAGAGTCGATTTGCAGACCATACCATGGGTTTGAGTATGCGAATTCCTTTGGGCAATGCTGCGGCCAAGAGCCGGGTAAGAAGGGCCAAATACGAAAAACTCCAGCGACTGATCACACGTAAGAATCGAAAATCCCTGATCGAATATGAAGTGCTCAATGCCCTGGACCAGGTTGAAACCAATTGGCAGCGTATCATGGCCAATCAGCAGAACACCGTACTCAGTAATCTTGTGTATGAAGCAGAAAAACGCCAGTTTGAACAGGGCTTGCGTACCTCCACGGATGTGTTGGACGCTCAAACCACATTGGCGAATGCCCAGTTGTCTGAACTATCTGCACTGGTGGAATACCAGATTTCCCTCGTAGACCTGGCCTATGCCACAGGCACATTACTGGGCGCTGCCCAGGTTGAATGGGACCCGATTGTTCCCGTTATTCAGTAGACTGAACAGGCTTCTGAATCGCTTTTTTTTGAGTGGGCTTGACCTGTTGCGACCTTTGTTTGTTGGGGGGGTGAAGACGAACACGATTGTCTTGAAGCAATGCCATGAGTTCCTTTTCGTACCGCTTCCACTTCTTCATCTGATTGGCCTCTAACACAGAAGCTATCCCTTGATTCATGTGACGAAGATCTTGATTGATCTGGGGACGTGCTTTTTTTCGGACCTGCTCCAGTGAAACCACACATTTCCGCAACATGGGTTTAATCTGTTCTGCCTGGGGTTTTTTGAGCTTGAGTTGATATTCCAGTCTACGCATGGCGCGATTGATTGTCACAGTCTGGGGCACAGCAGCCTTTGGCTTTTGATTTGAAAACCACAAAAACATGCCTGACGCCCCAATGGCCATGCCTGCAAGCAAAATGATGATCGAAAAGAAGGCCATTCGCCAATAGAGTGCACGTTTGAGTAGTAAGGCAGGATTTGCCAAGTCTTCAACGGGTTTCATTGAACCACCCATGAGATGGAATTGGCCACTTCCAACAGGGGATGGGCTGTCGTCAAATACCGGATCACTGCCATGGCAGCCAACGACACGGCCACTGTCGATGCAATGGCAGCAAACCAAGCCAACGGCCGTTGCATCAGGGCAACCGTATAGGACTCGTTGGCGCACAACAGGGCCATGACCTGGTCAGTCACATCAACCGTTGGACATGTTTCGTGCCATGCCCGCGCCTGCAATATGCTAATCTGTTTAATCATCGTTTTTATATTCCCTTTTATATTCCCTCAAAATCCTATTTTGATACCAGCGTCAATCATCTTTTCAAGTTTCCTCCTGGCACGCAAACACTGAACCTTGACCATGGACTCAGACCACCCTATTTTCCGGGCCGTTTGGGCCACATCCAGTTCCTCAATATAGCGAAACGTCAACACCAATCGATCACGAGGCGTCAATTGCGATAATAAACGATGTAATAATTCACCTGCTTCAAACGCTTCGATACTCGAATTGGCCTCTGCAATCTGAGACCAGTGTTCTGGGGTTAAGCTCTGGCATTTGTTGTGGCGAGCCTCCAGCTTCCAAAATCGATACCCGACACGCACCGCAATCCGGCTTAGCCAATGCTCAAAGGGAGCCAAACCTCGATACCCTCTTAGATGCAGATACACCTCAACAAATACGTCCTGAACCAGTTCTTCATGCACCAGAGGGTCTCGACTGAAACGCCACATCAGTCTGGCCACCTGCGTCTGGTGACGATCTACCAAAATTTGATACGCCTGCGTATCCCCGGAACAGATCTTCTGAACCTCATCCCAGTCATTAGCTGCCACATCAGATGGACTATTATCTGCCCTGATATTCACGTGCCCCACAAATCTTTATCCAGTCAAAACCACAATCACGACTGCCAAGATTAAGCATGGGCCAGGATTCAAGCAACAAAAAACTTACTCCAAATAGCCATGAGCAGGACAATGCTGCGATTCGAAGGTCTATAAACAGAAGTATGCCCATGCCCATCCCAACGTTACACCTTCCTGAAAGTTTTTTGCCTTCACACCGAACTGCCTATTTTAACAAAGCCTGCCTGCTTTGAGCCAAACCCGCATCCATCCGAGGAAAGCCCGATAAAAGCAAATGCCCAAGGTAATATTTGCGATTTTCTCCTTTTCGCGTTGCGCAATGCCTTGATTTGGGTACTAAATTAAGTTAAGTTCGGACCCTTGATTCTATGTCTGGGCAAGGCAAGTATGGCGTAAGTGTTGATCACTAGGATACTGAATACAGGGAGGTTTGGTCTTTCCCTGCTTCACAAGCCTCTAAACTTGGGTCTTCAAACAACCGAACGCTATGTAATCAGGCCTATGTAGAATTTTGTCGGGGCAGACGATGGGTCACATATGCATTTAACTTGTGTTTTGTTACAAAAATCGCTCATTCGTAGGACAATGGATACCGCATGACAACCGAAACAAATTATGACACTATCTTTGGCAGAAATGCAGTGGATCAGGGTCTCTGTTCAAAAGAGGAACTGAAATACGCAGTGGCCAAACTCAAAGGCCGTGCTAAAGATAATCCTGTCCTGCTGAAAGACATACTTGTAGCCCTGGGATTTATCACAAAATCTCAAGCAAAACGACTGATTATTCATATCAAGCAGAATAAATCTGCCGTGCAACAGATTCCAGGATATAAAATCCTGGGAAAGATTGGGGCTGGCGCCATGGCTTTTGTGTATAAAGCCCAGCAAATCAGCCTGAATCGGACTGTCGCCATCAAACTTCTACCTCAAAGATTCAGCGAAAACGCCGAATATGTGCGTCGCTTCTACAAAGAAGGACAGGCCGCTGGAAAATTACACCACAATAACATTGTGCAAGCGATTGATGTGGGTGAATCCGGGAGATACCACTACTTTGTAATGGAATTTGTAGAAGGTAAGACCATTTCCGACGATCTCGTCGCAGGGCAGGTCTACAGCGAGCAAGATGCCCTGGACATTATCATCCAGGTTGCCCAAGCACTGGAACATGCCCACAGTGTTGAACTGGTTCACCGCGATGTCAAGCCCAAGAACATCATGATCACGAGTGAAGGCATAGCCAAGCTGGCTGACATGGGGCTTGCACGGGAAACCACGGACATTGAAGCAGCTGAAAGTGAAAAGGGCAAGGCTTACGGCACGCCCTACTACATTGCACCCGAACAAATCCGAGGCGCGATTGATATTGACGGACGCGCCGACATTTACGGCCTGGGTGCGACCTTCTATCACATGGTCACAGGACGTGTGCCCTTCATGGCAGACGATTCAGCTGGTATCATGAAAAAGCACCTGCGGGAACGTCTCATCCCACCAGATCACATCAATACGTCTCTATCTGCGGGCCTCTCTGAAGTCATTGAGATCATGATGGCCAAGGATCGTGATGACCGTTACAAAAATGCCAAAGAGCTACTCATTGACCTGGAAGCCCTGCGTCGCGGCGAACAACCTTTGCAGGCTCGCAAACGCTTTGATGTTTCCATGCTGGAGCAACTCGAAGAAGGTGAAAATCTGGAATCATCCAACAATGACTATCTTGAAGAGATGCTCGCCAAATACAAGACTCTGGTCATAGTTCTGGGTGCCGTATCCGGCCTATCTATCCTCATTATTATTCTGATGCTCTTGATCTGATAAAACACTCAGCTGTCAGCTCACAGCCTTCAGCCAATGAATCTCCCCGCCGCAAGCAGCGGGGTATCATGGCGGACTATAATCCAATTATCGCCGCAAGCGGCGGGGAACTAACCCCTAAGAGATTAGACGTAATCTCGTCGGATTATTTTGCTGCAGGCAATGCCGTGTTTCGAGCGGGCAGGTCCTTGCAGACTTTTTTGCGTACAATCTTTTTGAATTGTTTTTCTACGCTTGGCGACATGGCATTACCTGCGACACCACCAAGTACACCACCGATCACGCCACCAGCGAGTCTGTCACCTGAATCGCCGCCTCCCAGCACAGCGCCTGCAGCAGCACCCACAGCAGCACCCAAAATCGTACTCGCGGTCTTGCCTGTACTACCTGAACCATCGCCAGCCCATAGAATGGTTCCATCTTCCACGCGCACCAGCTTGGCTGTCACACTGATTTTTTGCTCAAACTCGGGCACTGACACCATCATCACCACAGGCACATTTAAAATTCGCCCTGCTTGGGAAGGATCAATATCGTTGGTAATGCCAGAGGCCTGGAATTCTTGCTCCTTGAGCAGTCCTTTGATCTGCGTTCGCTCCACACAGGCATAGCCTTTACTCATCAATTCCATCTCGAACATGTTGGCGATTTGGTTTTTTACAGCTTCATTGTATACCATCCCTGTGGGAGACAACACAGCCACCTTGGTGACGGAAGAAAAGTCATACCCTGCCAGCACAAAACTCTCCCCCTCTTGCGACGCACATCCACCCACCATCAAGACACCAGTCAAAACAAGCAAACTTAACGATCTCATAAACAACCTCCTAAATAATAACCAAAGGCATTCTCATTAAAAGATAATAAATAAACCATTTTTTCTAACCCTGTCAACTCAATTCACTTGGTGCCCCCGACAAAAGGAGCGTTTAGAAAAGCCTGCTATTAAATAATAGGCCTCACACCCCCTAATGGTTACACATAAATCCCAAAAACGTGGCGATTCTTCAGTCATACGCAAGTTTTCTCCCTTGCCCTACGTCTTTAATACAGGTACGATTCTTTATATTTTAGAGACCCTAGATTGAAAGCGTATAGCATGGAACACTGGTGGCAACAGGACATAAACGCCGTTGAAAAGACATTAAGCTCCCATATCGAAAAGGGTCTCACCACACAACAGGTGCTTGAGCTTCACCAGACGCATGGTCCCAATGAACTCCAGCAAGGCGAGTCCGTACCAGCCTGGAAACTCTTTATGAGTCAGTTTACCGGGTTTATGGTGTGGGTGCTTTTGGCCGCAGCTGTGATTTCTGCCATTTCGAAGGAGTGGGCCGACGTGGGCATTATCCTCGCCATTGTTTTACTCAATGGCGTCCTGGGATTCATTCAGGAGTTTCGCGCGGAAAAATCATTGAGCGCACTCAAGCAACTGGCCAGCCCCATGTCTAAGGTAATTCGTAATGGCCGGGCCCAGGTACTGCCCTCTTCCGAACTGGTACCGGGAGACCTCATAGAGCTGGAAGCAGGCGACAACATCCCTGCAGACGGCCGTTTAATCTGGATCACATCCCATTGTGCGGTGCAGGAAGCCAGCTTGACTGGTGAATCCAGTGCTGTCTCCAAATCCACAGCCCCCTTGGATGACAATGCCACGCTGGCTGACCGCGTTAACATGGTCTATATGGGCACCTCAGTCTCCAATGGGCGAGCCAGAGCGCTTGTCACGGCCACAGGTATGGACACTGAGCTGGGCAAAATTGCCGGCATGATGGATGATATCAAAGAAGAAATGACACCCCTTCAGAAGAAGCTTGAACACTTTGGTAAAGTGATTGTAGCAGTGTGTCTGGTACTTGTGGGCCTAGTGTTTGTTCTGGGTGTGTACCATGGAGAATCACTTAAGGAAAGCCTGCTCATTGCGGTCAGCCTGGCGGTCGCCGCCATTCCTGAAGGCCTGCCTGCCGTGGTCACCATTGCCCTGGCCCTGGGTGTACAACGCATGGTCAAACGTCACGCACTGATCCGAAAACTACCCTCCGTGGAAACGCTTGGCTGCACCACGGTCATCTGTTCTGACAAAACCGGCACACTCACCAAAAACGAAATGACCGTACAAACAGTATACACGGGGTTTCAATGGTTTGAGGTGACAGGTACAGGCTACCGTCCGGAAGGCCAATTTCAGCAGAATGATCAACCTATCCAACTGGATGCGAATCCAGATCTTGTACGCACATTACACATTGGTGTGCTGTGTAACGGCGCCCAGCTCATGCATGACAAGGGCACGCACCAGATCATGGGCGACCCCACAGAAGGCTGCCTGCTCACAGCCGGCGCCAAGGCAGCCCTTCTCAAGAAAGATCTGGAAGCCAAATTTCCCTTTGTGGACGAGATTCCCTTTGACTCAGATCGCAAAAAAATGACCGTCATCCGAACGGATAAAGATCAGCATGTTGCCTACTGCAAAGGCGCCCCTGATCAATTGCTCAAAAACTGCACGCACATTCAATGTCAAGGTGAGGTACGTCCGCTCAACGATCAAGATCGGGAGACCCTGCTCGCCGCCAATAATGAATTGGCAGACAAGGCCATGCGCGTACTCGGTGCCGCCTATCGCCCCCTTGAAAAAACAGTCACCGACTACACCGTCGAAACGGTAGAGACCCAGCTCGTCTTTGCGGGCCTGTTTGGCGTGATGGACCCGCCCCGTGAAGAAGTCAAGGTGGCCATTGCTGAGTGTCAACAGGCTGGCATCATACCTGTCATGATCACAGGGGACCACAAGAATACGGCCGTAGCCATCGCCAGAAAGCTCGGATTCTTTAGCGACACGAGTCTGGCCCTATCCGGCGAAGAACTGGACGATCTCGACGACGACCAACTCAAGGACACGGTCTCAACGATAGCCGTATATGCCCGTGTCACTCCGGCGCACAAGCTCCGTGTAGTGCGAGCCTGGCGTTCCCTGGGGCAAGTCATTGCCATGACAGGCGATGGCGTCAATGACGCACCAGCCGTCAAAGAAGCAGACATTGGCGTGGCCATGGGCATCACAGGCACGGATGTCACCAAGGAAGTGGCAGACATGGTCATCACCGACGACAACTACGCCTCCATTGTCGCGGCCGTGGAAGAGGGACGCGGCGTGTACGACAATATTCGCAAGTTTGTACATTACCTGCTGTCATGCAACACGGGCGAAATCCTGCTCATGTTCGCAGCCTCCCTGTTCGGCATGCCCGCCCCCCTGCTGGCCATTCATATCCTGTGGGTCAACCTCGTCACGGATGGCCTGCCGGCCCTGGCCCTGGGCGTGGAAAAAATTGATTCCAATCTCATGGATCGTGCACCCAGACCGCCTGCCGAACCTGTGGTCACCAAACGAGGTGGCCTGCTCATGGTCGCACAGGGTCTGCTCATGGCCATCTGTGCACTGATCACCTTCTGGATTGTCCTGGACGGCAATGAAGACAACCTGCCACGCGCACGCACGTTCGCCTTTGTAACCCTGGCTTGTAGCCAGCTCTTCCATTCATTCAACTGCCGCAACCTGTCAGAATCACTCTTCAAGATTGGCCCGCTCGGCAACCTCCCGCTTGTGGCAGCCACCTCCACCTCATTTTTGATTCAGGTGGCCGTGGTTCATGTCCCCCTGTTGAGTGGATGGTTCAAGACAGAAGCCCTGTCACTTGCTGACTGGGGAATTATCTTAGCGATCGCTTCAATACCCCTCTGGGCCGTAGAAATCGGCAAGCTCATTCGAGCCAAACACTTAAAACTTAAAACTTAAAACTTAAAACCGTTTACCTAAACCAACCCCATTTCCTGGAGATCGGTTTTGCCATAGTTTTCATCTTCGAGAAGATTGGGACGTGCCCCGGCACCATTGGCCAGTTGGTCGCAGCGCTCATTTTCTTTATGACCTGCGTGCCCCTTGACCCACTTGAACGTGACGTCATGTTCATCGCAGATATTCAGGAGCCTGGCCCAAAGGTCTGGATTAATGGCCATCTCTTTTCTGTTGCGCATCCATCCTTTGCTCCGCCATTTCGCAGCCCATCCCTTTTCAATTCCATTGACCACATACTGAGAATCTGTATGAAGCGTGACAGAGCAAGGCTCTTTCAGCGACTCCAAAGCCACAATACTGGCCAAAAGCTCCATGCGATTGTTGGTCGTAAGCCGATATCCCTCAGACAACTCCTTGCGATGTGAACCACACATCATCACCACACCATATCCCCCGGGCCCTGGATTGCCCAGACACCCACCATCCGTGTAAATTGTTACTTTCTGCATACCTACCCTGTAAAAAATGAGTTCTAATCAAGTTGTTTGTTGTTCAATGATAAGAATAAGCATCATAGTCAACCTGGCTTTGGAGGCAAGATTAATTTCGTGTCAAATCCTTCTGGGCCCAAATCGCGCTGGCTGCCCCCAAGGTCAGGATGAAGCCGAATAGGGCCTGCGTCAGCGACAGGCTCTCGTCAAAGATCAGGATGGACATGAGAAGGATGGTAAATGGTTGAACCAAGATGACCAGGGCCGGAATGGTGGCGCCCAGACGACGTACAGCGGCGTAAAAGCAAATGTGACCAAAGGCAATGGCCACGACACTGGACAGGATGAGGATACTCCAAAGCTTCGGCGTTAGACTCAAACACTGACTCACATCTCCGAAACACAGGGCTGCAATGGCCAGGCCCACACCGGAGTACAGGCTGACCACGGAAAAACTGCTTCGAGAGTTGACCTCCTTGAGGCACACACGTATGGACACCGCATAAGCCGCCCAGAAGACAGCTCCAACCAGGGCAATGGCAATGCCCATGGCAGACCCGGATACGGCAAAGTCCGGGCTGTGGTACAATACACCCACCACACCTGTCAGCGCCAACACGAGCCCCAGCCAGAATCTTGGACTTTTAAGTAAGACCCGTTCTTGCGGCACCATGACCATGGACAGAGCCGCGATCCACAGTACGTGGGTCTTGGACAACAACACGCCAAAGGCCGGATTGAGATAGTAGAACATGGCCGCCCAGAAGGTCTGCATGATCACATTCAAGATAGATGGCACCACAGCCATACGCCAGATACGACGATCAAAGCGACCCTGTTGCAAAGACAGCACAAGCATAGGCAGTAGAAACAGCGCGGCCGTATTGTATCGCAATGCATTCTGAGTCCAACTGTCCAGGTATCCGGTTAGATACTTGATCAGGATTGGCCCAATCGACCAGAACACCAGCGCCCCCACACAGGCCAGTGGTCCGATCCAATGTAAACGATGCTTAAAGAAATTCTTCACCACAAGACTGATCCTTTTTTTCGTCAAAAACGTCCCGGAGGTATACAGGCTTAAACGGCCAGAATCAATCAAAATAGCTAAAAGCTGAGCGAAGCGAAGTCCCAAGGGGTCTGAGAGCTGAGAGCTGAGAGCTGAGAGCTGAGAGCTGAAGGCTGAAGGCTGAAAGCTTTTTTTATTTCTTGTCGCAAAACTAACATGAACCGCACTATAGTGTGAAACAAAGCATTTCCAGTAACCAAACAAGGAAATTGAGATGACGGAGACTGATACATTATAAGGAGACTTATTATGAAAAGCCGAATCATCAAGCTATCCCTGGCAGCCGCCGTTGTGATTGCCTGCACACTGGGTTTCCCCCTCTTGACCAGCACGCAGAACATCGCTCTGGCAGACGTACTCACACGCATTGAGCAGGTGCAAGCATATCTGTACCAAATGAACATGACAATTACCCATAGCGGCGACCTGCCTCCGGGGGTTCCAGAAACTCAGGACATCAAAGCCACTGCCATGATGTCTCAAGAATATGGCACAAAAATGACCATGGATATGGGGATCGTAGGCAAGGAGACCATGGTTCAAGAACAGTATCTTCAACCACAGAACAAACGTATGCTCATGATCATGCCTGTCCAGAAAACATACATGGAAATGGAATTAAATGATCAACTGCTCAAGCAATATAACGAACAAAGCAGGGATCCTCGGTACATGATCGAACAGATTCTGAGGTGTGATTATCAAAAGATCGGAAAATCCACCATCAATGGTATTGAAGTCGAAGGCTTCCAAACCACAGACCCGGCCTATTCAGGCGGCGCCATGGGCGATGTCGATGTCACGGTCTGGGTGGATAGCCAGACCTGGCTGCCTGTCCAGGTAGACATGGACATCACTATTGAGGGTGAACGCAGCATGCACATGGAGGGCAAGATCAGCGATTTCCAGTGGGACATCTCAGTTGACGCCTCTGAATTCAACCCCATCATCCCGGAAGATTACACCACCCTCGGAGGCGGCCCCATCAAGATGCCTGACATGACAGAAGAAACGGCCATCAGCGGACTCAAGCACTTTCGTGAGTATACAGGCCAGTACCCAGAGAGTCTGGGCATCATAGCCTCCATGGGCGAGATGGGAAAATTCATGGATAGCAACACACCGGCATCCAAAGCACTGAAGCAGTCCTTGGAAGGCCTGGACAAAGAAACTTTTGCCAATGCCATGTCGAAAGCCATGCTTGATATCATGATGCCAGTTCAAGCCACCACTGGCTTCTATGCCCAACTGGTTCAACAGAAGAAGGACCCGGCCTACTATGGCGATATCGTGACACCGGACCAACCGGACCTCATCCTCATGCGGTGGCAGATCGAGGACAATCAGTACAGGGTGATTTTCAGCGACCTCACCGCAGAAACCGTCACACGCCAGCAGCTTGCAGAACTGGAGAACGCCCTACCCCAGGAAGAAGCTCAGTAAACAGTCAGTCTCAAGACTGTTCATCTCAGGGCTGAGCCGCGTGGCTCAGCCTTTTTTTTGCGCTGCGTCAGTGCCTCTGCCCAGGCCAACCCATATCCTGATTTAAGCTTGACGCATCCGAGCAGTCGAATATACTGGCCACACATTGATATCTGTTCTAAAATACGGGGCACAGTCAGTCCCATAGGAGTCCAGAACCTCATGATTAAACACGTTTGCTTGACCATACTGATGACCGGCCTGCTTGCATCCATGACCCTAACAGCCCACGCAGAAAACTGGCCAGGCTGGCGCGGCCCGCGCAGTGATGGCACATCCATTGAGAAAAACGTGACCATGGACTGGAATCCTGCTGATGCCACATGGAAGACCGAACTGCCGGGCAAGGGCCATGCGTCTGCCATTGTCTGGGGCAATCGTATCCTGACAGTGACTGCCAAGACAGACACAAAGGAACGCATCCTTCTGTGCCTGGACCGCACAAATGGCGCAATCCTGTGGCAGGAAACCGTGGTGCAGGGACCGCTTCAGAAACTCCACAAGGAAAACAGTTACGCCTCAGGCACACCCATGACTGATGGCAAGCGCGTGTTCATGAATTTTCGCGTGGGCGACAACATTATCGTGGCAGCCCATGATTTTGTCACAGGCAAGCAGATCTGGCGAGTACAGCCAGGCACACATGACGGCGGATGGGGATTCAGCAATGCCCCAGCCCTCTACAAAGACTTGGTCATTGTGGATGGCGACGGCAAGGCCGATTCTTTTTTGATCGCTCTGAACCAAAAGGATGGCACTACTGCCTGGCGCAACGATCGCACACACAAGGGCATCAGTTACAGTGCCCCGTTCATCCGAAAAATCGCTGGAAAGACTCAGATGATTCAGTGCGGGGATCGATGTGTGACAAGCTTCAATCCAGACACGGGCGAATCCCTCTGGACTGTAGACGGACCCTCCGAGGAATTTGCAGCCACGCCTGTATACAACGAAGCAACGGGTCTCCTGTATATCAGCAGCAGTTGGCCCAAAACGAGACTCATGGCCATACGGCCCGATGGTCAGGGCAATGTCACCAAAACCCACGTGGTCTGGTCCGACACCAAGGGCGCGCCCTATGTCCCCTCCATGTTGGCGGTTGGGAATTTCCTGCTCACCATTAACCGTGGCGGCAATGCATTTTTCTACGAAGCGGCCACGGGCGAAGTCCTCTGGAAGGAAAAGCTAGGACGTCACCACGCCTCCCCCGTTCTGATAGACGGACAAATTGTCTGCATCAATGATGATGGACAGATCAACATGATCCAGTCGGGTCGGACATTCAAGCGTGTGGCCACCTATGAACTCGGCGAATCCTGTTATGCCTCACCCGCGATCAGCAATGGTCAGGTCTTCATCCGCGGCTTCAAGCACCTCTTCTGCTTCGGCCGGAAGCATGTGGCTCCGAGATAGAACGTCGATAACGACATCTCCTGTATTATTCGATTTTCTCCCCTTCAAGAACAATGTCACGTCTTCCTCCGATGTGGAAATTGACCACGGACAAAGTCAATGTGTCACTCTCAGGGGAGAACTGGACACGAGCCGAAAACTGTCGCGCTGTACCGGATTGGCGAAACAGAAACAACAGGCCACTAAATAACCCTATGTTTCGAACTCAAGCCTTCTTCGGATAATACTCCCCGGCCTGTTTGTCAAGGCGGTCATTAACCTTTAGATCTGGAAACTGCTGATTGAAACCGTGGACTCGCAGGGATAGCTTGCCCTTTTTTCCGCGGTCTGTTCGGTAGTGAACGTACACGAATTCTTCGAGATGGGCCGTACCTTCTTCGGAGCTGTTTCGATCCACCATCTTGTGTTTGATCTTGATGACAGTGCCTTGCCATACCTCGGCCTTTTTGCGAGCTTGGAACCAGGTTAAAAGGGCCGTGAATGCACCCACCACAACCACGACTAGTATAATCAGTCCGATGTTTTCCAAATTCATTCTCCTTCACTGCTTTTAACGATTTGCTGCCATTTCAGCGACTTTTCCCAGACGACGAGGCACAGCGGATTACGTAGACTTCCTGAATATTAATCGTCTATTTATTGTACGGGATTATTGGGGAGGACACAATGTGAATACTGGCTGCTCTGTAACACGTTGGCCATATGGTCAATGTCACGGCACAGACCCAGCGCGTCATTAAATGGCCCCCCCAAAAAGAACAGATCATAGGCGATGAGGATGCCGCCAAAATGATCACACGACCCTACTGCAAAGAATGGAAAATCTGGTAGTGTACTGGCCTGATGGCTGACAGCTCTCATATTTTCTTTTTTGCAAAGTGCCGTGAACACGATAACCACCTTGTATTGCTTCTGTCAAACTCGCAGGAGAGCAGTTGGACGACACTTTGGCACGTCTATTTGAGTGAAACATTGCAATTTCCCCCTTTTTCCGTATAATTGCGACTTTTATTCTGATGCAGGTAAAATCCATGAAAACTCGAAGCACCATGATAAACCGCCTGGCAGACAGCATTGCCTGCGTACATCGGAATCACCCGATTCGTGTGGGCATTGATGGATTTGCAGCAACTGGTAAGACCACTCTGGCCAATGAACTGGTCACCCCGCTGGAGCAGCGTGGACGTGTGGTGCTTCGAATCTCCATTGATGGTTTCCACAACCCTGCTGAAATTCGCCACAGGAAGGGTCGTGACTGCCCTGTTGGCTATTACCACGACTCATTTAATCATGAGGCCATTGTGAGGCATGTACTCATGATTAAATGAG
>Ga0307990_1002360_pt1 | contig 15136 bp, 8 predicted proteins | sample EllFjometagen129_FD_203168 | JGI IMG/M metagenome (GOLD analysis project Ga0307990, IMG submission 203168) | Marine microbial communities from Ellis Fjord, Antarctic Ocean - #129 | ecosystem: Environmental > Aquatic > Marine > Unclassified | place: Southern Ocean | collected 2014-10-08
GTGGCTTTGGCTCAGGCCAAGCTGATTGCTGATAGCGAGGTGCGAGAACAACGTTTGGGTGAACTGCGTCGAGAGTTTTCCAATGCAGATGGCAGCATTGAAGCCTTGTTTGAGTTGGGATTGCTCAAGATCAATTTGTACAAGAGCCAGACAAATTCAGAAAAAAAAGGCGACATGCTTAAGGATGCCATTAATACATTGGAGAGTTTCAAAAATCTCTATCCTGACAGTGCTTTCAGTACACAGGTTAAAGAACTGCTCAACAGATTACCTGTTGTCTCCAAAACGCTGAGCAGTTGAGATCTGACGCCCAAGTGCTATTATACAGAGTCAAATAAGTGTTCTATGGAGGAGGTGTTTATCAATGCCTGTTCATGACAAGCACATTTTAGTGCTCCATGGTCCAGTGCATCGGAGTTGGGACGAGGTTTTCAATTCATTGGTACAACAGGAGTGGGGTATCCATCATTGTGACTCTGATTTGCACCTGGTGGCACGGCTCGGGCACGTGACTGACACACTGGTGATATGTATGGGCTCGGTCGAATCTCTGACGGCCAGGCCGGGTCGTCTTCTCACATGGTTGAAACAGCGGGGCGTTGTCTGTTCTGCCTGGGCCACGCGTAGCAGCTCGTGGGATAGGATCGAGCAGATTCAATCTTTGGGTGTGCCAGTCTTTACAAGAAAAGAAGCATTTAATGCATGGGTAAAACGCCTGGAGAACGCTCGCCCAGGTCAGGCTGGTGGTGTTATACTACGCGAAAATCCCCTTGTTTCGGAGGCAGAATTGGCGGCCCTATTTGGAGACAATGTGAATGAATGAACCCAAGCCAATGATCCTGGTGATTGGGCAGGCCTCTGGCACGATTGTAGAGTCAAATGCCCTGGAGTCTCGGATGTTTGATGTGTATGAAAATGTGTTGGACGGCATCTATGCCGCGTCAACTCAGTCTTATCACGCCATCTTGTTGATTACAGAACGCCTTGGATATCCGCTTTGTGACATTGTGCAGGCTGCACAAAGCCACAATGATGCTCCGATCTATGCGCTCACTGATATTGTGGATGAACCTGAGATCCGTGCTTGTATGACAGATTCGAATGGTCCACTCATTCGGGATTATCTCGTGGGTCCTGTGACTTTGACGCAGGTGCATGACCTGTTATTCCAACCTGTCAAAGAAGTGACGCAGAACAATCGCAGCGAATGTATTGACGCCCTGGAAAAATTGGCTACGGAAGACGACTTGACTGGCCTGAAGAACCGGCGGTATATCTGGGAATTCTTACGTCAGATTCTCGAACGTGCCAAGCATGACGCTGGTCGGGTCACACTTATGATGTATGATATTGATGATTTCAAACATTATAATGATTGTTATGGTCATCCCACAGGGGATCATATTCTGAAAGAGGCAGCTGTACTGATGGGGAGTTGTTGTCGAACTCATGATGTGGTGGGGCGAATCGGTGGGGATGAGTTTGCTGTGATTTTTTGGGATGACCCCCTAAAAAAACGAGATGCAGCAGCCCAGGAACGTCGTCTGGACCGAATGGACCATCCAAGAGAGCCCATTTTCATTGCCAAGCGTTTTCAACGGGCACTGGAGGATTCAGATTTGAACCTGTTGGGGCCGGATGGCAAGGGCGTGTTGACCATTAGTGGGGGGCTGGCCAGTTACCCCTATGATGGGGATACCGTAGAACAGTTATTTGAAAAGGCAGATGAGGCCTTGCTGGAAGCAAAACGATCGGGTAAAAACAGAGTTTACTTGGTGGGTTCAGACCAGAACGATATAGCCCAATTTGATTAAAAAAAAGGAGTGATTTATGAGTAGAATGCGATGGATACTGGTCGTGTTGATTGGGATGTGCAGTGCCGCTGAGGCATCCCATCCCCTTTCAATTCGTGATATGCTGGCCATGGATCGTATATCCGACTTTCATGTCTCCCCTGATGGCGCCAAAATTGTGTTTGTGGTTCGAAAAACGGATCTTGAGGCGAACAAAGGTAGGACAGATTTGTGGATGGTGGATACGCAGGGCCGCGATCTTCGTCAGCTCACCACGGCGTCTGAAGCGGACCATAATCCACGCTGGTCTCCTGATGGACAGTCTGTTTTGTTCTTGTCTACTCGGTCTGGTTCCTCTCAAGTCTGGGCATTGTCCGTGTTAGGGGGAGAAGCCCAGCAGGTGACTGATTTGCCTTTGGATGTTGGGAATTTGGTTGTTTCACCGAATGGTCGTCACATTGGATTTACTCTGGACGTTTTTCCTAATATGACCATTGAGCAAACTGAAACACAAATCAAAGCCACAGAAGAAGATCCTGCCTCCGGGCGTTTATATGAATTAGTCTTTGTCCGTCATTGGGACACATGGAAAGATGGACGGAGATCGCACCTGTTTGTGCTGGACCGGCGGACTGATAAGTTGGTTGATGTGATGAAGGCCATGGATGCTGACACACCTTCCAAGCCCTTTGGTGGTCCCGAGGAGATCACGTTTACACCGGATGGTGAAGCTGTGGTATTCAGCGCGCGTGACGTCGGAAAATCAGAGCCCTGGTCCACGGATTTTGACCTGTATCTGGCATCCATTGATGGCCAGAAAAAACCGGTTTGCCTGACCACTGAGAATGAAGCCTGGGATACGAGTCCTGTGTTTTCACCGGACGGAAAGACCCTGGCGTATCTGGCCATGTCCACACCCGGCTATGAGTCGGATCAGTACAAGATTGTATTGCAGGATTGGCCGTCAGGCGACAAACGCGTCCTGGCAAAGGCGTGGGATCGAAGTCCATCCAACCTGTGTTTTTCGCCTGACAACAAAACACTGTATGTCACGGCCGCCAACACAGGCCAGGTGTCTTTATTTGGCATTGATCTGACGACCGACAGGGTACGCACCCTGGTTCGAGACGGTGCTGTGCGGGGCATTGATGTGACAGAGGATCGTCTGATCTATGGCCATTGCCATCTAAAAAGTCCCGTTGAACTCTATAGCATTTCAGCGCAGGGACGAGACAAAAACGCGGTCACCGCCATAAACGCCGATCGCTTAGAAGACGTTGATATGGGAGACTATGAGCAGTTTTCCTTTAAAGGGTGGCATAATGAGACCGTTTACGGTTTTGTGATCAAGCCCGTGGATTTTGACCCGACCCAAACATATCCTGTGGCATTCTTGATTCATGGTGGTCCTCAGGGCTCATTCAATAATACGTTTCATTACCGCTGGAATCCCCAGGCTTACGCAGGTGCAGGCTATGCGGCTGTGATGATTGATTTTCACGGGTCCACAGGGTATGGACAGGCGTTCACGGATTCGATTCAGGGTGACTGGGGCGGTAAGCCCCTAGAGGACCTGCAGAAGGGTCTGGCCGCAGCTTTAGAACAATATCCCTGGCTGGATGGTTCGCGTGTGGGTGCCTTGGGCGGTTCATTTGGTGGCTACATGATCAACTGGATTGCGGGGCAATGGCCCGATCGCTTCAAGTGTTTGGTTAATCACGATGGCAACCTGGATGAACGTATGGCTTATTTTGATACGGAAGAACTCTGGTTTCCTGAGCGGGACCACCAGGGGACACCGTGGGAAAACCCTGAGGCCTATGAAAAACACAATCCAGTCAGATTTGTGGGCCAATGGAAAACACCCATGCTCGTTATTCATGGGGCTTTGGACTATCGTGTGGTGGACACGCAGGGTTTGGGCACATTTAATGCGCTTCAAAGACAGGGAATTCCCAGTCAGTTGCTTTATTTTCCAGATGAAAACCACTGGGTCCTCAAACCCCATAATTCCGTTTTATGGTATGACACGGTTTTGGCTTGGCTGGATCGCTGGGTTAAACCGTTAGAAAAACAATAAACGAAATTCACGGTTCAGTGGGGGTGCTCTGTTGAGGGTTCATGGTGAGTCGGCAGAGGACCAGACGACTCTGGACAGAGGCATTGTGACAGTGTTTGAACTACAATTTCAACGACTCAGGCATCTCGTCTGCCATTAGCTTAAGAAAACAGGCGGCCTTGACAATCAAGGCCGCCTGGAAAACTTGAAACATGTGAGACTTCAGAAGTCCCTTATAGACCTGCCAGAGATTCTATCTCTGTGGTTGACAAGGCACGATTGTACACCTTGATCTCATCCAGAGCGCCGTTGAACGGGTTGCCACCATTGGGCTCACAGGAACCAAATTGGAAAGAGGCTACTGTGTCTGTGCCAAATGAGAAACCGCCTGATCCAACTTCAATGCCGCTGATGTAGATTCGAGCCAGGCTTCCATTAAAGCTGATGCCCACATGTGTCCATTCGCCAATCGGTAAAGCCTGACCAGGGAAAACACCGCCGGCAGTTTGTTGGAATTTGATGGCGCCATCAACCAAATCTGCTTCGATATGCCACATCATTTCGTCCGTCGCCCAGGTGTCACGCTTGCCTATCAGGCCCTGATAAAAAGTGGTCAAGCCTTGCCATTGGGCCCACAGGGATACGGATAGTTGCCCTGTACCCTCTGATGGATTATAGTTGCCAAGATCGACATATTGGTTGCCTGTACCATCGAACAGCAGGCCCATACCTTCAGCCCCTGCAACATAGACGGGATCACCCACTGCTATACCATCATGGCCATTGCCAGAGTCGTCATTGGTATTGTTCTCAAGGCTGTACGAGGCGGTGATCAACGACGGTCCCTGGCGATAGAGCCCCAGTTCGTCCACAAGGATCATGCCTGATCCGATACCGTCAACACCGATGCTCATACTTGTTACAGCATTAAGATTAATGCCCAGAGAGGCCAGATTAATAGACCATTGATGCCAGCCAGCCAGCTTGAGATCAGCATTTTCAGGATAGGTCACTTTGGTGCCATTGATCTCTACATAGACTGAGGTCCCGGTATTGTTGGGGTCACCATAGAAATTCACGATAAGTATTTGAATGCCATTTTGGCTCCAATCTTGTCCCGTAGACCAGGTGCGATCGATTTGAGACGCCACCGCACCGGTATTCTCATAGTAGAATGGCAAGGATTGGCGACCGCCCCTGACCGTCACTGTTTCCATGATATCGCCATTGTAGTAAGGACTGATGGCACTCCAGATGTCATGTCCGACACCTGAGCCTGTGCCATTGCCTGCGTATCCCACAGTAAAGAACTCGTCGGGTGAATAGCCATAGCCATCAAGCCATGCCTGGAACGGGCGATTCGGACTGATGTTGCCGTAGCTTTCAAAATCATCGACGATCAACAAGTTGGCCGTGGTTAGGCTCCAGACAGGACCTGTCCATAATGAGGTTTCTGTCTCGTTGACTTCATCGACGCGCCAGTAATAGGTCTTGCCAAGGTCAATGTTTACTGTGCTGAGGTCAAGACGAGGTTCCGTTACCGTGGCAGCGAGTTCTAATACATCGGCTGCTGTGCCGACATAGACCTGGTGTTCGCCAGCTTGACGTCCGGCTCGCCATGACAGTACGGTGTCAGGGGCCACATTGACACTGCCACTGACAGGAATTTCGTACCGTGCAATTGTGGGTATGTATGTAAACTGAATCTCGCTGATTCCCGATTGAGGTATAAAGCCGAACCAATTGTCATGAATGTTGATGCGCACAAACTTTGCAGTTGTACCATTCATGGGAATCAAAGGCGCCCCTTCGTATGTGGGGATGCCCGGTGCCTGAGCCAGTTCCATCTCTGTAAAGACATGCCATTCTACACCGTCCAGGGAGGTTTCAACGGTGATGTTTTTCGCGCCAACACCAAAGGAGGTTTCGATGCCCTGGTTTTGATTCCATATTTTCAAATCGTTCAGTTGATAGATTTTGTCAAATTCATATTGAATCGACTTGTTCGGATCTTCGTTTGTGCTGATCCACATGTCACCAATCTTGATGGAATGCTGTCCCTCAGCATTCAGGCCTGATCCGTCAATTGTTCTGTCAGCACTAGCGGTTGGAACGCCTGTGCTTGAGGCTGTGGCGGTTATACTGGTTCCTGGGATCGTATAGAATGCAGGTTCCACTTCAAAGCTCCACACAGCACCTTTAAAGACAGATTTATCAGGTGTTGCGTTGACTTCATCCACACGCCAGTAATAGGTGGCTCCCAATTCCAACCGGTCCAATGCCAGTGTATTGGCGTCCTGGCCCAGGCTGCTAATGACGTTTTCAGTGTTGCCAACGCCTGCTGCATTGACATCAGCAAAGGTTTCGCCGAAATAGACATTGTGAGTGTCTGCCAGAGAATCAGGTTTCCAGCCTAGAACGGTGTAATCACGAGCTACGTCTGTATCGCCGCTGGCAGGGATGGGGTTTGAGGCGGAGATGTCATTAAGAAAACCGGGCTCTACATAGTCGCCTTCGTACCACCGCACGCCGTCCATCCAGAAATCACCTGCTGCAAAACCTATGTGGTACGTGATGCTTGACGGCGATACGTCTTCGGTAAATACGGGGGTGGTGGTACTGTACTCTGCCCACTCCTCGGTAATAGTAACTTCCAACTCACCATAGGCTGTCCAGGGATCTACCTGAAGCTCTGGTTTGAGTCGTACCTGGAGTTCACCACTCTTGGACTTCATCCAGGTGGAAAGCGTGTAGTGTTTTCCTTTTTCAAATACATAATTCTGGTTTTGCAGACCGATGTTCCAACTATTGGCACCAGCTGCCTCAACTACCAGATGGATTGCATAGTTTCCCTCAATTGGCTCTTCAGGAACTGAAGCGTCCACAAGTTCATCCACGACCTCCGTGGTGACTCCTCCGTAGGTGACCCATGGGGCCATCTCTCCAGTCTCAAAACCTCCGTTTGTAAGCAGATTTTCCACTTCTTGGCTGAAACTTGGGTTCACGCCCAGGTATCCCAGACACAGGATCGCTGTGACCCAGACTAATCGATTCCTCATGACACTTACTCCTTCGTAATTAGCTGCTGAGCAGCCTAACCATGTTGACTTCTGCTTATTCGGTCTCTTCAATAACATTTCATCAGAAGTTATTCGTCATCTTGTGCAGAACCCATATGTTTTGATTGATGCAATGGATGAGTGGTTTTTCCGAAGACACAGATTTGACTCGCCAGCAAAAACTATACACAAAAAACAGTTGGAAAGCCTTTGTCCAGATTAAAATCAAAAAAACCAGGCCAAATATTCCAAAGCACCAAAAACCGAATATTCTGTCGAATGTACCATTCACAATACACCCCACATTATTACAAATTATTGGTCTCCAATGCAATATAAAACTGGTGTCCAGATGCCTCTTCAAATGGCCTGAATGTCCCAGGTTTTCACCTCATATTTTGCCATGTACGCACTTTACGCGATTAAACTTGGGTAAAAGCCGGTTTTAAGGATTATTTCATCCCTTTATCAGCGGCCATTCTGGGTGTTATTCGCTGAGCGGTCGGCCTGTTTTCATTAGGCGATTGTAGAAAAAAGGCGGCCTTTAGAAATAAAGGCCGCCTGTAGAAGGTCAGACATGCGTCGTTTTACTGAAAAACGACGTTACTCCAATCCCGCGAGAACCCTCATTTCTCCAACTGATAAGGGACGGTTGTATAGTTTCACTTCGTCCAAAGCACCGTTGAAGGGGCTGCCTCCATCGCCTTGGACTGCGCCTATGACCAGTGCCGACTGGGTGTCTGTGCCAAATTCAAAGGCACCTGACCCGGTTTCAGCCCCATTGACGTAGAACCGGCCAGTGCTGCCATTATAACTTACACCCAAATGGGTCCATTCGCCAACAGGCAGGACAGGATTGCCACTGCCTGAATTTGAATCTGTTTGTTTGAAAGAAATTCCACCGTCACCGTTGTTTGCCTCGATTTGCCACATCATGTCGTCAGCAGACCATGAGTTACGTTTGCCAATCAGGCCCTGGTAGTTACCCGTCACGCCATTCCATTGAGCCCAGAATGAGACAGACAATTGACCAGTGCCGTTAGAGGGATTGTACGTGCCCACATCGATATAATTGCCTTCGTCCACAAAGGACATGCCCATGTCTTCAGCGCCAGTCACATAGGTGGGACTCCCCATGGCCGTGCCATCGTGGCCGTTACCGGTGATGTCATTCGTATGGTTCTCGAGACTGTACCAGGCGGCAATCAACGAGGGGCCTTCACGATAGAGGGCGATGTCGTCCAGGAGGATCATACCTGAACCCGTCCCTTCAACACCTATGCTCATGCTGGTGATTGCTTCAAGGTTGGTGCTCAGAGAAGCCAGGTCAATTGACCAAAAATGCCAGATCGACCGTTTGAGATCTGCATTATCAGGATAGGTTACTTTCTTGCCATTGATCTTCACATAGACAGACGTGCCTGTATTGTTTGGATCACCATGGAAATTGACCACCAGAGTTTTGATGCTATTTTGACTCCAATTCTGTGGTGTGGACCAGTGTCGATCGATTTGAGATGCCACAGCGCTGGTATTGTTGTAGTAGAACGGCATGGATCGGCGACCGCCTCTGATATTATCAGTTTCCATGATATTGCCATTATAGTGAGGACTGATGGCATTCCAGATATCATGTCCTACCCCTGAGCCGGTGCCATTACCACCATACCCAACAGTAAAGAATTTATCTGCAGAATAGCCGAAGCCATCAAGCCATGTTTGGAACGGGCGATTCGGACTATCGTTAGTGTAGCGTTCAAAGTCGTCGACAATAATCGCAGTTATTGTGCTAAAACTCCACACAGGACCTGCCCAGGTCGTTGTGGCTTCTGCTTCGTTGACCTCATCCACACGCCAGTAATAGGTCTGGCCCAGGCTAAGGTCAAGGGAGGTTAGATCCAGACTGCTTGCGTTGAAACTCACAGAGTTAGCTGATCCATTTATTACAGCATTTGCATCCGTACCAAAGTAGATGACGTGCTGATCCACATCGCGACCTGGACGCCAAGAAATCACAGCATTGGGCGACACATCCGCTGTGCCCGATGCCGGGACCGGTGTACGCACCTTGACAGGAATCATGGTGAACTGGACTTCACTAAGACTGTAGGACTTCAAGAATCCGCCCCAGTTGCTTTGGATATTGAAACGAACCCTCTTTGCTGCAATGCCACCGAAGTTGATAGTATCGTACTGATCATACGTGAGATTGCCTGATGCCCGACTGAACTCATTGATATCCTCGAAGACGTCCCAGGTTTCACCGTCCATTGAGTATTCAATCTGAACACCCTTAACGCCATAGCCAATGAAGCCTTCCGCTGAGCTGTTGGAGTTCCAGACTTTCAAACCGTCCAGCTTTTTGATACCATCAAATTCATATTGAATCCAGGGGTCCATATCGTTCGTGGCTGAAAACCACATAGTTTCGGTGTCTATGGCATGTGTGTCATTCTCACCCAATCCAGAACCATTGATGGTGTTTTCAGGCAAAGAGTATTCGTTGGAAGAACTTGATGCAGTGACCGTAATCTCAGAGCCTGCTATCTGAATGGAATAGGGTTCTGCTTCAAAACTCCACACAGATCCTTTAAAGACTGTTTTGTCGGGCGTGGCATTCACTTCATCCACTCGCCAGTAATAGGTTTTTCCCAACGCCAGTCGATCAAGCACCAGAGAATTTGCATCCTGTCCCAGACTGCTTATAACGTTAATTGTGTTGTCTGCATCGGCGGCATCAACATCCTCGCGAGTCGAGCCAAAGTAAACATTGTGTGTACCAGCCAGTTCTCCAGGCGCCCACGTGAGAAGGGTATCTCTGTACACATCTGTGCCTCCGTCAGGCGGCCTGGGTGCAAAGGCTGAGATGACATCGCCTGTCATGGCTTTGACCAAGTCCTCAGCTGACAGCACGTGGTTATAAAACCGGGCTTCATCAATGGTGCCTACAAATGTTTCAGTGTTGTCTTCTCCGACGCAACCAATTGTCACCTGGGTAGCGTTCGCAGTATCTCTAAATGGAATATTTCCGACTGATACTTCCTCGGCATTGATATACTGCACAGCGTCGCCGTTATCCCAGGTTATTGCCACATGGGTCCACTCATTTTCATAAGGCACGAGGATCGCATTATTCCACCACAGACCCTGACCTCCGACTCTAAACGTTAGATCGCCAGATGGATTGGTCTGCCAGAACCACTTGACGGTGGTGTAGGGGTCCCAGCCCAGGCGTTTGCCAATGATGCCCTGTTGCGTGATACTATGTCCCTGTCCCTCCCAATTGATCCAGGCCGCCAGGGTCATGGCGTCAGTACCATCCGTGGGATCAAGAGGGCCGATCAGAATTTTTTCACCGGCTGTATCGAAGTTTACGCCACTGCCCTGGTAGCCGGAGACCCATTCCACGTCTCCTGTCAAGGTGCCGTTATTGCCATTGCCTGTGGCATCTATCGTGGTCGTGCCTTGCCCTTCTTCAAAGGGGAAGTAAGCGATCAACTCTGCGAATACGGGACTGACGGCAAGGCCCACAATAAGCAACAGACTTACGAGAAAGATTTGCTTTGGACTCATGACTGGCCTCCTTCAATAAAAACGGTTAAATGCTGTGATAACTGTTAGAAGCAATTTTTATTCAGAGTTCAAATATGAAGTCACATATATATCGGCAGGTAGATATCCTTGCCTGTAATATTAAGGGATTCTTCATCTACTTTCAAATAGAGACAGACCTTCCATGACAAATCAGAGATACCAAAGTTCGGAGGATCCTACAATAGACCATTCATATACTACCCATATTGTTACAGATTGTTGGCCTGTTATGCAATAGGAAATTGGATTAAACAGAGACTTTCAAACCAGATGGGGCGGTTTGAATCTATAGGTGATGAGTGCTGTAGTGTTTGTGACGGGCGATTTTTTTCAGTGAAGGTCTGCGCTATTCTGAGTATTAGCTTCTGTAATAGTAAATGTGTTTTTGGGGTTAGAACTCTGGACTGGGCGTTCTTCAGGCGGTATACTATAACGCCCATTTGATTTTTTTATAAGGGATAAATTGTATGGGTAAGAAACATGTAAGAGCTATTTTTCCAGGATCATTTGATCCTATAACGAATGGCCATTTGGACGTGATTCAGAGGGCTGTGGGGCTGTTTGATGAGGTGATAGTGGCGGTGGGGAGAAGTCCACACAAGAATCAGCTTTTTTCGCCGGCGGAATGTGTGACCATGATTGAGGAGCTCATTGAGGATATACCTGATGTGTCGGTGGAGGGATTTGACGGCTTGATGGTAACGTATGCTGCCCAGCGACGTGCCAATTTGGTGCTTCGCGGGCTTCGTAGCCTTACGGATGTGCAGTACGAGTTCCAGTTGGCCATGACAAACCGAGCCGTAGCCGGTATTGAGACCTTTTTTGTGATGACCAGCGAGAAGTACGGGTTTCTCAGCTCTACATTGATTCGAGAAGTGGCGTCTTTGGGCGGTGATTTGTCGAATCTGATTCCTGAGAACGTGCAGGCTCGGCTCAAAGAACGTTTCGCCCTTTAGATTTTGGATCAATTTACAGAATATTATGAGTCTTTTTCGGTAAAGGTCTTTGGTTTGTTTTGCAGGAATCCGTTATAGTACGGTCAGTGTTTGGACGATCTATAAATAATGTACGACAGGTTTTTTAGGACTATTAAAGGATCACTATGCAGTGTCAGATTTGTCATAAAAAGACGGCCACGATTCATTTGACCGAAATTGCCAATGGAATACGTACTGAAGCGCATTTTTGTGAGCTTTGTGCGGTGCAGCAGGGCGTCTCTGCTGCTGGACAGATTTCTGTGAATGAGTTACTCAGTAATTTGTTGGCTTCTCAACCGTCGGATGAAGAGCTCACAGGCGGTCGCGTTGACATGACCTGCCCGAATTGCGGTATGTCACTTCAGACATTTCAAAAGCATGGCGTGCTGGGGTGCCCGAATGATTATGTGGTGTTTGAAAAATCTCTGCTACCTCTAATTGAAAAGGCTCATGGCGGCAAGACACGTCATTGTGGTAAGATACCTTCCAGGTTGCCCGCCGAGACAAGGCGTAAGATAGAGCATACAAGTCTGAAAGAAGAACTGCAAGTGGCGATTCAACGAGAAGACTACGAAACCGCCGCACAACTGCACGAGAAGATCAACCAACTGGAGCAGACAAACTAACGTGGCAATACAACGCAATTCTTGGGTTACTATGAAATTAACAGACATCAGTAATGATATTAACGAGTGGTTCAGCGGGTCTGGTCCTATGTCGGATATCGTGATGTCTTCACGCATACGGCTGGCAAGAAATCTGGCTGGCCACAAATTTATGAGCTGTTGCTCCAATGAAGAGAAGTCCAAAATCCTGGACATACTTCGAGAGGTGTTGCTGTCTTTGGATCTTCAGGATGATCTCTATTATTTCAGTGTGGATCAAACCTCGGACGTGAGTCGTGATTTTCTAGTAGAGCGTCATCTGATCAGCCGCCATCATGCTGCCGCCAAAGGCCCTAGAGGCGTTGTTATTGCCAAAGGTGAGCATTTTACGGGGATGATTAACGAAGAGGATCATCTTCGAATTCAAGTGCTCAAGCCTGGATGTCAACTGTCCGCTTGTGCTGAACTAATAAATCACATTGATACACTCATTGAGCAGCAGGTGGAATATGCGTTTTGCTCTCAGTATGGCTATTTGACGGCCTGTCCAACCAATCTCGGCAGTGGTATTCGTATCTCTGTGATGCTTCATTTACCAGCTTTAAAAATGACGGGACACATTTCAAAGTTTCTTAACGCTGCCAAGGACATGAACTTGGCTGTACGTGGATTGTTTGGTGAAGGCACTGAGGCCACGAGTGATTTGTACCAGATTTCGAATCAGGTTACCTTGGGCATATCAGAAGCCTCAATCATCAAAGAATTTGAAGACAAGATTATTCCCGAAGTTGTGGAGTACGAAAACGCGGCGCGCAAGGAGCTTTTGGATAAGCGGTCTGATCTGCTTAATGACAAGATTTCCAGGGCTTTGGCGTTACTGCAAAATGCTCACTTGATCAGTTCACAGGAGTCGCTTAACCTGCTAAGCCATCTTCGGTTGGGCGTCAGTATGAAGGAGAACTTTGGTGCTTCCACGTCTGCTGTCGACAGGTTGTACAGCCTCTTTCATTCAGAAGGCGATAAGCCCATCAATCCCAGGGCTATTATAAATCGCTTGTTTATGTTGACTTTACCGGCGCATTTGCAGATCAATGGCGGTAAAGCACTCAATCCTCAAAATCGGGATTCCTTGAGGGCGCAAATCATCAGATCCAGCTTGAGCTAACTTTTCAGAGGTGCCATTTTACTTGGAAAAGCCGTTGTTTCCCTGCCAAAATGGCACAGTTGTTCTTCGTTTTTGGCTTCAAAAGAACTTCTGTTAATCGCGTAAGACTAGGTTTTATAATACATTACGTGGTATTGTTGTGGGTGTCGTTTCTTCTGGCACACTATTTGCATTTAACACATCTGAGTGAATTTTTCTGTGCCAAGAAGAAAAAGAGCCAGATGAGTTAAAATACAGAGCCTAACCTAGATGCGAAAGGAAAAGTTATGGCTAAGATTATTGGAATAGATTTGGGTACCACCAATTCAGTCGTTGCTGTGATGGAAGGCTCTGCACCTAAAGTGTTGGTCAATTCCTCCGGTTCTAGACTGACACCGTCTGTAGTGGGTTTCACGGAAAAGGGAGAACGTTTGGTTGGGCAAATTGCCAAGCACCAGCAAGTCACTAATCCTGAAAATACCGTGTTTTCAGTAAAACGCTTTATGGGGCGCAGGCATCAAGAAGTTGGCTCTGAGGAAAAAATCGTACCCTACAAGATTACCGGTGGTTCGAATGAGCTGGTGAAAATTGATATTCGCGGCAAGGAATACACGCCTCCTGAGATTTCTGCCATGGTACTTCAGGATTTGAAGAAGACCGCTGAAGATTATCTTGGCGAAACCGTGACCAAGGCGGTGATTACGGTACCCGCTTACTTTAATGATGCACAACGCCAAGCCACCAAGGATGCAGGTAAGATTGCAGGCCTGGAAGTTGAACGTATCATTAATGAACCCACGGCTGCTGCTCTGGCCTATGGTGTTGAAAAGAAAAAAAATGAAAAGGTGGCTGTCTTTGACTTTGGGGGCGGTACGTTTGATGTCTCGATCCTGGATATTGGTGACAATGTGTTTGAAGTATTGAGCACCCATGGTGATACCCATCTTGGTGGCGACGATGTAGACGCCATTCTAATCAATTACTTGGCAGATGAATTCCAGAAAACAGAAGGCATTGATTTGCGAACCGATGCCATGGCTCACCAGCGTCTCAAAGAGGCCGCAGAGAAAGCCAAGTGTGATCTCAGCGCTCAGCTGGAATCAACTGTGAATTTGCCATTTATTACTGCGGATGCCTCAGGCCCGAAGCATTTACAGGTTAGTGTGTCGCGCAGCAAGTTTGAATCATTGTGCGAAAGTCTGCTCGAAAGATTGCGTCAACCCTGTAACAAGGCTTTGCAGGACGCCAAGCTGCAATCCAGCGAGATTGCTGAAATTCTGTTGGTGGGTGGTTCTTCTCGTATTCCAAAGGTTCAGGAGATCGCCAAGAGCATCTTCAATAAGGAGCCGAACAAGAGTATTAACCCAGACGAAGTCGTGGCTTTGGGTGCCGCGATTCAGGGTGCTGTGCTGGCCGGTGATGCTGGCGTGAAAGACATTCTGCTTTTGGACGTGACACCATTGTCTTTGGGTGTGGAAACGCTCGGTGGCGTGATGACCAAGTTGATTGAACGTAATACGACGATTCCATCTAGCAAGAAGGAAGTCTTCTCCACGGCGGCTGACAGCCAGACGTCTGTGGATATTCATGTGTTACAGGGTGAACGTGAATTTGCCCGTGACAACCGAACGCTGGGACGCTTCCAACTGGCTGATATTCCCCCGTCACCGCGTGGGATCCCCCAAATTGAAGTGGCCTTTGACATTGATGCCAATGGTATATTGAATGTGTCAGCCAAGGATTTGGGGACTGGCAAGCAACAGTCCATTGAAATTAAGTCCAGTTCTGGTCTGAATGACGAAGAAGTCGAAAAGATGACACGTGATGCAGAAGCCAATGCTGAAGAGGACAAGAAGAAGAGAGAGCTGGTTGATCTGAAGAATCAGGCCGATCAGATCGTATATT
>Ga0307990_1002362_pt1 | contig 15128 bp, 10 predicted proteins | sample EllFjometagen129_FD_203168 | JGI IMG/M metagenome (GOLD analysis project Ga0307990, IMG submission 203168) | Marine microbial communities from Ellis Fjord, Antarctic Ocean - #129 | ecosystem: Environmental > Aquatic > Marine > Unclassified | place: Southern Ocean | collected 2014-10-08
GATCTCACGGCGGCATCTCTGGCATGCTGTGGGCTGGATTCGGCGGCGTGCCGGAGTTCCCCCGCTGGAAGAGATTATATGATTAACATGATTAATTAAAAAAAGATTTTAACACTTATGGATTGTGAGCTGATCTGTTTTAAAAAGAACCAAAAGGAATTATATAAATGAAAAGAACTGTATTAGCTTTGAAGATTATGTTGTTAGCCAGCACTGGTTGTGCGTTGGAGGCGCGTGAATCTCAGCTTGCTGCCGGGTTTAAAGAACCCGACAATGATGCTCGGCCGAGGGCGTATTGGAACTGGTTAAATGGCGATGTTACGCATGACGGTTTGACGCGTGATCTTGAAGAGGCCAAAGACAAGGGTCTTGGTGGCCTGGATATGTGGGATACCGAGGCGATGAGAAATCCGGGCGGGTTTGTTCCGGCAGGTCCGCCTTTTATGGGGGCTGAATCGGTCGCTTCGATGCATCATTCGATGAAAGTAGCAAAACGGCTGGGGATGGATTTGGGGCTTACCACCTCCAGCGGCTGGAACGCTGGCGGTGCGTGGGTTGAACCGGAAATGGCGAGCAAGAATTTGTTCCATACAGGAGTTGTATTAAGCGGCCCGGCTAAGATAGAGCAAAAACTTGCTTTTCCGAAAGTTCCGAAGCATTGCCCAATGGGTAAAGACGGATTGCCTAAGTGGTATCTTGATGTTGCTGTTCTGGCATGGCCGGAGTCTGAGGGCAAGGTGATCTCCGATCTTTCCAAGGTAATCAATGTTACTGAGAAGTTCAAAGATGGTCTGCTCAGCTGGGATGTCCCTTCGGGCAAGTGGCAGGTTGTGCGTTATCTCTGCAGCAATAATGGTCAGCAGCTGATCTCGGCCAGTCCAAATTCAAAAGGCCTGTTCATCGACTTCCTTGATCCTGAAGCGACACGTTTTCATTTTGAGTACATTATCGGCAAACTCGGATTGAAAAAGGGCGGCGATCCTTCTCCGTTGAAACATCTTGAGGTTGACAGCATGGAACTGCATAAAGGTATTCAATGGACGCCGAAATTCCCTGACTGGTTTAAGAAGTATCATGGTTATGATCTTATGGAATGGTTGCCTGCTTTGTCGGGCTGGACGGTTAAGGATAAAGAGACAACAGAGCGATTTGTGTATGACTACAAAAAGACGGTTAGTGATCTTTTGATATTCAGTCACTATACAACAGGAAGTCAGGTTTGCCATGAATACGGCTTGCAGCTTACAGGCGAAGCCGGAGGCCCCGGTCCTCCTATTTGGAATACCTGCCCGGTCGATGCTCTAAAGGCACTTGGGAATGTTGATATACCTCGCGGTGAATTTTGGATTAGACATCGGAATATGTTCCTGATCAAAGAGATAGCTTGTGCGTCACACATTTATGGCAAGCCTTACGTCGATGCGGAATCGTGGACAACATGGCGGCGATGGAAGGACAGCCCCTTCATTCGTAAGCAGATTGTTGACAGGGCTTTTTGTGAGGGACTGAACCGGATAACCTATCATGGCTATTCGCACTCACCCACAGAGGTTGTCTATCCCGGACGAACCTATCATGCAGGTGTCGATATGAACCCGCAGGTTGTCTGGTGGTCAAAGGCAAGGCCGTTTATGGATTACCTCTCTCGTTGCTGTCAAATGCAGCAGCAGGGGCTTTTCGTTGCCGATGTTGCTTATTATTACGGTGATCAGGCTCCGAATTTCTGGCCGTTATTTCACAGTGTTCCCAAAAAGCCTCTGCTGGACGGGCTGGGAGCGGGCTACGATTACGATGTTGTAAACTCTGATGTGATCGTCAATCGTATGTCGGTTAAAAATGGTCGAATCATCTTCCCGGACGGGATGTCATACCGCGTCCTGGTCCTGCCGAACCAGCGTGACATGCAGCTCGAGGTATTACAGAAACTCGAAAAGCTGGTTTCCGCCGGAGCAACGATCATCGGCCCCAAGCCGTTGGATGTTCCCGGTATGCAGGATCATGATGAACGCGGCGCAAAACTTCGCGCGTTAGCTGACAAAATGTGGGGACCATGTGATGGGACCACGGTCAAAGAGAATACTTACGGCAAAGGCAGGGTTGTCTGGGGGTGGACGCCGAGACAATGGCTCGCCAAAAAATCTGTCGGGCCGGACTTTTCATGTTTAAACAAAGAACATACAGAGAATTTGGATTTCATTCACCGGCAGGCAGAAGGGACCGATATCTATTTCGTCAGAAACAAATCATTACAGCCGCTTAAGGCCGATTGCCTGTTCCGGGTGAAAAACAAAACGCCGCAATTCTGGGATCCGACTGACGGCAGCATGAAACCTGCGTTTGTCTATAGCAAGGTCGGCGGCGGAACCAGCGTGCAAATTGACCTCCCGCCGGGTGGCTCGACCTTTATTGTCTTTGGTGATAAATCCGCATCTGATATTCTTGATTCGCGTGCGATGCAGTGTTTCCAGAACGGCCGGTATACACTCACCGGCAGTAAGGGCGAAAAGAAGCAGGTCAAGGTTGATAGCTTGCCTGCACCGAGGACACTTGAAGGTGCGTGGTCGGTTCAATTTGATCCAAAATGGGGTGCCCCGGCAAAGATCAAACTGGACAAGCTTATTTCATGGACCGATCACAAAGATGAGGGCGTTAAATATTATTCCGGCGCAGGTTTCTATACCAAGACGCTGGATCTCCCAGCCGATTGGCTTGCCAGCGGACGGGGTGTGCATCTTGACCTGGGCGATGTTCGCGAGCTTGCAGAGGTGTTTGTTAACGGTAAATCGGCTGGGGTGCTTTGGAAGGCTCCTTTCAGAGCTGATATTACTTCGCTTGTCAAACCCGGCACAAATGCTCTGAAAATCGAGGTTATGAACCTGTGGATTAACCGTCTTTGCGGTGATATGAAGCTCCCTATAGAAAAGAGATTCTGCCGCACTAATATGACTTCAACAAGAGATAAAGGCGGCGATGAACCGTGGCATATTCAGCCGGCCGGTCTGCTGGGGCCTGTTCGATTGCTGCCGTCGGTGGAGATTGTTATCGATGCAGATAGCAAGTGATCCTGCATTGTAAGAAAAAATGAAAAAAATCACAGTCATTTGGAATTATTAAAATGAAAATAATACAACTGATCATAGTTACGTTCTGCCTGTTCACCCTTCACGCCGTTTCGGCTGGAGGTTTCGGAGATGATTTCCGCGATCCCCCCGCCCCTTATAAAACCTGGACCTACTGGTGGTGGCTTAAGGGGTGGATTGACGAAGAGGGAATACGGGCCGATCTCGACCACATGCAAAAAACGGGGATCTCCGGGGCCCTGGTCTTTCATGCAGGACCGTCGGGAAACAAGACGCCGTTTACCACGGAATTCATGAGTCCGCGCTGGCATGAGTTATTTCGTTATGCCGTTGAACAGGCAGCCCTGCGCAATATTGAGATTGGCTTGAATATGTGTGATGGCTGGAACGCCGGCGGCCCCTGGATCACAAAAGAATATGCAATGAGTACAGGTCATAAGACCAAGTCAGCCGGAGGAAAGCGTGGATTTGAACTGGATGCCTTTAACCCGGCTGCGATGGATCTCCATTGGGAAAACATCATCGGAAAAATCACCAAAGAAGCAGGAGAAGAATGGTGCAATAAATACGTCGGCAAAACTTTTAAATACACCCACATCGACAGCTGGGAGGGTGGGGATCCTCAGTCATCACCAGTTCTGGCGGCAGAGTTCAAGGCCCGGCGTGGTTATGAGCTCGGCAGTAAAAGTGGCATTCGTTACCAAGAAGATTTTGACCTGACACGATCAGAACTTTGGGCTGAAAACTGTTACGGTCGTCTGACGGAAAAGAGCCACGCCTTGAATATGCAGACCCACAGCGAAGCGGGAGGCCCGTCTCGTCCCCTATACAATTATATGGGCGACATGCTGCGCAATTTTGGATCGCAAGACATTGTCATGGGGGAGTACTGGTCCCGGCAACATAAAGAGGGAACGACGAGAATTCTTTTTCATAATGATAACGACCTGGATTTTTTTGGTAAAGGTAAACGCACATGTGATTTGAAGGTGGAAGATCTCATTAAGAGTGCTTCTTCAGCTGCTCATATTTATGGCAAAGAGATTATCCAGGCCGAAGCCTTTACGCACATAAATAGTAATTTTTCAAGATCGTTTTGGGAACTTAAAGATATCGGTGACCGGGCATTTTGCCAGGGACTCAACCGCAACGTGCTCTGTTTTATGGTGGCCCAGGCCGGAGGCGATGCCAAACCTGGTTATGGTTGGCGAAATGTCGGAATGGAATTTCCTCGCACCTTAAGCTACTGGCCCATGGGCAAGGCCTGGATTGACTACCTGAACCGCTGTCATTATCTGCTGCAGCAGGGTAAGTTTGTGGCTGATTTCCTGTATTTTCATGGGAACCGTGGGCCTGTTGCCATGCCGGCCAAATTTCACATGAACCCGGCCAAGCCCGATGGTTTTGACTGCGATCTGATCAACGCCCATGCCCTGCTTACCCGGGCCTCGGCCAAAGACAAACGGGTTAACTTTCCCGACGGGCAGTCCTACCGCTACCTGGTGCTGAGGGCGGATAACACAGATGCGCTCACAGCGGCTGTCATGAAGAAGCTACTGGAGGTTGTTTCCGGTGGCGTCACATTGATCGGCCACCCTCCGCAACGCAACTTCGGTTATGAGGGCTACCCCGAAAGCGATGAAGTTTTTGAGAAAGTAAAAGCTGAAATCTGGGGTAAAACACCAGGCAGCACCGGCAGCAGGAACGTAGGCAGCGGGCGCGTCATCTGGGGGGCATCACTTGAAAACATTTTGGAACAGGACAAGTTGGCTCCAGATCTTGAGATTGAGGAAGATAAGGCCACTGCGGCTTTACCCGAATCCGTGATGAGCGGGTTGATCAATCCCGGCTTTGACTATGTCCACCAAACAGTAGGCAACATGGATGTATATTTCGTAGCCAACCTGAGAGACGCTAAAGCGGCAGGCGATTTCACATTTCGCAGTCAAGGCCAGCCTCAGATATGGAGTCCTGTTGACGGCTCCATTCAGAATATTGCGGCCTATACTCAAGTTGGAGACAACAGGGTCAAAACCTCCCTGAATTTTGAACCGCGTCAGAGCTTTTTCGTGGTCTTTGGAAGCAGTGAAAAAACAAACAGAAACTACCATAACAACGCATTGGTCTTCGCCCATGAAATCACGGGCGGCTGGGACGTCTCTTTCGATACGGAGTGGGGTGGCCCCGCATCTATCAAATTCAACACACTGACAGATTGGACGGATCATACCAATAACGGCATCAAATACTACTCCGGCACAGCGAACTATACAAAAACCTTTGATCTGCCAAGCAACCTGCGGAATAGCAAGAGCCCTGTATATCTCGATCTAGGTGAAGTGAAAGACATGGCGGAGGTCACTTTGAATGGTCGTGATCTGGGGGTTGTATGGTGCAAACCCTTTCGACTTGAAATCAGCAAGGCCGTAAAACACACCGGAAATGTTTTGAAAATCAATGTCGTCAACAAGTGGTCCAACCGTCTGATGGGTGACGAGGTTCTCAAAGAAAACTACACAACGGGTAATGCCTCAGGCGGGCCAATGCTTTATTCATCTGGATTGCTGGGGCCTCTCCGATTGTCAACAATCAAAGAAGATAGTTTTTAACCGCGAAAGGCGCGAAAAGACGCGAAAGGGGAGAGGTGATTTAGGGATTTCGTTATGCTTAACACATTAACAGAGTATAAATGGCTGATAGGGGGCGTGGCAATTGCGTCTGCGCTTCTGTTTGTTGTAACCCTGTTTGCTTTGCCGCTGATTATTATCCGTCTTCCGGTAGATTATTTCGGGGACCGGGAGCGTCACCGAGCCCCTTGGCAAGATTACCATCCGGTATTTGCAGCTTTGGTGTATGGTTTGAAGAATATCGCAGGTTTTGTTTTTGTCATCTTCGGCATTATAATGCTGGTTACCCCCGGACAGGGAATCCTCTCTATCCTGATCGGTCTTACCATGATGAATTACCCCGGTAAATATCGCTGTGAAAGGTGGTTGATCTCACGGCGGCATCTCTGGCATGCTGTGGGCTGGATTCGGCGGCGTGCCGGAGTTCCCCCGCTGGAAGAGATTACAGGAACTTAATTTTGTTGCGGCGCCGCAAGTTGTTGAGAGTGATTGCTATGTGTCATTGCTACGTAGATTTTTTGACAGGATTACATGATTAACATGATTAATTAAAAATAGATTTTAATACTTATGGATTGTGAGCTGATCTGTTTTTAAAATGGAAAAAGGAATTATTGAAATGAAAAAAGTACGCCTGATAATTACATTTTGTTTGCTGATGCTCAGCATTGCCTCTGCAGCAGGGTTGCATGACGAGTTTCGAAATCCTCCGGATTCGGCTAAGCCGTGGGTTTACTGGATCAATATGGATGGTCATTTTACCAAGGAGGGGATTACCGCCGATTTCGAGGCGATGAAAGAAGCGGGTATCGGCGGGATGATTCACATGGATGTCGATGTCGGTGTGCCTCGCGGAAAAACTCCATTTATGAGCAAGACCTGGCAGGACAATTTCAAACATGCGGTGCTCGAATGTGAACGGCTCGGGCTTGAGTTCACCACCATCACCGGGCCGGGATGGACCGGCACGGGCGGACCGTGGATCGAGGCGAAAAATTCGATGCAACACCTGGTCCCCGTCACTGTGAATACCCAGGGGCCAGCCAAGTTTAACGAAGTGTTGCCGAAACCGCAGCCGCGTGTTTCGAGTTATCACAGGAACCAGAACGACAAGATGCGCAAGGACCTCGCCGGGTTTTATGAGGACGTGGCGGTGTATGCCTTTCCAAAACGCGAGCCGGTAATCAAGGACATCAATGAGAAAGCCCTGTTTATCCGCAACCCTTACACGTCCATGAAGGGGGTTAAGACACACCTGCCAGCTCCAACAAGTTTCCCGGAACTGGATAAGTCCCAGGTGATCGATCCGAAAGAGATCATCGATCTCACCAACCGCTTGCAGGCAGACGGTCGGCTCGAGTGGGATGTCCCGGCCGGTGAATGGACGATCCTGCGGATGGGACGTCGGTCGAGCGGCTCCAATACCCGGCCAGCGCCGGAAGCGGGACTCGGCTTCGAAAGTAACAAGTTTGACAAGGATGCATTGGAATCCCATTTCAACGCCTACTTCGATCCGCTGCTAAAAGAGATCGGGCCAAGGCCAAAAGACCGCAAAACGGGCTTCACCGGTCTGGATGCGGACAGCTGGGAGATGTCCAGCCAGAACTGGACGCCGGGGTTTCGCGAGGAGTTCAAAAAACGCCGCGGTTACGATGCCTGGCTCTATTTTCCGGTTTATTCCGGCTGCGTTGTTGGTAGCCGCGAAATATCTGAACGATTCCTCTGGGATGTGCGGATCACCTGTCAGGAATTGCTATTGGAAAACCACATCGGGCACATGAAAAAACTGTGTCATGAGCGCGGACTTAAGCTGTCGATTGAGCCTTACGATATGAACCCCGCGAACGACCTGGATCTTGGGTCGTACGCAGACATCCCGATGGGTGAGTTCTGGAACAACACATTCAGGTCCGCATGGAGTTGTATCGAAGCGGCCTCGATCGGACATGTGATGGGCAAACCCATTGTCGCAGCAGAGGCCTTTACTGCTGTGAAGACCTCCTGGAAGCAGACACCGTGGACAGTCAAGAACCAGGGTGACTGGGCATTCGCCGCCGGCATCAACCGGTTTGCGATAGTCACCTTCTCCCACCAGCCGTGGCTCGACAAAAAACCCGGCATGATGTTTTCTCAGTACGGGCTTCACTGGGAGAGAACGCAGACGTTCTGGCCGATGGTAGATGGTTACCATAAATACCTGGCGCGGTGTTCTCATATGCTCCAGCAGGGGACCACGGTCTCCGATATTCTTTACCTAACCCCCGAAGGTGTGCCGCATGTTTTCCGCGCTCCGGACAGTGCCCTGCATGATGCCCGGGGGTGGCTGCCGGATAAAAAAGGTTACAGCTTTGATGCCTGTTCACCCAGGATGCTGATCAACCGGGCTAAGGTGAAGGACGGCAAGATCACATTTGAAGGCGGAACCTCGTACAGCGTAATGGTGCTGCCGGAATTCGATACCATGACGCCTGAATTGTTAACAAAAATCACCGAACTGGTCAAAGCAGGTGCCACAGTAATTGGCTCGCCACCGCTGAAGTCCCCCAGTCTATCAGGTTATCCGGAATGCGACACGAAGGTTCAAAAACTCGCCGCTCATCTCTGGGGAACCATCAATCGCCCTGCCAAATTGACCGCGCGGAAAGTTGGCAAAGGTGCCGTGTATTCGGGTGACTTCAAACCTGACGGGATCTACCCGGCTTACGACATCGCCGCATCTGTCCTGAAACAGATGGGTATAGGCGAAGATTTCACATCCACCGGTCCGGTCAGGTTCACCCACCGCACCACCGACCAACATGAAATCTACTTCGTTTCCAACAGGACCGGCGAAAGCATCCAGCCTGATTGCACATTCAGAACCAACCTGGGAAACCCGCAGTTATGGGACCCTGTGACAGCTGACAGCCGGGCACTGCCGCAATTTGAAACGAAAAATGGACGAACCTCCATCCCGATGGAATTCGGGCCATACGAAAGTTTCTTTGTGGTATTCCCACGCACCCCGACAAAACAGTCGGCCGTCGCAGGTGCTGTTAATTTTCCCAAAACAACTCCCCGGGCCACACTTGATGGCCCGTGGCAAGTAAGCTTCGATCCCAAATGGGGCGGCTCGGAAAACGTCACCTTCGACACCCTCTACGATTGGACCCAAAGTGAGGACGAGGGTATCAGATATTACTCCGGTATCGCCACTTACCGGAAATCGTTTACCCGCCCGGCATCGCTGGCCAAGGGAGCGGATGTTTACCTCAACCTCGGAAAGGTCCATGAAATCGCTCGGGTCCGACTCAACGGCAAGGATCTCGGTGTCGTCTGGTGCGCACCATGGAGGATCAATATCACCGACGCCATCAAACCGGGCAGCAACAAACTGGAAATCGAGGTCGCCAACCTCTGGCCTAACCGACTCGCCGGTGACGCCGCCAAACCCGAAAGCGAACGGTTCACCTGGACCATCCGGAAGCACCCATATAACGCGAAAAGCAAACTTCTCCCATCCGGGTTGCTGGGGCCGGTGCAGGTGAGAGGGGCGGGAGAGAGTGCGAAGAAGTTCTAAAGTGTGGGAGTTCTAAAGTTCTAAAGTTAACTGGGTGCGTAGCGTGTCATTGCTGCGCTGGTTTTTTAACCATGGAGGTCGTAGCGCAGCATAGCCGCAACTAATTTTTATTTGAAACCACAAAGGACACAAGGAATCACAAAGATGGATTTTATACTAACCTCTTTCAATTCATATTTTCTTTGTGGACTTTGTGTTGCTTTGTGGTTTCAAAACTCTTTTAGGGTAAGTTATTTAAAGAAACAAGAAAAGGAATGTTTGTAGTACGGAGTAACGGAGTGGGTGCGTTGCGTGGTTTTTTTGGCAAAATGATTGGGTGCGTTGCATCATTTAGTTTCGAGAATGGGGTTTTTGATGTAGCCCGCTCGCGCCGCGAGCGCGGTTTGTAGTCGGACCACTCGTCCTGCCTGCATTTTTCAACGGTCCGCCTAGAAGGGTACGCCTGAATTATGAGAAAGCCGCTGACATCTCTCCTATCTCTCTACGGGAAATATTTATTTTCATCGCAACTTCATTCCATGAGTTGACTGTTTTTTTTACTCTGAATATATATTGAGTTGCCTGCTCCTGGTTAAATCTGAACTGCGATGCCACTGAGAGAGCTAAATCAAAATCCAAAGAGTTATCATCTTCAGAGACATTCAGCGATAAACCACTGCCATGAGGATTGGGGTTAATGTCATAAGCAGGAGAGAGTATCCATCCCTGAGAGTTGAGGAGAAATCCATGATTGCGCAAATGATCATCCGTATTTGAAACCGCAATGCTAAAGACAATACGCTTCCATAGCTCTTGCAGATCCTTATTGGGATTAGCTCCGTGTTGAACAATAAACTGCGCCAGATCCAAATAGCTGCAACCACTATCATGATTGTCGCCGTCGCTCCGTCCCAACAGAGTCATAGCGGATGCGAAATGAATGCGTCTCCCCTCAATACGATCAAAGCGTTTTGTCAGGAAGGTGCTGCCATGCCCTGAAAACTTTTCAATCCGACACTCTGGAACAGAGAGTTCAGCCATTCCGGCTAGTCGGTGGGTCACCATCTCCCACGCTCCTATATTCGTGTCATCTGAACGACTGGGGAATTTAGCGATCCATAAATTGCCATCATTATCTGCGATATTTGCTTTGGGACGCGCTCCGCCTAGCGATGATCCAGGGGCAAGAAGCATGTTAAGCCATTTTTCATGTTCATCATCAGGGAGAGAGTCCTCCTCATAATGACGACACGCTGCCTCCAGCTTGTGTAGAGAGGCCCAGGGGGGCGCAGGTAAATCCATTTCATTACTGAGAAATTCACCTGCTTTATCGAGCTTGAAGCGTAGTGCTCCCATCCGTGTTGCATCATGTAGACCAAGCAGGTAGTCGGTTTCCGCCAATGAACGTAACGGACGCATTTCAGCACGAGCCTGAATTGCTTCACGTCGCCGTATCAACTGACGCCCCCAGCGATCAGGGGATGAGTCCATAAAAATCCCGAATGCCTTTTTTACTGATCCGGAATATTGTCGCCCTGCGTATAATAGCAGGTCGGGGTCAAGCAATAGCGCTGATCCTTGTTTTAGCCACTCGGGAGCAAATTCGAATGAAAACACCTCTTTTCCTCGTGTGTACTGCGAATGCAGGCAACCCATAAAGAGAGGAGATTTCAGCTCCTGCCAATCGGCATAAACGTAAATATCTTTTGAAGAATCACTCATAACTTCACCTTTTGCCAGCACGTTGTCGCACAGGTAGATTCAGATCCTGAAGTGTCCTTCCCAGTTCATCATCGGCCGCAACTCTCAGAAGATCTTTTTCCAACCCCAATGACACTAGAACCTGTGCGTAATTACCAAGTGAAACCGAGGGAGACCCTTTTTCAATCATGGTAAGGGTGGGTCGACTGATTCCCGCTCGTTCCGCTTGCAGAGTGGAGCTGATATTTCTGCGTAGTCGTGCCAGCCTTATGTTTTCACCAAACCGCTCAAGTATTGATAAGGTTTTTGGGAAAAGTACACTCTTTTTTTGTCCCATAATATGCTCCATTTGTTAGATTAATGTTAAGAATATTTAACACTATAGCGCTTCTTGTAAATAGATCTTAGCATTATATTACACCTGTATTCCAGTAGATTATTAAGTTTTTTTACATTGAAAGGCGAGGTGACATGAACTTTTTCGAGATGGCTGATTGGGTGCGCGGTGGGGAGAGTGATGAATTATGAATGCTGGGTGCTGAATTGGGTGCGTTGCATCATTTAGTTTCGAGAATGGGGTGTTTTGATGTAGCCCGCCCGCTCGCGCCGCGAGCGCGGTTTGCGGGTGAGTGAAGAATGAATTTTTCGTCCACCGGATTACACTTAAACGGACACACTTAAACGGCCCACACTTAAACGGCACTACACTTAAACGCCCACACTTAACCGACCGACAAAACTCTCTTGTGCAACCAAATTATCAATCCCGCCTTGCGGGACGGATATACTATGTTGCACCCAGTATGTCCGCCGGTACCCGGTGGACCGCTTCCTGCAGTTAACACGCCAAGGGCGCGACTTTTCCCCGCAAGGTTGGATTCGGTGTTGGACGTTCGCATTCACTGCGCAATTTGTTACGGCGTATAAGCGAAGCTCGGAGACTGGACCGATCTCATCTGACCTTATTACCCCGTGAAAGTCTTGAGTTTGAGATCTGATATTTGACGGAAATGTTTTGCATTGCCTGAACAGAGGTCCATGTTCAACTCTGTTGCGGTCGCGGCGATTATGGCATCTCCTGCTCTCATGTTGTTAGATAAAGAGAATGTTTCAATGTAAATGGCTGCACGATGACCGATATTTTCCGTCAGGGGCAGCACTGTGAAATTAAAGTCTTTCAAGAATGATCTGGAGTGGTTGTGCTGTGTTCTATTTTGTGCGCACTGGAGAAGCTCCATATAGGACTGAATTGAGATGAAGCGTTCGGTCGTCTTCTGAACTAAATGTGCGGCTTTAAGGTTGCCACGCTGCACCCAGATTAGTATGTCGGTGTCAAAGATCATTGAAGCGTCCCCCTCTAAGCTGCTGCATTACCGAGTCCACAGGTTCATCGTTGTTGACCATATTGAAAAAGGGATGATCTGTTATCTTCTGGGAGGCACTCTTTGGTTGGGGTTTCAGCACCCCTTTAACCTTACCGTGATAAAGAATGGTTACATCTTCATTGCGGTCCAGTGCTTTCAGCACATCATTCATTTTGTATCTTAGATCAATTACAGATGCGTTCATATTTATCTCCTTAATGTATAGTCTGACTATACATTTTTAAGAGCGCAATGTCAAGTTGGGTGTGACTGCCTGGAGTTTGGAGGGCGCATCTGCGATTTGGTGTCCCTTGCAGTCCCGCATGCGGGACTGGACAACAAACATTGTTACCGTTCGTTGTACAGGCTTTAGCCTGCTCTTAAGATCAAAACGCAGAGGTTCGCTCTATTGCATCAAATCGCAGATGCGCCCGAGTTTAGAGGTCAATTGTCAGTCGACACACAAATTGTCCATCTCTGTGGACATACTTTTGTTGATAAAACTCAAAAGCATTAGAGCTATTCACACTGCAAATTGATATACTTGATTCGTGGGATAAACCGCTGATGCCCAGCAGAGAAATCCAACCTGTTTACGCCATTTTCGAAGCTGCTGAAAAAAGGAATACACTAAATGAAAGATGATTTGAAGAAACCAAATATTGAACGTTTGCTGACTACTATGAAAGGCGGGATCGCTGACCGGGTACCTTTTTATGAGATATTGCTGGAAGCGCGTAATGTTGAGGCGTTGCTTGGTAAGGATGTCGGTACTACCATGGCTGCTGCGCGTGGGGCGACATCCGACGCGTTGTATCAGCCACCGATGGAAGCTGAGAATTTTGCTAAGATATGTCAGTTGACGGGTATGGATTGCATGACGCTGGAGTCGCTTTGGACTCCGCTTAAGTACAAGGATGATAAGGGGGATTTGCATAATATCAATGACAGCCGGGTCAATGATTGGGAGACACTTGAGAAGTGTATTCAGCCGAGCTGGGAGCTTGATTTCAAACCAAGAAGGGATGTGATCAGAAATTACGTCAAAGTTGCCAAAGCCAATAATCTTGGTGTGGCCTATTGCCTGGGCGCAATCTTCCAGACCAGCTATTATTTTCTCTGCGACTTCAACGAGTTTTTAATAAAATTCAATACCGACCGCAAGTTTGTCGAGACGCTTTTGGATATGTGCACCGACTATTACCTTGAGATCGGGCGGATTGCCATCGAAGAAGGGATAGATGTTCTGTTTCTTGCCGACGATATTGCCTTTAGAAGCGGAACTTTCGTGAATCCGGTGCTTTTTAAGGAACTCTGGATGGCTAGAATGAAAAAGATCATTCAACTTGGTAAGGATGCCGGTATTCCGATTATGTTCCACTCGTGCGGCAATGTGACCAACGTTATGGATGATATCCCACCGGAAAACTACCGGGCCATGCTCGATGCGGGTCTGGAATTTGGGGTTTATTAGATTGGTAGTATATAATATCAGGAGTATCAAGATGAAACTATTAAGAAGAAGTAAAGAGATAGCGGCGCCGATTGCAGTAATTACACTACTTGTCGTGATGGCAACTGTATCGGTGTCCCAGCAGACATCAGTTGTTTCACCTTCAAAAAACAGTGGCAAGTTAGCCGAACAGAAGAGTGCACAAGTAAAACTGCCCGCTGTTCTTGGTGACAATATGGTGGTTCAGCGGGATAAACCGATCACAATCTGGGGATGGGCTGATGCCGGCGAGAAGGTTGTCGTCTCGTTCGCAGGAAGTAAGCAAGCAGCTGTTGCGGATAGCAATGGCAACTGGAAAGTGGTTCTGAAAGCAAAAAAGGCCAACTCGAAATCTCAGGACATGCAGGTCAACACGCTCACGATCAAGAATATCCTGATCGGTGATGTATGGCTCGGTTCGGGTCAGTCCAATATGTCCATGTCCCTCAACAAAACCGAGAACCACAAGGATGCCATAGCCAAGGCGGACTATCCCAAAATTCGCTTTTTCCATGTGCCGCCAAAGAAAACTCATACCCCCCAGACGGACATCAACTCCGCATGGAAAGTGTGCTCTCCCCAGAGTGCCCCCAGCTTTTCAGCTGTTCTATATTATTTTGGTCGCAAACTGCACACAGAGTTGGACGTTCCGATAGGCCTGATCAACTCTTCATCTAGTGGATCTGCTATTGATCCCTGGTTTGTTGGGGGGTGGATAAAGTATAATGGCATGATTGCTCCTCTTACCAACGTTGCCCTCAAAGGGTTCTTGTGGTATCAGGGGGAGAGCAATGTTGGAGATGGTCTTCGTTACTTTGACCACATGAAGCAGCTTATTGAAGGATGGCGAGGGGTATGGAATGATAAAACCCTCCCTTTCTACTTCGTGCAGCTGGCCCCGCTTTCTGGAAAGCTGTATGGCCCAGGAAAACTGCCGGTTTTCTGGGAGGCGCAGACAAAGTCGCTTTCAATTCCTGAAACCGGAATGGTTGTTACAACTGACATTGTGCCTGATATCAGTGCCCTCCATCCCAAGAATAAAATTGATGTGGGAGAGCGACTGGCCCGTTGGGCGTTGGTCAAAGATTATGGTAAAGATATGGTCTACAGCGGACCTCTATACAAGTCTATGAAACGATCCGGCAACAGGATAATTATCTCTTTTGCGCACACAGGCAGCGGCCTGGCATCCCGGGATGGAAAACCGCTGAATGAGTTTCAGATAGCAGGGGCAGATGGAAACTATGTTGATGCCAAAGCTACGATCTTGGGAGAGACTGTTATTGTGCAGGCAGATGCAATCAAAGATCCAAAAAATGTACGTTT
>Ga0307990_1002364_pt1 | contig 15126 bp, 14 predicted proteins | sample EllFjometagen129_FD_203168 | JGI IMG/M metagenome (GOLD analysis project Ga0307990, IMG submission 203168) | Marine microbial communities from Ellis Fjord, Antarctic Ocean - #129 | ecosystem: Environmental > Aquatic > Marine > Unclassified | place: Southern Ocean | collected 2014-10-08
CTTAGTATCAAAGCAACTAATCTTGAATTAACACCTGCTATTAAGCAATATATTCGCAGGAAGATTAATAGTCTCAAAACGCTCCTGCAAGGTTTTGAGCGCGAGGGCAATGTTTATATCTATTTTGAAATTGCCCGGACTACCTATCATCACAGAAGCGGAGAAGTATTTTATGCCGAAGCTAATGTTAATCTATTTGGTAAACAAGTTCGAGCTGAGCATAGAGATGAAAATGTTAGAGTTGCCATTGATAAAGTAAAGGATATTTTAAAAAGAAAGATTAGGGAAGTGAAGGAGAAAAAAGTTGACTATAAAAGAGGAATAAAGCGGCCCGGGAAACCGAAAGAATAAGTTTGTAAGTTTATAAATGGTAAATAGCTAATAAATTATGAAACTTAGCCAAAACCTACCCCAGTTTAAGGATGATCCCACTCTTATCATTACTGCCGGCTGGCAGAGCGGGAAAATATTTTACGCCGTGAATGGGAAAATTGTTCTGGATAAAGAGATTAAAATTCCAAATCGTAGATATTCTGACCGGGAGGGGTTTTTAAAAACAAGAACTCCATCCGGCGATGTATCACCAAGAGGAGGTGCTGTGCATGAAGAAGATAAACAGCGTATTCGAGGTGAATTTTTGAATAAATTATCCGAACATATTAAGAAATTGATTTGTGGGTATAAGATAAAGAGCATTTACATTTTTTCTTCTCAGCAAGGCAGAAAAAGTTTGAAAGATAATCTGTCTCCGGAAGTTGCAAAACTTATCAAAGAAATATATGAAGGCAACTACACCCACTATAAACCGGATAAATTAGCAGAGCTTATAAAGAATAAACAATCTCGACCGGTTCAGATTATGAAAGAAGAAGCCAAGAAAATCTTAGACCGCGCTAAACGCATTTTCAGGAAATAATATTTATATAGAACTTGACACTTATATAGCTATTTGTTAAATTATAATGAAAGTTAACCATTTTAGAAAAGAAAAGGTCGAAAGACAGTAAAACAGTGTGATTAAATTTGATAGATTATGGCAAAGGAACAAGATCAAGAATTTCTTGAATTTCTAGTTAAGTCCATTGTTGATCATCCCGAGGATGTGAAGGTTGAACGTAAAGTGGATGAAATGGGAGTTCTTTTATCGCTTCGGGTTAACTCGCAAGACATGGGCCAGGTTGTTGGCCGCCAAGGCGCAACCGCGAAGGCGATGCGGTCTCTTTTGAGAATTGTGGGTGTTAAAAACAATGCTCGGGTAAACCTAAAGATTGAGGAACCTGAGCGAAGTACCGAAGCTCCAAAAACTGAGTAAAAATCAAAGATTCTTACCACAAAACAAACCCCGTCTTAACCGATGGGGTTTGTATTTGTTTAATCCTCACTAAAGAGTTTATACTGATAAGTAATAAAAATGAAATTTCACATTATCACAATCTTTCCCGAAATATTGAAAGCATATGTTGACGAATCTCTCTTAGGCAAAGCAAAAAGTAAAGGTTTATTAGAGATAAATTTTGTTGATCTTCGGGAATACACCAAGGATAAGCACCGAACAGTTGATGACAAACCGTATGGCGGCGGACCTGGTATGGTAATGATGATGGAGCCAATATATAAAGCCGTGGAGAGTATTAAATCAAAAGCTGAGGGTAAAACAAAAACTATCCTCCTTTCAACAAGAGGGTCAAAATTTAATCAGATAAAAGCTCGTAATTTTTTAGATTACGCCGAACTGATTATAATCTGTGGCCGTTATGAAGGAATTGACGAACGGGTAGCTGAACATCTGGCCGACGAGGAAATTTCAATTGGCGATTATATCCTCTCGGGTGGTGAATTGCCGGCTTTAATAATAATTGAAGCCGTGAGTCGTCATATTCCAGGAGTTTTAGGTAAAAAGGAATCCTTAGAAGAAGTAAAAGGTTCGTATCCTGTCTATACCCGTCCTGAAATTTTTGAAACAAAAGATGGCACAGAGTGGAAGACGCCCGATGTTTTACTTTCGGGTAATCACAAAAAGATTGAACAGTGGCGGCAAAAGCAAGGCCGCTCTTGTAAGGATTAAATTTCTTTGACTTTTTATATAAGTTTAGGTAACCTGAATAAATATGGCAGATACCAAAATAAAAAAAATAGACACGGCTGTTAGTGAAGAATTAATGAAAGAACTGTCCGAAATCGGCGTTCTTTACAGCCATAAGCGGTCAAAAGCTCATCCTAATATGCGTCCATTTATAGGTACTAGTCGGTATGAGATGGATATTCTTGACGCTCGAGCGGTATTAAATAGTATTGACAAAGCTGGTTATTTTCTAAAAAAAGTTTCTACTAAAAAAGAGAGCAGTTTGATACTTTTTGTAGGAACCACTCCGCCAGTTAAAGATTTAATTAAAACTTTTGCCGAGAAATTTAATCAGCCATATGTTGTAAATCGTTGGCTTGGGGGCACTCTCACTAATTTTAGTGTGATTAAGAATCGTATTGAGTATTACCAGAAAACTAAAAAAAGACAGGAGGAGGGCGAGCTTAAAAAATATACCAAGAAAGAACAATTGGATTTTGCTAACGAGATTAACAAGCTCTCCTATAAATTTGAAGGTCTTATAAATCTAACTCGTTTACCCGATGTTATATTTATAGTGAACGCCGAAGCTGAAAACACTGCCCTAAAGGAAGCTCAAAAGTTGGAAATACCGATTGTGGCAGTAATTGATAGTAATGACGACCCGGACCAAATAAATTATCCTATCATTGCCAATGACCATAATAAGTCAAGCATTGAATGGGTTATGAATACTCTTGAAAATAAGTTAATAGAAAAATAAAAACGTGGAAATAAATAAAGAGATAATTCAAAAATTAAGAGATGAAACAGGAGCTGGTATTATGGATTGCAAAAAAGCTTTGGAAAAAACTGATGGTGATATAGAAAAAGCTAAAGAAGTTATTAAGGAAAAAGGTATTATTATTGCTAGTAAGAAAAGTGAACGGAAAACCGGAGCCGGTTTTCTTAAAACTTACATTCACAACGATAGGGTGGGTGTTTTAATGGAGATAAGAGCTGAAACTGACTTCGCGGTTAAATCTGATCCTTTTCAAAAACTTGCCCATGAACTGGCTATGCAAATTGCCGCTATGGACCCCGAAGACGTTGATGAACTCCTTGAACAGCCTTTTGTTAAGAATGAGTCAAAAACTGTAGGAGAAATAATTAAGGAAGTCGTAGCCGAGGTTGGGGAAAACATTAATGTTAAAAATTTCGTAAGGTACGAGATATAATTTTTCTAATATGTCTCTCAATTTTATCATCGATTTAGTTATAGTTGCTGCCCTTGGGACGATGCTTTATTTAATAGCTCGGGTTTTACCCCGTATTAGCGACAAATCAAATGCTGATTCGGAATTGAAAACTCCAAGAGCTCTAGTGTATCTTGAAAAAGCTGACCGAAAGTTAAAGAAAAATAGTGAAAAATTCTTGAGAAGAGTTCGAGTAATTATTTTGAAGTTTGACAATCACCTTAGTGATCGCCTGAGTAAATTTAAAAAAGACAATGGCAGGAATGGGGGATTGAAATTTGACCTTAGTGAAGAATCCTCCTCTCAAGAAGTTTTGGAAAACCCGGAAGATTCGGAGGACAAAAAAGTTGAAAAGGAAAATAGTTCTCCGTAGAATCAAATTGTTTGCACGGGTATCGAAGTGGACAAACGAGATTGGCTGTAAACCAATTGGTAATACCTTCGGGGGTTCGAATCCCTCCCCGTGCACAATAAAATAAAAAACCCCGAATCTCTATTCGGGGTTAAATAACTCATTTCACCATTTGTTCTACTTGCTCTAAAAGCCACTTTTCAATTTCTCCGTCTGAAGTACAAAGTGAATAATCATCATCTTTTTTAAGTTGCATTGTTCTCCTAATACCTACCTCAATTCGGTTTTCGCCTCGCTTTATTACATTAATTGTAAAGCGATCTCTGAAGTGACTAAATGGTACACCCATAAAAAATGGGGCGCCAGCGCGTGATAACCAATCGGTAGTAAAAACGCCATTTTCCTCATTGATAGTTTGTATTGGATGTCCCATTTCCCGAATAGCAGTTAATACCGCTTTCCAGACAGCATCATAAGAAGCTTCGTATAATTGAGATACTTCCGGCGCTTGACCTGTTTTTGTAAAAAATCCAGCAGTCTCCTGATGATCATAAGCGTACGGCTTTAAAGTGGTTTTAGTAGTTCCACAAGCAGTCAAAAAAGCACAAACAATTAAAACAATAAAAAATCTCATTTCAGAACTCCTTTCTTTTTTAATTTTTAAATTACAATTGTCAAGTTCTGGATTTTCCAGAACTTATATTAAATATATTATAAGTTATTTCTTTTGTCAAGGCCGGGAATTTCTAATGGAAAGTTGACAATTATATCATATATTATATAGTACATTCAGTTCCGATTTTCTCCAAATTTCTAATTTGGAAAGGAAATCGAGAATCCACGATATTGTATCTAAATTAAAATTTAGACAATGTCGGGAAAACTTAAAAATTAAAAAAGAAAGGAGATTCAGTTATGAAAAATAAAAAGACGGAAAGAGAGAAAATTGAAAGGATTAAAGCAATTGATTCCCTAATGACGCTTTATACCGAAAAAGGTCGGATTGGTAAGATTATAAAAGCAGGTGAATTAAGAAAAGACCTTTCTAGAAAAGAAGTCAGCGCCTTAATAAGATTTCATGTTAAAGAAGGTTATATTAATAAAGCTGCGAAAGCGGCTAAGTTAGAAAAAGGCGAGTTCTCTGAAGAAAAAATTTCTCCTTTAGTGAATGCTACTATTAAAAGACTCTCAATTAACGAGTCTATGCAAGAAGCTAAGCTTGGGAAAAGAAAGTTTTCTGAAAAAGAAATTAATTATTTAGTAGCCAGTTGTGTTAGAGGAGGTTTTATTGATGAAGCTATAAAAGTGGCTGAGTTAAGAAAAAGAGAACTTTCAGCAAAGGAAATTAAAAGGTTGACGAAAGCGGTAAGAAAAGGGAAGGACAAGGAGTAAATGTTTAATGGGCAGAAATATAATTCTGCCCTTTTTTATAAGTCCCAACATCTATAAAACCAATCCCGCTCCAACCTAAGTCGGAGCGGGATGGATTGGAAGTAGTCCTCTATCGACGTCGTCGCAAAGGACTATTACACTCACACATCAATAGTGTAGCATATCTTTTGTAAAAGTCAAGAGTTGTGTTATCTTTTTTACGAGATATACTAAAAAACGTGGCTTTAAATTGAACCGTGAAAGCGGCTGCAGGTAGAGCACTCACACGTAAAATTGGAGGTCACCAACTGCAGTCGCTTTCACGGTTTAATTAGTAAGACCGACAGAAGTTGGTCTGTTTTATCACAAGGAAGGTGAGAAAAACAAATACGAAGTATTTGTTTTGCGAACCAACGCAGGGACAAGAATCTTTAATTCTTATCACAAGGAAGGTGAGAAAAACAAATACGAAGTATTTGTTTTGCGAACCAACGCAGTGGCAAGCTCGCTTATTATTATTTTTAACAGAATGAGAAAATTAATTGAAAAGCTTTTTAACCCTAGTCCTCTTAGAAAAGCTGAGGGTTTGGTTAAGATTATAAATGAGAAGGAACCGGAGTTTGAAAATCTTTCAGCAGATGGTATTGAAAAAAAGTCCCAGGAGTTGAGAAATAAAATAAAAAATGGAGAAAAACTCGATAGTCTTCTACCGGAAGCATTTGCATTAGTGCGGGAAACATCCAAAAGAACTTTAGGCCAGCGTCATTATAATGTCCAGCTTCTGGGTGGAATCGTTCTTCATCAGGGCAATATCGCCGAGATGTTGACCGGAGAAGGCAAAACACTTGCTTCTACCGCTCCGATATATCTAAATGCTTTAACCGGGAAAGGAGTCCATATTGTGACAGTTAATGATTATCTTGCTAAACGGGATACCGTTTGGATGGGTCAAATATACAAAGCTCTCGGCGTGTCAACCGCTTGTCTTATTCATGACGGCGCCCTTATCTATGACCCCGGGTATAAAACTGAGGAAGAAATTGAAGAACTTGATAAAGAACGAGACGAGAAGGGCGGTTATAAAATTATTGAAAAATTTCTCCGTCCGGTTTCCAGAAAGGAAGCCTATCAAGCTAATATCACTTATGGTACTAACAGCGAGTTTGGCTTTGATTATCTCCGAGATAATTTAACTCTTCGTTTTGAAGACCGGGTTCAACGCGGTCACTACTATGTAATTATTGACGAAGTAGATAGCATTTTAATTGACGAAGCACGTACTCCGTTAATTATTTCCGCTCCTGACGAGCAATCAAGCGCCTATTACAAAAAGTTTACGCAGATAGCCGCTAATCTTACCGAAAACCAGGATTATGAAGTTGACGAAAAGAAAAAAATAGTTAATTTAACCGACCAAGGTTTTGAAAAAACCGAACAGATGGCTGGAGTTGATAATATTTTTGCTTCGGAGAATTCCCGTATGGTCCACTATTTAAATGAATGTTTGAAAGCTAAAACTCTCTTTCATAATGATAAAGAATATGTAATTAAAGATAACGAAATAATTATTGTTGACCAGTTCACCGGCCGTTTAATGCACGGACGCCGGTATTCCGGCGGTCTTCATCAAGCCATTGAAGCCAAAGAGGGTATGCCGATAAAAGAAGAAAATAAAACTTTTGCCCAGATTACTGTTCAAAACTATTTTCGTTTCTACGATAAACTTGCTGGTATGACCGGCACCGCCATTTCAAGCGCCGAAGAATTTCATAAAGTGTATGACCTGGATGTGGCAAGTATTCCTCCTAACGAACCGGTAATAAGGAAAGACCTTTCTGATGTTATATATAAAACCAAAGACGCTAAGTATAAGGCGGTTGCCGAAGAAGTTAAAAAACGTTACGAAAAAGGCCAGCCAATTCTTTTGGGAACCACTTCAATTGAGTTTAATGAAGTTGTCTCAAAATATCTTTCTCAGGCCGGCATAAGACATGAAATTTTGAATGCTAAGAATAATGAAAAGGAAGGCGCAATCATTGCCCAGGCCGGCAAGAAAGGAACCGTTACCGTTGCCACCAACATGGCTGGCCGCGGTGTTGATATTGTTTTGGGTGGATATCCTTTAGATAAAGAAAAATCCGAGGAGGTGAAAAAACTTGGCGGACTTCACGTAATTGGCACCGAGAGACATGAAGCGCGGAGAATTGATGACCAGCTTCGGGGACGGGGCGGGCGGCAAGGTGATTCCGGTTCAAGCCAGTTCTTTCTTTCCTTGGAAGATGATCTTTTGAGAATTTTCGGGGGTGAAAGAATCGGTAATATTATGCAAACCATGAACGTACCTGAAAGCACTCCAATAAGCGCTAATTTAATATCTAAAGCCGTTAACCAGGCTCAGAAAAAAGTTGAGGGCATGAATTTTGATATTCGAAAACACCTTCTTGATTTTGATGATGTTTTGAACCGTCAACGGGATGCATTGTATGCTCGGCGGATAAAATTTTTAGAAGCTGGAGAAAACAACAAAATCCTCCCAATTGTGAGGGAAATTCTTAAAAAATATATTGCGAGCCAAGCGGCTGGTTTGAAGAATGAGATTAAAGAATTACAAGGAACAAAGCGTGACGAAGAAATTAGAAAAAGAGAAAAGATAATAGAGGAAATAGAAAAGAAACTTGGTGAAATTCCTGAAAATATTGAACTAAAACGTTCTAAAATGATTGCCCGCCACTTGGTCCGCATTCTTGATTCACTTTGGATTAATCATCTTGAAAATCTCCAGTCCTTGAAAGAATCAGTTAATATCCGCGCTTATGCTCAGCACGAACCAATTGTTGAATACCGTCGGGAGGCCTACCAAATGTATCAACTCTTGAAACAGAACTTTGAAGCTTTTACTTTCAGAACAATTTTTTCGATTTTTGAAGTTAAACTTGAAAAAGTCCATGACCAGCTTGAAGAGGAAGACAACCAACCGAAAGTGGCCGGGTATTCCCGCAAAGAAGCTGAACCGGGCAGAACTCCAGAAGGAAAAAAAATAGGGCGGAATGACCCTTGTTGGTGTGATTCCGGTAAGAAATATAAACATTGTCACGGTCGGAACTTATAAAATATAAAAGGGATAAATATTGCTATAATTGGAATAATCTGTAATATAAATTACAAGAGAAAATAATTTTATGCAGTCTAAGAAGAAAAAGAATTCGGTAGTTATTTTAGTGTTTATAATTTTAGTCTCCATCGTGGCAGGTTTTTTTGTATTTCAACCTTCTCAAGAAAAAGGTGATGAATCTCGGTCTTGGAAATTTGGTCTTGATCTTGTCGGCGGCAGTTATCTTGTTTATGAAATTGACCTCTCCGAAGTTGAATCTTATGACAAAACCACCGTGGTTCAAGGACTTCGAAGCGTGATTGAAAAGAGGGTTAATCTTTTTGGCGTTAGCGAACCGAGGGTTTATACTCAAGAAGCCGGCGACAAACATCGGCTGGTAGTTGAGCTCGCCGGCATTAAAGATATTAACAAAGCCATTAATGAGATTGGGGCCATACCGGTTCTTGATTTTCGGGAAGTTGGAGAACTTTCTGAAGCGTCACCATCTTTTGCAACAAACACTATTGCAACGAGCAGTTTGGTTTATACCCCCACTAAACTCACTGGCCGTTATGTCAAAAGCGCTCAACTTGGTTTTGACCAATATACTAATGAGCCACTTGTTTACCTTGAATTTACAAACGAGGGCGCCGATATTTTTGCAGAATTAACCGCTAGGAACATAGGAAAACCGGTAGCTGTTTTTTTGGATGGGGAAGTTTTAACACAACCCGTTGTTCAACAAAAAATTACCGGCGGCAAGGCTCAAATCACCGGCCAGTTTACTATTGACGAAGCTAAGCAACTTGTGCAGCGTTTCAACGCCGGCGCTCTTCAAGCCCCAATCAAGCTTATTAATCAGCATACCGTAAGTCCTACCCTCGGACAAAACTCACTTGATAAATCAATTAAGGCTGGAATTTTGGGTTTTTTGACCGTTATCGTTTTCATGATTATTTATTATCGCAAACTGGGTATTTTTGCCGCGATAGCTCTTTTAATATACGCTGTTCTGGTTTTAAGTATTTTTAAACTTATTCCAATCACTCTCACTCTCTCAGGTATCGCCGGCATTATTCTTTCTATCGGTATTGCAGTTGATGCTAATATTCTTATCTTTGAACGAATGAAGGAAGAAATGAAACGGGGCCTTATCTTTTCTCATGCTATTGAAGAAGGTTTCCGCCGGGCTTGGAGTTCAATTCGGGATTCTAATATCACTACTATGATCAGCTCGGTAATTCTTTTTTATTTCACCAGCGGTTTTATTCAAGGATTTGCCTTAGCTCTTCTTATTGGTGTTTTGGTTAGTATGTTTAGCGCGATAATAATTACCCGAACATTACTTAGGGTATTCGCGCGGGACGAATCTAACCAATTCCCATGACCTACTCGCGCAAGTGGGGTCATAGCGTAGTGAGAACACAACTGCTTGTGTTCGAACAGCGGAGACGGGCTGAGCTTTATGCGAAGCATAGCGAAGCCCAGGGCAAGAAAGATTGAAAGTTTTATTTTCTATCTTTTCCGAACGCCACGCGAGCAAGCTTTGCTTATTATCTATAATCTAATTTCATGAATCCCGATAGTGTTAACTAAAACTTCAATATGAAAACAAGGAATCAAAATAACAACAGGTCGTATAATAAACATCTAACTACCTATTACGGGTATGCCCTAACGGGGCACACCCTAACACTATCGGGATGAACATTATCGGCAAAAGTAAAATGTTAATATTCGCCGCGGTAGTTATCGTTGCTTTAAGCTTCATTATTATTGCTGTTTTTGGTCTTCACCCGAGTATTGATTTAGTTGGCGGCACCGAGTGGCAGATTAATTTTTTAGATAAGGAAGTTTCTTCTAACGAAGTAAAATCATTCCTCACTTCAGAATTTGAAGTTGAAGTTTCGGCTAAGGAAATGAGCACCGGGGATATTATTATCCGACTACCAGATATTGACCATACAAAACATCAAGCATATAAAAAATCTCTTGAAACAGAATTCGGAGAGATGAAAGAAAAAAGTTTCTCAAGTGTTGGTCCGATTGTTGGACAAGAGTTGAAGGAAAAAGCTATGTGGGCTATGTTAGGTGTTCTTTTGGGAATCTCCCTTTTCGTAATGTGGGCTTTTCGAAAAGTTTCCGGCATAATTAGCTCTTGGAAATATGGTATCACTACTCTTGTGACTTTAGTTCATGATATTGCTATTCCAACAGGTCTTCTTGCTCTTTTAGGATATTTGCAGGGTGTTGAGGTTAGTATTACTTCCATTGTTGCTCTTTTAGTAATTCTTGGATTTTCTGTGAATGATACTATTGTGGTTATGGATAGAATAAGAGAGAATCTCACCCTAAGCGGAGGTAAAAAGATTAATCTTAAGGAAACGATTAATAAAAGTGTTAATGAAACTATAATGCGGTCGGTTAATACTTCTTTAACTTTAATAATTGTGTTGTTGTTCCTCTTATTTCTTGGCCCCCAGTCTCTCTTTTATTTTGTTCTTATTATTCTTGTCGGTACGGTTTTTGGAACTTATTCCTCAATATTTGTTGCAAGCCCTATTCTTTATCTTTGGGGGAGAGAAAGATAGCCGAGTTTTCCACAACTTGACAGATAATGGATAGTAAACTATGATTGTAATGAAGAAAAGACGAGAACCGATCAATACGAACAAAAGACACTAATATAATGCCCAGTGAAACTTCACTGCCGCGCCTAACGGCACGAAAAGCAAAAAATAAGCAGCATAGTTTCACCGGGTTCACCCAGTGAAATTACGTTGATATCTGAGTGATAAAGTGCTTGAACAAAAAATTAAACTGGGTATAAAAAAATAAAAGTCGATTATGAATTTGATTTCTAATTAACTAACAATCAACGAAATTTCTACTGGGATGAAAGACATAGATAAAATTTTAGAAAATTTATTTTCAGACCTAAACCCGAAACAGAAAAAGGTTATTAACGAACGTTTTGGTTTAATTGGTAAAAACTATACTCTCCAAGCCATTGGTGATGATTTAGGTGTTACCCGTGAACGGATTCGCCAGATTGAAGGCCAGGGTGTCAAAAAACTGAAGCCCGGGATTAAAAAAGAATTTGCCGGTTTTATTGAAAAAACGGAAAAGCTTCTTGATAAAATTGGCGGCGTTTGCCAGGATGATAAGTTTATTGAAGAGGTTAAAAAGCTCGGTGAGGTTGGAAATACCGGCAATTTTGACAACAAACTCCGATTCATATTTCTAATTGCTGAATATCCTAATTTTCACGGAGAGAATAATGACGTTCATGCTTTTTGGTATAAAAATAAAAAGGACAAGAAAAACCTTTTTACTTATCTTGAAAAGGCGGTTAAATTTTTTAAGAAAAATAATAGAAGCAAAATTCTCGAGGACAAAATATACAAAGGCGAGTTTAAGAATCCTAATTTTGAAAACTTTATTTCTATTTCCAAAAAGTTTGGCGCTAATGTTTTTGGCGACCTTGGATTAAAAGAATGGCCTGAAATTGAACCGAAAGCTATTCGGCATAAAGCTTATTTAGTTTTAAAAAAGAAAGAAGAACCGCTTCACTTTTCAGATATTGCCAATCAAATTGGCGATATGGGTATTGCTGAGAAAAGAGCACATATTCAAACCGTTCATAATGAGCTCATTAAGGACAATCGTTTTATTCTTGTTGGTCGAGGTATTTACAGTCTTAGAGGATATGGTTATGAAGACGGTACTGTTAGAGAAGTAATTCAGAGAATTCTTGAAGAGAAAGGACCGCTTAATCCCGATGAAGTTTTAAAATTTGTTAATCAGAAAAAGATTTTGAAGAAAAGCACCATTCTCCTTAATCTTCAGAGTAAAAATCATTTTAAACGTCTTGATGACGGCCGATACTGTATTCACGAAGCTTAGTAACGGCTATTTAGCTGGAAGTTATAATTTAAGCGGTAGATGAGTTTGATTGAAAACATAATTTCTTTGATCGGGGATTTTATATCATCTTTCTGGTGGGTATTTATCCTCGTTTTTTTGTTATTTATTTTTTTTGACATTAGGAGGGTTTATAAGAACCAGAAGAAGAAACGGGAGATTGAATGGTCTCTTCTTAGAATCATCCCGCCGAAGGAAGTGAAAAAATCACCGAAAGCGATGGAACAACTTTTTGTTTCGGTGGATGAAATTTCTGATGGGTGGGCATCTTTTGAAATTGTCGGCCGAGCCGGCAAAACTAATTTTTATATACGTATTCCCAAAGATTACCGCAATTTGATCGAGTCTGCTATATATGCTCAATATCCGGATGCTGAGATAAATCTGGTTCCGGATGAGGAAGATTATGTCAGCCAGTTTTCTTCCAGCACTCTTCCTAATGAAGTTTATGATATTTGGGGCACCGAACTCATTCTTGGTCGTGAGGACGGTTATCCTATCCGCACTTATCTGAATTTCCAGGAGAGCGGCAGGCAGGATGAGGAACAAATAATTGACCCCATTGCCAGTATTACTGAAATTATGTCCAGGCTTGAAAGGTCCGAGGCAATTTGGCTCCAGATACTTGTCAAACCGGCTGACAACAAAAAATGGATTAAAGAAGCCGAAGAACTAATTAAAAAACTGATGGGCGGAGAAGAAAAAAAAGAAGGGACGATTATCTTTGACTGGATTAATCCTTGGGTTCACGCTGTAGGAGAATTTATTGAAAATCTTATGTGGGCTATTTTCCGGCATCCTATGTGGGGTGAAGAAGGGGAACAAAAAAAGAAGGAGGAGGGCAAAAAAGATTTAACTCCGGGTAAAAGAAAAATTATTGATGCGATTGAAGAAAAAATATCTAAGGTCGGATTTCACACTGTAATTCGTTTTGTGTACGTTGACCGGCGGGATATGTTTACCAAGTCCAATATTGCCGGTGTGACGGGCGCTATTCGCCAGTTCAATACTAATCACCTGAATGTTTTTACCGAAAACAAGAAGGCGAAAACGAAAACAGGAGGCCTTTTTAAAGACAAAAGACTTGAAAGCCGTAAAAAATGGATTTTTTCAAATTACACGATTCGGGATTTTCCTAAAAAAAGCTCAATCTTAAACACTGAAGAATTGGCTACTATTTATCATTTCCCGACTACCGGAGTGAAATCCCCATTTCTTAGAAGAGTTTTGAGTAAACGGGGCGGTCCGCCTCCAGACCTGCCGATTCAATAAGACTAATTCATAACAAATTTTAAATCTTTAATTAAAATGTCTGACAACAAAATTAATAACAATGATATAACTCCAATTGGTAAGGTTGATTATCGCGACCGGGAAACTAAATTTGGAATAAAAACCGATGACCGGCGTCGGCATATCTACATTATTGGAAAAACCGGAGTTGGTAAGACAACTTTGCTTGAGAATATGGCTATTGCTGATATTAAAGCAGGCCGGGGAATTGGAATAGTAGACCCCCATGGCGAGTTTGCTGAAGGTCTTCTTGACCATATTCCCGAGAATCGCTTGGAAGATGTTATATACTTTGACCCTTCTGATACTGAACAGCCTATTGGTTTTAATCCTCTTGAACAAGTTTCCAATGAACAGCGTCATCTCGTTGCTTCCGGTATGATGGGTGTTTTTAAGAAAATCTGGCCGGATGTATGGTCAGCCCGAATGGAATACATTCTGAATAATACTCTCCTTGCTTTATTGGAAAATCCCGGCGCCACTCTTTTGGGCGTTCTCCGAATGTTTTCGGATAAAAAGTATCGGGAAGAAATCGTTGATAATCTTCAAGACCCGGTTGTTAAGCACTTTTGGAAAGAAGAATTTGCCAAATATACCCAGCGTCTCCAAATTGAAGCTGTAGCTGCCATTCAAAACAAAGTCGGCCAGTTTGTGACTAATCCTCTTATCCGGAATATTCTCGGCCAGCAACATTCCTCAATTGATATAAGAAGAATAATGGATGAGGGTAAAATTTTAATCGTCAATGTTTCTAAAGGAAAGATAGGCGAGGATAATATGGCTCTTATTGGAGCTATGATAATAACCAAACTTCAGCTTGCGGCTATGACCAGAGCTAAAGGAGTAAGCAGGGATTTTCAAGATTTCTTTCTTTATGTTGATGAGTTTCAGAACTTTGCCACTGATTCTTTTGCCACTATTCTCTCCGAGGCTAGAAAATATCATCTTTCCCTCACTCTTGCTCACCAGTATATTAATCAACTCATTGACGATAGAAATACCAAAATGAGAGATGCAGTTTTTGGGAATGTTGGCACTATTATATCTTTTCGTGTTGGCGCCTTTGACGCTGAGTTTTTAGAAAAAGAATTTGAACCGGAGTATACCGCAAATGACCTGGTTAATCTTTCTAAATATCACATTTACACTCGTCTTATGATTGACGGTATTGCTTCTACCCCATTTTCAGCTGAAACCTTACCACCCCAAAAAGTCCCGGTTGAGAATTCACCTAAGGAAACCATTATTGAGTTTACTCGTCGTAAGTATGGCACTCCCCGTCATTATGTAGAGAAAAAAATTAGTGGGGAATGGATATCTACCGGGATTGCGGAACGAAAAAAAACAAACAGCAAGGAAATTTCTTTTCAAGAATCCCTTAAAAAAGCAACCGTCCCGGAACCTTATAAAAAGACTTCTTTTAAGAGAAAACCTAAAGAGAATGTTGATGTTGATGAACTAAAACGCACTATTGAGCATGCCCTTAAAGATTCCTTAAAAAACAAAGAAGATAAATCCCGTTAGAGATAGTCAGATAATTAATTTTCTGCATCGTTCCGAAAAATAAATACATTCACATTTATTTTTTTCCACTTCTTGTGGTAGACAAAGTCTGCCCCTGCGTTGGCTCGGAGAACAAATGCTAAGTATTTATTTTATGCCCTGGGCTTCGCTATGCTTCGCATATAGCTCAGCCCGTCTTCGCTGTTCGAACACAAGCAGTTGTGTTCTCACTACGCTACAACCCCATCTTCCTTGTGGTAAGCAAAGATTACTCTTTCGTCGTTCGAAAGAAACA
>Ga0307990_1002365_pt1 | contig 15126 bp, 20 predicted proteins | sample EllFjometagen129_FD_203168 | JGI IMG/M metagenome (GOLD analysis project Ga0307990, IMG submission 203168) | Marine microbial communities from Ellis Fjord, Antarctic Ocean - #129 | ecosystem: Environmental > Aquatic > Marine > Unclassified | place: Southern Ocean | collected 2014-10-08
CGAACATCATGTAATCAAAATATCTCTTCTGGGGGCCCGTGGCTCCCGTTCCGACCAGCAGAATTCCCCCTTCCTGCCTGGCCTGCCTCCATATATTGTTCACATGGTAAGGCGTCCAGTAGCCATGGGAGGTGTGCATCGGTTGAGACACGATGTGAATTGCATTTTGTGGACACATCTTTACGCATCGCTGACAGGCGTTACATGCCGTCAAATTTGCCCAGGGGCGGTAAACAACTTCACCCCTATCGTCCTTTACCGGTGTCAGTGATATCTCTCCAAAAGAGCACTCGCTTACACAGATGTTACAACCATTTTTATAGTCACACCTTTCCATATCGAACTGGGGATGAAAGGGTGCAAGTATCTTCCAGTTATTCTTCATGGGTTTCTCTTTCAAGCTGCAACCTCCTCAGCAAGATCTATGATGACCGGTTCACCGCCTCTGGGTGACCAGATTTCATCCACTTCAGGGGATAACAGCCTGATACTGCATTCTTCTGAAGATGAATAATATGTATTACCGGCCCTGGCGCAGACGACGGGACGAAGTTTGTTTCTGTCGTTCAGGACTATTGCCCCATCGTTATGGGTCAATACGATACCGAAGGGACCATTCACGATAGCCGATCCATAAATCTGCCTCAGGTATTTCATTTTTTCATTATTAGTCCTGTCTATTTCCTTCCAGAGAGACGGCGCCATGACATAGCAGGCATCGGCCTTTGAGAGTTTGTCCTTTCTGGACAGCTTATCATAGATGTAGGTGATAACCTCTGTATCGGTCTGTAACAGGCAATAGTAGCCGTACATCTCGAGCCACCGCATGTTGGTGCCGTAACTGGTTATTTCTCCGTTATGGACAACTGCCTTGTCGAGAATGGTAAAGGGGTGGGCTCCTCCCCACCATCCGGGCGTGTTTGTGGGGAACCTGTTGTGGGCCACCCACATGTATCCCTTGTAGTCCTCAATGCCAAAGTAATCGGCTATATCTTCGGGATAACCGACACCCTTGAAGACACCAAGATTTTTCCCCGATGAAACCACAAAGGCACCCTCCATCCTGTTGATGTCCATGACCAGTCTTACGATGTAGTCCTCTTCCGTTTCATCGGGATGGAAAAATTCTGCGATCGGTTTAAGAAAGTACCGTTTAAAGTAGGGCCCCAGAGGGATTCGATCGTTGGGATAGACGGGGATCTGCTCTGCATGATAGATCTTTGTCTTGTTCCTGAGAAAATCTTCAACTACGGGAATGACCGGGTTGTGGCGGTCCCCTTCATACATAATATGAAAGGCATACTTGTTTTTATTTTCGGGATAGGCACCATAGACGGCGAACCCACCGCCCAGGCCGTTGCCCCTGTCCCTCTGAATGCGTATTGCCTCTCTTATGTGACTACCATCAATCAATGTTCTGTCTGTATTTATTATTCCTACAATACCACACATATCTAATACCTGTTTGTCCTTAGTGATTTGTCTGATCGCTGCCGTATATCGGCGAGCCATAAAAAGTTTGAATACAGTGTTTGGGCCTGTCTTTCAAAATCTTGCGCTATCCTGTTGTAGGCCTTGATGGTTTTCGCCCCTTCGGGGACATCTGCCATCCATTCGGTGAGCATGTCTTTCGTGACTTCGATATGAAACTGAAGTCCGTAGGCATTTCTGTAACGAAATGCCTGATTGTGGCATGTCCGCGATGTTGCGAGGAGGGTTGCACCCTCGGGAATATCAAAGGTATCGTCGTGCCATTGAAAGACCCGCAATGTCTCAGAGAGACCCTGAAAGAGAATGTCCCTCTTCCCTTCGTCTGTGATGGAAACCTTGCTCCATCCCACCTCACTTACTTGCGCCCTGAGGACTGCCGCATGACAGGCACAGGCAATCAACTGGGCACCAAGACATATCCCCAGGATCGGAATATTCGCTTCCATAGCCTCCATGAGAAATTTCTTTTCCTCTCGGAGAAAGGGATAGAGCCCTTCGTCATGTACGCTCATCGGTCCTCCCATCGAGACGATTGCACCTACGTCTGAGGGATCGTCAGGGAGGCCGTCGCCTTCGTGTAGCTTAATCGTCCGAATGTCTATGCCCGCCGATTCCAGGAATGTCCCCAGTGTGCCCGGTTCTTCGTGACTGTCATGCGTGATGATAAGAATCTGTTCCATGTTCCTCAAAGAATGGGCATATATTTATTTAACTCGTAATTACTTACCTGTATCCGATGCTGATCGAACTCCAGCTTCTTGTTGGCAATGAACTTTTTGAAGATATGATCTCCCAGTGCCTCACGGACAAGTTCACTCTTTTCCGTATAATGTATCGCATGCCCCAGGTCCTCGGGGAGGGATTCAATATTTCTCGCTTCACGCTGTGCCGGTGTCATTTCGAAGATATCTTCCTCTATGGGATCAGGCAGTTCATATCCCTCTGTGATACCCTTCAATCCCGCCGCAAGCATGACGGTAAAGGCCAGATAGGGGTTGCATGCCGGATCGGGACAGCGGAATTCCATTCTCGTTGCAGTTGCCTTTCCCGGTTTATACATGGGGACCCGTATCAATGCAGACCGGTTTTTCTGCGCCCAGGAGATATAGACGGGGGCCTCGTATCCGGGGACCAGTCGTTTATAGGAATTGACCCACTGGGCAACGACTGAGCATATTTCTTTGGAGTGCTTCAGTAAGCCTGCAATATAGCTCTTGGCCGTTTCGGAAAGGTAATGTTCGTCTTTGGGATCAAAAAAAGCGTTTTCATTTCCCCTGAAAAGTGACTGATGAACATGCATGCCGCTGCCGTTTTGTCCAAAAAGTGGCTTCGGCATAAAGGTTGCGTATACGCCATGCTTGAGCGCTATCTCTTTGACTACCAGGCGGTATGTCATCGCCGCGTCTGCCATGGAGAGGGCCTCCGTATATCTCAGGTCGATTTCATGCTGACTGGGTGCCACTTCGTGGTGACTGTATTCCACCTTTATGCCCATGCTTTCCAGGGTAAGAATGGTATCCCGTCTCATATCGCTGGCGACATCGAGAGGTGTCTGGTCAAAATATCCACCATGGTCGAGGATTTGGGGATTGGTAGAGGAATCCTTGAAATAGAAATATTCCAGTTCCGGTCCGACATAAAAGACGAATCCCATTTCAGCGGCCTTTTTCAGGGTCTGTTTCAGGATGAACCGGGGATCTCCTTTGTAGGGGGTTCCGTCGGGTTCCTGTATGTCACAAAACATCCGTCCTACCTTTATCTCTTCATGTGTACGCCACGGAAGCATGGTAAAGGTGTTGGCGTCGGGTTTTGCGATCACATCGCTCTCCTCAATCCTGGCAAATCCCTCGATGGATGATCCATCGAATCCCATTCCCTCTACGAAGGCCCCCTCCAGTTCACGCGGCGTAATGGTAAAGCTTTTTAAAAACCCCAGCACATCGGTGAACCAGAGACGTATAAACTTTACGTTACTGTCCCTCACTGTCTGCAATACGGCTTCTTGTTTTTTTGTCGGCATAATATTAGCTCCTTTTTGTTTTGTTAAAGATACAGCAACATTGGTGCCAGCTTTGTTAATTTAGAATTATAGGAGTTATAATGCTGAAATTACAGAGATAATACTTGTATTTGATTCAATGAGAGGGGATGCCGGGAATTCTTCCAGTTGCTACAAAAATGTAGGATTACACTTATTGTGTTACTGTTATGTACTTAACCTTCTCGTGTCAATATTATGTTTTGTTACTCTCAGGCCGATGATCCGTTCCGTTGTGCCGAGGATCTTGGCCGTCTTCGACATGTTTCCCCGGGATGCCTTAAGCGCATCCATTATCATGTCTCGCTCCATTCTGTCCAATTCTCCCTGCAGGGTCCCCGAGGGTATGGTCCCCGTATAGGCAGGTGTTTGAAGTGTGGGGGGGAGGTGATACCCATAGATAACGCCTTCATTACACATCAATATGGCCCGCTCCATGCAGTTTTCCAGTTCACGGACATTGCCGGGCCAATGATAACTCATAAGCATGTCAATGGCGTGAGTACATATACGTCGAATGTTTTTGTTGTTCATCTGTGCAAAACGTTCCACGAAACAGTCGGCCAGTAATAATATGTCGGACCGGCGTTCCCGAAGGGGGGGGACAAAGACGGGAAAGACATTCAGCCGGTAATAGAGGTCCTCTCTGAACTTGCCCTCCTTTATCAATTGTTCCAGATTTCGGTTCGTCGCCGCTATAATTCGTATGTCTACCTTTGTTGTTTTGGAGGTGCCCACCCGTTCAAATTCGCGCTCCTGCAGTACCCGTAGTAGTCTTATCTGAACTACGGGAGGAAGATCTCCCACTTCATCAAGGAAGATTGTTCCACCTGCGGCCAGTTCGAAGCGTCCCTTTCTTTCCGATGTGGCTCCCGTGAAGGCGCCCTTCTCATGCCCGAAGAGTTCACTTTCTAATATGGTCTCAGGCAATGCAGCGCAATTGACTTTGATCAGAGGTTTGGTTGAACGCAGACTGTTGTAGTGGATAGCATTTGCTATCAATTCTTTGCCCGTACCGCTTTCACCCCGGATTATGACGGTGGCATTGCTCTTCGAGACCTGGGCGATTAAGCTGTAGACCTCTTCCATGCTTTTTGACTTGCCTATTATGTTGGACGGACGAAATCGGTCTTTCAATGCACTCTGTAGTCGCAGGTTTTCCTGGATAAGCATTTCCCGTTCTTCCTGATCTTCCTGACGAAGACGAACTGCCTGGGCGACCATCGATGCAATTATCGACAGGAGACGAACATCCTCCTTGAGGGATATGGACTCATCAAACAATCGATCGGCGCTCAGCGTTCCAATTACTTCGTTGTCGATCTTGATAGGGACGCCGATGAAGGAGATGTCGGTTTTCTCGAGGTTCTTTCTGGAACCGGTACGGTCCAAAAAGTGCGGTTCATCGGAGATGTGTGGTATCATTGCGGGTTTACCTGTTTTTACGACAGTGCCTATTATTCCTTCTCCGACCTGATATCTGCCGCGTTTCTTCTGCTTTTCGGAAAGGCCATGGGCAGCCTCTATATATATTTCACCGGTCTTCCTGTTCAGGAGTGTCAGCATGCCGCGCGTCATGCCCATTTGCTCGGCCAATGCATTCAACACGGGGCCAACCACATCCCTTATGTGTCTGCTCTGGCTCAACGCTTTGCTCACCTCCCAGAGGAGGGAAAGTTCGTTGACTTCTCTGTTTACTTCAAAGGCTTTTTTTGGCAATTGCGATGCCATGGGAATAATCCTTACAATTATGTGATGAGTAGCTATTTCATACCATAATGTAAGATTGAGGTCAATCGGCATGGTGCGTATGGCATGTTGATGCAATACCGGAGACGCCTTTTTTTGTTGTGTGCGCTTCTCAATATCGCCGTTGCCGACTACTGTGTTCCTGTGCCGAAAGTATACTTCTCCAATTATTTCAAATATTTTTAAATATTACAGTGGTTCTTTGAAAAGAATAATAGTAGAAAAATCCTTTGATTCACCGATGCCCATCGTTCGGTTCATTATTTTTTGCTGAGAGATGTAGGGCAAAAAGAGCGGTTTTATGGTAGGAAGTGGTGTATCACTGAGAAAAAATGTCGGCGGATAATGGGAACGTGAAGGAATTCGACACAATGGATGAAAACACTGTACTGCAAAAAAATACGATCATTGTTGTAATGCTTACGTCTTTCCTGACAACATTTATCGGCAGTTCGGTGACTGTGGCCTTGCCGTTGATGGGAAGGGAATTTACGAGCAGTCCTCTCATGTTGAGCTGGATGGTAAATTCCTATCTCCTCGCTTCGGCGGCCTTTCTCCTTCCCATGGGTAGGATTGCCGACATTGCAGGAAGGAAGAAGATCTTCCTTGCCGGTTCCGTCCTTTTTGCCGCTTTTACCACTCTCTGTGGTCTGGCATGGTCTAACGAATCTATTATTTTCTTTCGTCTTTTCCAGGGTGTGGCGGCGTCGATGATCTATTCCACGGGAATGGCACTCCTGACCTCGGTGATACCTCCTTCCCGGCGTGGACGCGCTATGGGGCTTGCAGTGACGGCGACCTATATAGGTCTCTCCGTCGGCCCCGTGCTGGGAGGGATTATGTGTCAATATATAAGCTGGCGGAGCATCTTCTATTTTACGGGCCTGGGAGGTGTCGCTGTGATCATTCTTGCCCTGGGCCGATTGAAGGGCGAATGGGCGGACGCCAAGGGAGAATCCTTCGATTTTGCCGGCAGTCTATTTTACATGAGTGGCCTCGTAGCTCTGCTCTATGGGGCCTCTATGATCTCAACGGAACCGCTGGCGAAGTATCTGCTTGTGGCGAGCATTTTTCTTATCGCATGTTTTATCGCAATCCAGTTGAAAGTACGATACCCGCTATTCCAGATCCGTATTTTTTCTCGGAATGCTGCCTTTGCCTTTTCCAATCTGGCGGCAATGATCAATTACAGTGCAACCTTCGCCATCGGCTTTATCCTTTCTCTCTACCTGCAGATAGTGAGGGGATATGGCCCTCAGACGACGGGATTCATAATTCTGGCGCAACCGATAGTGATGGCGGCATTTTCGTCCCTTGCCGGGATATTGTCGGATCGTATCGAACCTCGTATCGTGGCATCGTGGGGTATGGGGTTCAACGCCCTGGGGCTCGCTTTCTTCGTTTTTCTAAAGGCAACGACGCCTCTGTCGTTGATCGTACTCAACCTTTTCATGATTGGCCTGGGCTTTGCCCTCTTTTCCTCGCCCAATACGAACGCCATCATGAGTTCCGTTGAAAAGCGGTACTACGGCATAGCCGCGTCAACTGTTTCGACGATGCGCATGATCGGAATGGCGATGAGCATGGCGCTGGTCACCGTTTCATTATCCCTCTTTGTCGGTGAAAATGGTCTCTCTGCCGCCCATTCGGCAGAGTTGCTGAAAAGCTTCAGGTTGGCATTTCTGATGTGTGCCGTTCTCTGTTTTGCCGGGGTCTTTGCTTCACTGGCCCGGGGAAACGTCAGATCGTAGATTGTGAAGACAACCTTCAATTGCTTATCAACTCATTATATTAAATGTCTAACTTAATTCCTCTTCCGCACAGGATTTTCCTTTATATATAGGGGTGATTCCTGATATATGAATTCCTAGGAAAATGCAATTCTCATCAAGGGGAATGCGGTTCTCTCTCACATACAGTGATCCATTTATCGCGCAGGAGGTGTGTTATGGCAACAATGCAGATGAAGGGCGTTATTCCTCCCATGGTAACGCCTTACAAGGAAAACGGCGATGTCGATTATCATGCTCACGGCCACAATATGGAATTGTGGAACCAGTCCAATCTGGGTGGGTATCTTGTCCTCGGTTCCAATTCCGAAGCAGCCTATCTTACCGAGGATGAAAAGATCGAAATGATCAAGGTGACGGTAGAGAAGGCAAAGAAGGACAGAACAATCCTTGCCGGCACGGGGATGGAATCTACGAGGGAGACGATCAGCCTGACCAACAAGGCCGCCGATGCGGGGGCCGATGCGGCATTGATTTTAACGCCATTCTACTACGGCGGCAACATGAATGATGAGGCACTGATTGCCTTTTTCTCCCAGGTGGCGGACAGTGTCAAGATCCCCGTCTTGATCTACAACGTAACAAAATTTACACACATAAATATATCGGCACGTGCCGTAGCAGTACTCGGCAGGCATCCCAACATTATAGGCATGAAGGACAGTTCTGGGGATATTCCCCAACTCGTTACCTTCAAGTCTGTTGTGGACGATGATTTCAACCTGATCGTGGGGACGGCATCGGCATGGTACCCAGCCTTAACACTGGGTGTCAGGACCGGTATCATGGCTTTGGCCAATATTGCACCCGATGGCTGTGTGCAGGTTCAGGATGCCTACGAAAGGGGTGATCACCAGGAGGCCGTTGAGGTCTACGAAAGACTCTTCCCAGTCAATACCGCCATTACTGCGACCTATGGCGTTCCGGGATTGAAATATGCCGCTGATCTTCTGGGGTATAGGGGAGGTTTCGTGCGGAGCCCGCTTTTACCCGTCAGTGAAAAAGAAAGGGTGCAGATAAAAGAAATTCTGAAAAAGGCCGGGCTTCTGTAAAAAGGGCGGGACACACTGGCAAAAAACTTCATTGCTTTCCTGATAATATAGTTGATGGAAGGGTAAAAAGTCGAATTTCTGTCGTCTTGTCATTTCCGGATCGATCGGGAATCCAGTCTTTTCCAGGACTTATAGACTCCCGCCGTGGGAGTGACTCGATATTTTACTTTTTACCGGTGCGTCATAGTTAATTCGAAGGCAAAACTACTAAGGAGGAAGAGATGGAAGGGAAAAAGGTGAAAGACAGCATTACCGTCTTCGCCGAAAGGACGCAGCCCCAAGATGCCAATCCTGCGGGAAATGTCCATGGTGGCGTCATCATGAAACACATCGATACTACCGCAGGGATCGCTGCTATTCGTCATACGGGTACCAATGTCGTTACTGCATCCATCGACCGCCTCGATTTTCACAATCCCGTCTTGATCGGTGACCTTATCACATTAAAGGCCAGTATCAATCTTACGGGGAGAACCTCCATGGAGGTCGGAGTTCGTGTAGAAGCCGAAAATCCGATAACCGCTACAGTGCGGCATACTGCATCTGCCTACCTCACCTTTGTCGCGCTGGGAGGCGACGGCGTTCCCACTGAAGTACGGCCCCTCATACTGAAAACTGCTGAAGAGAAACGAAGAAATGTTGAGGCGCAGGCACGCCGAAAGGCTCGTCTGGCCGAACGAAAACGGGAGAAGGTCTGTCAGCACAATTCCACTGAATGCGTTATGGAGTAGAAATCCCTGTCCCTTCCCTTTTTTCGACCCACCGCGCAAGAAAGCCGTCGCCGTAAATCTGTCCCAGATGGAAGACAATGGGAGGAATAAGTGCCATTGGATAGGTCTCTGCAAACATCTGCTGCCAGACTATGATTGCCACGGGCAGTGTCTTCTGTGAACAGACAAAGGAGATCGCCGTATTAACACGATAGGGCAGTCCAGTCGATCGGCTACTATACCAGACGAAGGCAAAGAGGAGATAATGGACGAGAAGCGCCGGAAGTATTATCGCTACGATTTCCATTACTTCTGCCTGCCGCAGACAATCGACTTGACTCGAAATCGACATGAAGATGATGCAGCCCATGCACAGGATGGGCGTATAATTAATAAGGTTTCGAAAGTTAGCGGCTCGCGGAACCACTTTCCGAAACAGGTGACCGGCAAGACCGGGCAGAAGCACTGTTATGGCCAGTTTGTTCAGCAAGAACCACTGATTCATATCCACGTCCGAACCGAGGGTCCATCTCAGGTTGAGAGGGATGAGAACAATCGACACAAGATTCAATGTAATAGTGAGAAAAAGACTGACACCGCGATCTCCGCCGGCAGACGTGGCAATGACCGTTCCTGAGACCAGGGTTGGCGCCATGCAGCAGATAATCAAAAAACCGACATAGCGATCTTCCTGCCAGCCTAAAAGGTTTACAGCCGCCCATCCCAGGACTGGCGCGAGTAGCTGGCTTGTGATCAATCCGATGAGCGATATTTTGATCCAGCCGTTGAGTTTACGAGCCCCTGTTGCATCGAAGCCCAGTCCCTGGAAAAAAAAGACCAGCATCGTCAAAATGACGATGAGGTTCCAGCCTTTCAGCATCATGCCGATATGGGGTATCATGAGTGCGGCACCCAGTCCCGCCATGACGGCGAGGGGAAGGGAATTTTTCTTCAGAAATTCCATGTGAAAATTCCTGGCGCAATAGCGAAATAGGGGGACATAACACTTATATCTGCCAATACAAAAGGTTTCAAAAAGACAACCTGCGATATAAGTGTTATGTCCCCCTATTACAAATGTGTGGTTTTTAGAAATCTATCGTATCGTCGCTGATGAGGTCTGCCGCCATGTCACACGTTGAAAAGGTGCATACCATGCGCATGACATCGGCCCCCGTATTTCTGATGAGATGGCTTTCGCCCCCGGGAATGAAAATAGCGTCGTTTGTCTTGAGAGGGAAGACTGTGTCCCCTATCTTGATATCACCTTTTCCCGAGAGGATGACAATAATCTCCTGGTTTTCTTTGTGGATATGTCCCGGGTAGGTGACCTCTCCGGGCATGACATCGGTTATCCTGAGAGAAAGACCGGCCTCTCCCGTATTCTCCTTGTTATATATATCCCTGATCTCTCTTCCTGTTATCTTCCCCACCGGCACAGCATTAATATTGATTACCTGTCCTGCCATAGTATATTCCTTTCTCAATTATTTCTTTTCGGCCTTCAGACACAAGTCCCCGGCCTTCGCATCGGGTCTTGTGTAAAAGTGCATGCATTTCCATATAAAGCCTTGCCCCTGAATAATCAAGGTAAAAGACCGGAGGATGGGATATTTCTGTGGAGTTCCTTTATGCTTTTCCGATTCAAGCCCTGAACCGGGCATCCATGAAGGGGCTCCATGGATACCACTTTTTTTTGTTTACACGTATCCCTGTGAGTGATAGATTTACAACAATATCAGGTTGTAAATAGTATCTTTTCATAAATCCCCGGAAGTATTGAATCAACTGTATGAAGGAGATGAACAATGCCCAGCTTTAGTGCAAATCTTTCAATGTTGTTTACAGAGGTGGATTTTCTTGACCGTTTCGAAAGAGCCTCCAAGGTGGGCTTCGGTGCCGTCGAATATCTCTTTCCCTATGCCTGGTCGAAGGACCAGCTGGCAGATGAGTTGAAAAGTCATAATCTGAAACAGGTCCTCTTCAACCTGCCCGCGGGGAACTGGGAGGGCGGCGAAAGGGGTATCGCCTGTCTCCCCGGTAGAAAGGGCGAGTTTCAGGAGGGTGTGGGGAAGGCCATTGAATATGCAAAGGCACTCCAATGCCCGCGCGTGAACTGTCTCATGGGACTCTACCCGGAGGAAGAATCGCCGGAAAGGGTGCGTCAGACGGCGGTGAACAATCTCAGCTTTGCCGCTAACGCCCTGGAGAAGGCAAAGATAAAATTCCTCTGCGAGCCCATCAACAATCTCGATATCCCCGGATTCTATATTACCAACACGAGGGATGCCCTTCAGTTATTCACAGAGGTCGATCACTCCAACCTCTGGCTTCAGTACGACATTTACCACATGCAGATCATGGAGGGTGATCTCATTCGTACAATTTCCAGCAACATAAATCGTATTGCCCATATGCAGCTGGCCGATAATCCGGGTCGTCACGAACCGGGGACGGGAGAAATCAACTATCCCAACGTATTTAAGGCCATCGATGAGACCGGATATGACGGGTGGATCGGATGCGAATATAAACCAGCAGGCACGACAGAGGAAGGCCTCGACTGGATCAACCCTTATCTGTGAAAGGAGGAGGAACAATGGCTGAATTAGGATTCATAGGATTGGGAATCATGGGAAAGCCAATGGCCATCAGAATGGCCTTGTGCGTGGAATTGACGGTGTGATGACACGTTCTTTCCGCAACCTCAGTTCCATCGCGTCGGCGGGACAGTTCCTCACACAGACGCCGCAGCCGAGGCAGGTGTCCTCATTCAGTCGCGCCGACTTCTTTGCCCCTTCTTCCATACTATTTCCCGGGACAAGTTCGATTGCTGAGACGGGATAGACCTCCACGCATTTTCCGCATCCCACGCAGGCATCTGCTGAAATTTTCGGAAGGTAGTTTGTCGTGTGGACGGGATTGAGAAAGCCGAATTTCTGGGCGGCGATCATAGCCTCGCAACAGCACTTGCAGCAGTTGCAGATAAAGTTCACCCTTTCGCGTACATTTTCGCCGAACTGGACCAGGTTGTTTTCGTGAGCGCTCGCGAGGAGGTCGAGGCATTTTCTTCGATATCGAGAAGGATTCCCCTGCCGGAAAGGGCATCGAGCATGGTCTGCACCTCCGACAGTGATATCTTCCATCGCGTTGACGCCGTCTTTGCGGTGAAGGGTTTGATAGGAAGAAGGGAGACAAACTCTGCCTCCTCTTCGGAAAAGAGCATTTCCAGAATCCGGTAGAGGAGTTTCGACGGGGGCGCCCCCTGTGGAAACCGATTCAAACGTTCGACGAGATTCCGATAACCCGATCGTACCGTGTGATGCGCCATTCCAACCTCCCTGCCTTCGGGGATATCACAGAAAGAAGACGGTTTCAGTAAAATATAATTCCTATCGTTTTGTCATTCCCGGCTCGATCGGGAATCCAGTCCTTTTAATTGCTTATGGGCTCCCGCTTCCCGATCTGGTCGTGGACAAGCTTCGCGGGAGTGACTCTATTTTTTGACTTTCTAGAAGTTCATCAAAGAAAGTTCAAAAAAATATCCGTGGTAAAGAGTAACACCGGCCACAGTTGTCATTATCCGCCCGTTACCAACTGTTGCTCTGTTTGTCACTCCAGCCCGACGCACAATAACCGCATAGTCTGTTACAGCATTCAGCAGGATTGTACAGATATGGCCGAGGTAATGTTTTCTTTTCCGATAATCGCTGACATTCAGCATTGTATGAAGACGTGAGGGAACATATCCATGGCGATGGATCATCATCGCAGCCTACTACTATCTGATTCGCTGACAATTGATCATAACTGCAAAAAGTCATGGATGACTCACACGAATAAGATTTTCGCTCAGCCATTACCGATCCGGCACCGAGCATTGCCACTAAAGATAGTGCAAATAAAATAACGAGAACCATTTTTACCATCGAGACATTGCGTTTCATGATCCTTCTCCTTTCATAGGTCGATTGCAGAGAGTCAAATCCAAGGATATTGACAACATGTGATGAAAACATATCACATTATGACGTACAGTACCGCAAATATTTAGGGGGGGGACGGGGACGTCCTTAAATCATCAAATAAGATTTTTGATGTCAGCATTATTTAAGTATTTAAGGACGTCCCCAAGATTCCCACTGTGGAAGCCACATGTGATACGTCTAATCAAAATCAGTGCTTTCAAGTCATTGTAAACCAAGAGGAAATGTATTCGATCTTGTGCTGCAATGAACCGCTTTCCCCGGGCTGGAATCTCATGGGCTTCGATGGCTTAAAACAGGACTGCCTGGACCATATCGCAGAGTTATGGGAGGACTATCAAAAGGGCATAGACGAATGTAAAAAACACTGCCTGGAGAATGGAGACCGTTGGGATTATATACATAACCGATGTATCGCTGACTAACATCTTTCTTCTTACTGCAAAGATAGAATTGCTCAGATCCAACTTCAGGAGGAGCAGCGATGAGGCATTCTCCCGTTCTGTTTCTATTTTTCGTAGTAATCCCAGCCTTAATAAAGCCTGATAGTTTCGTAAGATGCTGAATATAAAGCACATGTCATTCCCGCGGAAGCGGGAATCCAGAACTGATTTTTATGCGCGATTCCTCAAATTCTTACGATTCTAACACACTCAAGATATTTTATGTTTTCACCTGATGATGCCTCTTATGAGGGTATGGGAACAATCATATAGAAGCTAATGATATGCATCGGGAAGAGAAAAAGCAAACGATTCTTGTTTGGATGTGCCATCCTATGTAACAAACACAATTAATTAAAATTCCTTGACAATTTATTTTATAGGCGTACAATTTAAACAGATTCCTTAAGAAAATGCATATCGAAGTTCTAACCCTTAACACATAAAAAAGAGGGCACGATGAGCTAATTATAAACAAGACCCCGTTTCTCAAAAAAAGAGTGCGGGGTTTTTTATATTGTGTGCCGGAGGGGTATTGCAGGGGTTTTATCCGGATCCACAGATACACTTTATGTGTAAAAGTAAATTAACCATAAACCATAAGGCGGTTTATTATGAGACGTTATCAAAACTTAGGAGGAGATTCTGGCGTTGCAGCCTACGAAATTGGCGACAACTCAATAACTGTTCAATTCAGTACCGGCGCAGTTTATCTATATACCGATAGAAGTGCTGGTACTGAAAACATTGAAAAAATGAAATCACTTGCCTTGGGAGGAGAAGGATTGAATAGTTATATTAATAGAAATGTTAGGAAAGGCTATGAATCTAAGCTCAGATAAGCACATGACGAGAAAAGGTAAAATAAAAAATCACGGATGTGTTCGTGATTCAAAATTAGGTATGAATGTAAAACTATCTTTCAAAGCGAACGTTGCAGTGGAGCTACCTGAAGATGACCAAAGAAAAAGCAGAGCTTAAAATATTTTTTGACAGTCCAAAAACATTTGAACTACAGAACATAAAACCACTTGTGGGCCTGACCGGACTATATTTTATTTTTAGCAACAAAACGAAAATTCAATACCCTTTCAAACAATCTCGATTACTCTACATTGGAATGAGCGAGAAGAAAACAAACAGCATCGGTAGTCGACTAACGGAACACGTTGAAGGTAAAAGTAAGAACTGGGGGCTTATCAACTATGGCAAGGTAGAACAACTTTATTTTACTTATATTAACTTCGAAATGCTTCGCAAATTCTGGAGTGACAGGGTTGAAGACCTTGAAAGTTATTTCATTTTAGACTTTGTTGAAAAATATGGTGTGTATCCTATCTGTAACAATAAATCCGGGTATGAAATATTAGATAAAAAATTAAAGTCCACCTTCATAATTAATTGGCCATATTTTGAATAAAATAAAAAAACAAGGGCATTACACTATGAGTGACGAGATCAAAAGCGGTAAAGAGGTAATTGACGAATTCTTCGCAGGGATTATGAATATAGAAGGGGCAGACAAAAAAACTGTTGAGAAACTGACCTCCTTGCACAGTGAAGGAAAATTGACTGATATTAACATTCAAAATGCAATGGGGGAATTACTTCAAGAAGAACTCAATACAACCGAGGTAGAAGATGGCAACGATTAAATCAATCAACATCAGTGGAATCAGAGGTGTTAGAGACCCTGTGCTGCTTGATCTTAATAACAGGTCGATTCTGATCTTTGGTGAGAATGGATCAGGGAAAACCCTCTGTGCCAATGTAAGTGAGACACTTCCCCCCTTGGAGTTTAGAGTATATTAGAGAGGGCGGGGAGGAGAAATATAATGGAGAAGAAGGATTCGATGTTGGTTAATGA
>Ga0307990_1002367_pt1 | contig 15114 bp, 7 predicted proteins | sample EllFjometagen129_FD_203168 | JGI IMG/M metagenome (GOLD analysis project Ga0307990, IMG submission 203168) | Marine microbial communities from Ellis Fjord, Antarctic Ocean - #129 | ecosystem: Environmental > Aquatic > Marine > Unclassified | place: Southern Ocean | collected 2014-10-08
GAGCGCACATCGACATGGATTCGGAACGCGGCATCATCGGACACTCCAAATTTGATCACGCCTATACTCTGAATACGCGCCCGGAAGCCGTAGTAGTCCTGCCCAGTCTTTACAAGGATAGCGAAAAGGGTTTCAAAAAATGGATCGACGAAAATGCTCTGGCGCCCACGCAATACCGCATTTACGAGCAGCCAGCTCTGCGTGAGGAATACAGGCTCGTCAAGCTGCCCGTTAAAAAGGGCTGGGTGGCGTTTGGGTTTTTACGGAAAGACCTCGTTGGGAATACTTTCTACAGCGCCTTTCATCCCATGAGCTTTGAGCAAACGGAAGCAGCCTTCAAAACTCCCGAACGAGCGGCTTCCCATCCACTTCACGGCAAGACTTTCGGAATCTGGTCATTTAAATAGCGCACCGGCGCTCATTCGATTTCCATGGCCCTTCGCATCATATCGATACGATCAGCACCTGTTGCAAACTCCGCTCCCTTTTCAAGCACCTGCTTTGCCGCTTCCGTGTCCCCGATCCGGAGGAAAATCCGTGAAGCCGCGCGGGCGGAGCGCACGCAAATATCGCGATAGTGCGGCCAACGTTCAATGATGCCCACATATCTTAGCGCGGCCTTCTTTTTCATGCCCAAGTCGTATTCACACTCTGCCATCAGAAAATTGGCCTGAGCAAAGCCCGTACCAGGCGCATCCATGTCAACGACGTTTTTCAGCAAATGAATCACATCATTCAATCGCCCCCGACCCAGCCAAATATGCGCAATTTTGTTTCGCAATTCAACACCGACGTTCCTGATGGCGTCGATGGCTTTATCCAGGCGCTCCGGCCCGGCATGAGAAGCAAGGTACTCCACAATTTCCTTTTTACCCGGAGGACCCTCCCTTCCAGACATGGCAAAGCGGACGATATCCTCCAACTCGCCTTTCACCGGGATTTGATTTGCGCGCAAAGCAGTTTTCAACCTGGAGCCGGTGGTATGCAAACTCGCCAAAGCGCCAATTTGGCGAATCAGTTGCTCACCGCCTTCCAGCAAGTAACCGACGCGGATTTTCGCCAGCAGATCGGCATTAAATTCCAATCGTTCATTCAGCGCCGCCAACAGGCTCCAAACAACGGCTTTGCGTAAGATAGCGGTCGAAAAATCGGAAGAGGTATTTTCCCTTATGAAAGCATCTATTTTCTGTTGATAATCGGGAGCTAAACTGGAGGAAAATAATTCCACGAGAATCAATTGCGAAAGTTCCTCCTGCGCGATGCGACCCTGGTGATAATCCCAATAACGTGATGTCAAATCACGATAGATTTCCTTTGCCTTTTCAGCATGACCTCTTTCAGAATACAGCCCGGCGACTATCAGCAGGGCCTTGGCCTGTGCAATTCTCTTTGGACCTTTGGCGGCCTCAAGACATGTATTCAACGCACTTAGGTTGTCATCCTGAGTCTCTAAAATGTTGCACGCCTTCCAGAACAAGTGGTCGCGCTGCCGTTGATTCGTCTGATGCCGGGCGCCAATTATGTAAAGAGCGGTTGCCCGTTTCAAACCGCCGCCCTGCTCAAGAAGGGCCCCAGCTTCATCTTCCACGCGATCGACTGACCAGAATCTTGGCGATGCCAGAAATACGGTCGTAAAACCCGCCAAAATGCCCAGTGCAAAAAAAATAATCAGTCCTGTCCAGATTTTTTTCACGGCATGACTCCGGCTTTTTCAAGGAGATTCCACGCCTGCGCTGCCACCAGACGATTTCCCTCGGGCGTCAAATGAACCGAGTCAAGAAAGAGTCTTTCCACATCCGCCCTCAGTTTGAAATCGGCATATATATCTTTGAATGGAATATTGAGACGCCGAGCCAGTTCGCGCATGCCGTTATGGTAGTCCTTATCCTCCAGTTGCATGGCTTCCGCCATGAGAAATAATGGCGTTCCTTCCGATTTTAACAGTTCATGTATATCGCGGATATTAGCCAGAAATTCATTCGGCCTTGATGCCGATACTTCTTCACCCGAATGCCAAGCCTGCTTCGCGCCGACAACGGCAATGCGGAGCGCATTGTATAAACGCACTTGGCTCAGTTGTTTTTGGATCGCTGTAATCACTTGACCATAGCGACCACGTTTCCCATGCATCATTTCCCATAGTTCTCTTTCTGAATATGGTCCGAAAGAGTGAGCCATGTCGTTGTGTCCGATATAAAGGATAAAGGCGTCGGGATTGTAACGAAGCAGATATTCGCGAATGAAAATCATGACTTGAAAGCTAGTGTATCCGGAAATTCCCGCGTTGATAATCTGCGCTTCGATTCCCTTCTCCCGCACTATCAGTTCCAGAAACGCCGGCCAGGTTTCATTATCGCCGACGCCGCTTCCCCAGGTCGATGATCCGCCCATGCAGATTATCCTCGAAACGCCGGGAGACTTTTGTACATTCACTTTCCCAGAACGAAAGCGTATGGTATGCACATATAATTCGTCAACGCCGGGGAATAAATCCTTTGGGATGTAGAAAAGCAAATCGTCGGTCTTCATGTTTTTGCCGACCTGTCTTGGGCGCAAATACTCGCCATAGCCCGTTTGTCTAACGGCAAACTCCATTGTTGTCATAGCCAGGATCACCACGGCCCACATGATCGGAGCGTAGAATCGCGCCCGTTGTTTTCGCAAAGAGCAGAGCATGAAGACGCCGCCAACAAAAACGAAAGCGGAAATTAATAAATAGTTTTCGGCCTCTGACCCCATGCGTGTCAACAAAACCGTCGCCGCGAGGAAAGGCGCGGCGAGGATGAAGGATTCGATCACGACAGCACGGCGGATTTCCGCGGGAAGGAAAATTAGTGTGAAAAGCCACAGGAAATATGCGCCTAACACAAATTCAGCGCCATTCACGGTCATCAGCGTCAGGGCGATGACAACAGCCGCAAGTGCCGCCACGTACCGGGCGGAGGACGTGTAAAGAGGCCATTTCATTTCAACACTTCGGCAACGCAACGCGCACGAAAATCGATTGAAAAACATGAGCAGGATGGGCAAAAGGACTACGCTGTTTTCGAAAACGTTCCAAAGCAATCCTGCCGGCAAAAAGAGGATTATCGGCCAGGCGTGAAACGCAAAACAGCGAGATAGGAGTTTTTCATCGCTGCCCAGGATTAGATACCAGAAGCGAGGTTCGACAACATACAAAAAAGCGAGAGAGGCTGTGAGAAGAAAAGCCGAACGGAATTCCAGGCGACTAAAGCCCAAATTGTAATGGAATGTCCGATGAAAAACGGAATGGCATATGATGCAGCCAACAGCAAAACCGCAAAGAAAGACGACGGATTGCAGCAGTCTTATGGAAAGCGGATTATCGCTTGTAAATTTCTTCCAACGCAGCCTTGGCGCCAATGACGGCCTCGTGATCTTCCGGATACCCGGCAATAACCTCGTTGAACAGTTCCACAGCCTTTTCCTGATTGCCGCCTTCATTCCAAAGACGCGCCGCCGACAGCATCCCCCAGGCCGCCTGCGTGGTGCCGGGATAATTCGTGTAAACGCCCTGATATTGGTCGATGGCCTGTGGATTTCGGCGCTGTTGAGTATATAAGGAGGCCAGTGAGATCATGGCGTTGGCCTTCGTGTTGGGGTCCGCCACATCAAGCGCTATCAGGCGTTTGAGAGTGTCGCTCAATTTGAAATCGTCACCAGCCTGCTGATAGATTTGAGACATGGCATTGAGGGCGGCGGCGGCCTGCGCGTACTCGGGCCATTTGGAGGCAACCAGATCGTATTGCTCGACAGCCTCAGCCCACTCCTCGGCGTCGGCGTGATTTACGGCAATACCCATATGCGAGTCGATGAGGGCGGTCATATTGCTCGAATAATTTTCGATCAGGTCACGATATACCGCCATCGACTCTTTTGCTCGGTCCATCCGACCGAGAATCTGAGCCTTGGCAACCATAGCCCAGGCGGTTTGCGGCTGACCTTCATAAGCTTTGATAACCGGATCTATCTGGGCCAACGCCTCCCGAAATTTATTTTCTGCGCGCAGTTTATTGGCCACGGCCATTCGTATATCGATGACGCCGTTATGATCAAGCGGAAAACGCTTTTTCAATTGCGTGACGACTTCGTCGACGCCGTTCAGGTCATCCATTTCCAGCAAAGCCTGCGCCTGCGCCTTGAGCGCATTGTTGGCGACGTATTCCTTACCGGCGTCCCTGGCCAGGCGCGCAAAGATCTTTTCCGCCTCTTCATATTCTCTATTCACCATTTTTACATTGCCTGAACCCAGGCGGGCCTGCCAGGACACCTGCGGCTTGTTTTTGTATTGCTCAATGATTCCGCTATAAACCTTTTCAGCGTCTTTGGAGTTTCCCATGGCAAGATGCGTGTTGGCGAGGGCGTCAAGCGCTCGAATTTTTTCGCCGTCTTCGGTCGCCTCATTGTATAACTTCTGATATTCCTCAAGCGCTCTGGCTTTCTCGCCTTCCATGGCGTAGAGACCCGCCAGACCGAAATGGCCTTGCTGCAAATACTGAGGGAAGGCCTCAAATTCACTCAGCAGGCTTTCATACGTTTCACGTGCTTTTGCATAATCCTGGTTTTCCGTGTGAATCTGCGCCGAAAATTCCATGCTCCACGCCGCTTGCCGCGATTTCGGATACTTCTTTGAAATTTCGGCGAAACACTCAAGAGCTTCATTTTTTCTATTGCTGCTGCGCAGCAGATTGCACATATTCAATCTGCTATCGGCGGCCTGTTGCGAACTTTGTGGAAAGTTCTCATTGATGCGCTCGTAGGCTTTGCGCGCAGCATCCAAATTTCCCAATTGGCCCTTGATCTGGGCTATCCCCATCAAAGCCCAATACGCTTGCCGGGACTTGGGATGATCGCGCGCAATCTGCTCAAATATTTCCAGAGCTTCGTCGTTTTTCTGTTGCTCCTTCAGGCTGTTGGCAATTCCCATCTTGGCGTCGAGTTTGGCTTGAGGATTGTTTGGGTAGGATTCGATGATGTTCCGAAACACTTCCGTTGCTTTATCAAAGCGCTGCAAAGCCAGATATTGCTGCGCGACAGCGGTATCGGCCCATACACGACGGCTTTCATCGCTTGCTTCGGCCTTGATTCGCCGATAAGCCGTAAGGGCTTTGTCTCCTTGCCCCATTTGTTGATATACATTTCCCATTCCCATGACCGCGTCCAGGCGGGCGGTCTCGTTGCCGCCAAAGTCCTTTATCACGGAATTGAATGTTTTGATGGCTTCTTTCAATTTTCCCTGGTTGATTTGGATTTGTGCAATTGCCGACAAGGCACTTAAACGAACGCCCTCGTTTTTGGCGTCGTTGAAAATTTCGTTGTAAAGGTCAATGGCTTCGTCGTGTTTTTCCTGAGCCCGTAAGACTTCGGCCTTTCCGGCTTTGGCCTGGGCCAGGACGTTCGGATTCCTGGCGTATTGTTCGATCAAAGCGTCAAAGTTTTCCGCAGCTTTTTCCCCGTCGCCCATCTGATCGAGCGTTTGGGCAACGGCAATAGAGGCATTGGCCTTGCTGTTTTCATCGGGAGCGAGTTTCATGGCTTCTTTGAAGCTGGCGAGTGCATCACTATATTGGTGATTCTGCCGCTGGATCATCGCTTTGCCATATAGAGAATTGTAACGTAGTCCCGCGCTCCCCGGCGATACGGCCTCAAGTTTTCCGTAAGTTTGCCGCGCATCATCAAAACGTCCCTGGTCGGAGAAAATTCCGGCGATCTGCGACAGCGCTTCAACCTGGACGCTTTCGTTGAGTTTCGAATCCACGTTTTTCCGATAGTATTCAACGGCCTCGTCGTAGCGGCCCTGAAGCTGAAAAATATGCGCCATGCTTTTATTATATTGGACAAGAGCGTCGGGGCGCTCTGGGTATTTTTCCACAATTTGGCTGAGCGCCGTTTTTGCAGCATCCAGGTTTCCGAGAGTCACTTCGACTTTCGACAAATCAGACAATGCCTGTATTTGACTGACCGAATTAGAAGATTCCCCGGCAATAGCCTGAAATATCTCGGCGGCCTTGCGATAATTTCCCGAGTTGAGATGCACACGAGCCATTCCAAAACGAGAGGTGTCGAGAATCTGCTGGTTGTCTGAAAACTGCCGGATGAGTTTTTGATAAATCGCCAGAGCCTTTCCCCGGTCTCCCATGTCTGCATAAACCTGCGCGGCGGAAGTGAGAGCCTGATTTTTTACTACGGGATTTTTTGTGACTTCGGCAATCGCCATATAGCCTTTCAGCGCCTCGGCTCGCCGCCCCTGCCCAGCCAACGCCGTCGCGATGGAAAACAGCGCCTGCTCCACAATTTCCGGTTGCCCCAAGTACTGCTTTTTGATGTCCTGAATTTTCCGCTCGGCGGCTTCCACATCGCCCATTTCGGCGCTGACTCGAATCCAGGCCGCGTGTGTCTGCGCAAGAGCCTGCGTATTTGTCGTCAAGGCGGCGGCAGTCTCGAACTCATTTCTCGCGGCATCGTAATCCCGTTGCGATTCGTGCACGCCGGCCATTCCCATATGAGCCATATAAGCCACGTTCGCATTGGCCTTTGAATCGTATTCCGAAATCATGCGTTTGTAGATATCCTTGGCTTTCTCATACTCACGCATGTCCATATAGGAGGCGGCCATGCCATCGTATGTCCATGCCTTTTCCGATCCCTTCGGCGCGCCTGAAATAATTTCCTGGAATAGTTTGATCGCCTCTTCCGGTCGTTTCTGGGCTCTAAAAGCGTTGGCCATGGCTAATTTTGCGTTGAAAACGACTTCCGGCGCCTTGGCGTAATCCGAAATAAGGGTATCGTAAATAGCCCCCAATTCCTCATATTGCCCCATTTCCATATGGTAATTCATCATCGCGGAAAGGGCTTGCTGCCGTCTTTGTGGATCCTCCGAGTTGGAGACCTCTTTGTAGATGAGCAAAGCCTCGGTTTTTTTCCCCTCTCGATAAAGCGCTCCAGCCTGATCGAGTTTGGCTGTAAAGATAGCCGCCTGATTATCGGGAAACCTCCTGGTGATTTCCCGCGCAATTTCATCGGTCTTCGTGGGCCTATCCGAATCTGCATAAAGTCTCAACAAAGCGTTCAAGGCTGAGATCGCCGTTCCGGCGTCTTCCAGATCGGCAACCTCCCTCAAAGCGATCTCAGCTTGCGCGATATCGCCTTCCTTTTTGTACACTTCGGCAAGGGCCAGTTGCATATGTGAGCGACGCCATTGGTCGCGTCCGAACTCTTTCATCATCTCCTGGAGTATCTCTTTTTCCTTTTCGACATCATCGGCGATTTGGAAAGTTCTCTGAATCCAGGAATACGCTTCAAATTTCACCGGATCTTCCGCGGAAACCTCGGCGGCCTGGCGAAAATACTCCACCGCGCCGGAGTAATTGGATTGCTCCTTTTCAATTGTTCCAAGTCCGATTAAACTCGCGAAAATCGCCTCGGGACTGTCGGGATACTTCACTTTCAAATCAACAAACACCTGCCGCGCAAGATCCACCTGCTTGTTATTGAGATAGGTCTGGCCGAGTATGATAGCCGCGTTTTGCTCCTGCCTGTCATCGTCGGTCTCGGCCAGAACCTCCTTGAGAGAATCAATGGCGTCATCCAAACGAAGCATCTGTGTCAAAATTTGAGCCCGTTCGATTTTCAACTGGTTCTTCATCGTCATATCGTCGTCGTACTGATCCAGGAGCTTCTTGTACACATCCAGGGCTTCGTCATAGCGTTTCAGGGATCCGTAAAGGGCCGCGAGGCGGGAGCCAGCCCATAAGGACTGAATGCTGTCGGAGTGCTCGGCCATTATTTTTTTGTAGCGCTGCTCGGCGGCCTTGGGATCCGCCATCCGCGCTTCGGCGTTGGCGATGAAGATTTCCGCATCCAGGGCCGATTCGACCTGCTCGGGAAAACGCGTCCGCATCTCCTGGAGTTTCACCGTCGCTTCTTCCAGTTCGTTGAGCTGCACCATGCCCTGGATCAGACCGACCATCGCCCTTGCCGCCGTCTGCGGCACCTCGATGTACCGCTCAACCATTTCGGCGAATCTAGTTTTCGCGGCTCGATATTGCCCCTGACCCCGCAATAGGTTGGCCACATCGAATTCGGCGCGCAGCACGGCCCCTGAATCGGTGGCGACCTTGGAAATAATCAATTGATAGACACTTTCGGCTTTATCCGGATCCCCGGTCAGAACGTATACTTTCGCCATGCGATCCCAAGCATCAACGGCCTGCGGAAAATCCTTCCACTTCTCGGCAAAGGCGCGATACTGCTTGACGGCCTCGTCGTATTTCTGCTGATCTCGATAAGAATCGGCGATACCCAATTCGGCCAGAATCATGGCGTTTTCCTGATCCGGAAACATGGTCGCCACGTCTTGGAATATTTGCCGGGCTTCGGCGGGTTTTTTCTGCTCAAGAGCCAGATAGCCAAGCTGATTTTTCGCGTGTGCGACGCGAACGGGATTCTTGCGAAATTTTTGCAAAACAATCGTGTAATGCGACTTGGCTTCTTCCAGATTGTGTTGAATTCGGGATCGTTGGGCCTGCCGGTCAAGGCGCTCAAAACTCCAGTTTTCCGGATTATTGTACCAGGACCACCCTCCCCAGCCGATGGCAAGAAGCGTTGCAATTATAGCGATTTGCATCGGACGGCTTTTTCGCACCCTTCGAAAAGCCCTCCTGAAGTAAAACTTATCCACTTTGACGCCGAGGTCGCCGAAGGCGTTGATTTGCTCTTCAGTGTATCCGTTGACGGATTTGAAATTGGCGCCGTCGAGCGTAGCGCGGTCGAAATTCACTTCCGACTGCTCGCTGACGCAAAACTGTGCTTCCGACAGATCGGCGTCCTGAAATGACGTGCGCTCAATAAGCGTGTTGGACAAGTCCGCCTTACCCAGTTTCGCACTTTCCAGCACGCAATCCTGAAATACGCATAAAGACAGATCCGTTTCTTCGCCTTCGATACCCTTCATATCACAAGCGATAAATCCGCTGTTCTGCCAGACGCTTCCGGCCAGTTTCGCACCCTGAAAATCGGTTCCTTCCCACTGGCTTTCTACGGCGTCGGCTTCGCTCAAATCGGACTGTGAGAGATTAGAGTGCGTGGCTTTCACCTTAATGAGTATAGCGTTTGAAAGATCGGCATCACGCAGATTGGTTTTGTCCAGCTTTGCATTCTTCAAGGAAGCGCCCGACAGCTTCGCGCCCTCAAAGCACGCACCCGTCAAGTCAGCGCCATTCAGCGCGGCTTTTTCAAGATTAGCGCCGCGAAGGTCGGCGCCGGCGAGATTGGCGTTTCTCAAATCCGCCTTCTTCAAATCAGCGCCGGATAGATCAGCGCCGGAAAGATCGGCCTTTGGCAGCTTTGCACGCACCAGCGCGCACCCCGCCAACTTCGCTCCAGACAGCGCCGCTTTTTTTAAATTGACCCCGGACAGGTCCTGGCCTTCGAGATCGTCGCTGCGATGTTTTTCAAGAATTTCTTTTGCTGATAGCGCCATAACTTCTTTTCTCGATTTCGTTGAATCAACAAGCCCAAACCGCATCACTCATAAGCGTCAGTAAAACGTAACGATCAGACCCCGACCGCTTTCCCCCATAAAGCCCTTTTCAGACGCGTTCCAACATGGCATGGGCGAAGCAAAACAGCCTCATCCAACTGCTGAAATGCCACCGCGTTTTCGCCTTCCGCCTTCATGCAGGCCGCCGCAGCGTGCCGCAAAGTCCACAGCCGCTTTGTAACGCCGGAGACATCTTTATGCCTTAGATCCGATCTATTAAGAGCGCCATGAATAACTCTTGCCGTTTGCGCATACATGTCGCCCAGTCGGCGCCCGGCTTGCCCTGCATGTTGATAATACACTGACAGCGGCTCCGGATGAAAAGTGCATCGTCCCTGTTTCGCCAGTTGGAGCCATAGGCCATAATCCTCTGCGGGGCAATATTGATCCTCAAAGCCAGAGGTATTTTTGATCGCCTCACGACATATTATCACTGTAGAGGTGGGAATGAAATTGTCGAGCAGTAAAGGGTTGAATATTTCTCCGGTAAAAGGAGCTTGGTTTGAAAATACCGTATCCGCCTCAGAATGGGAACCATCATTATGGGCCATAAAAGCATCGGAAAAAACCATCACGGGCATCGGGTCGGCGCTAAATAGTGGAACTTGCTTTTCCAGTTTGTCCGGCTGCCACAAGTCGTCGGAATCGCAAAAGGCAATCAAGTCGCCAGTCGCCTTTTGAATGCCAATATTTCTCGCTTGAGCCGCTCCCACCGACTCCGACTCGACCAATAGAAGTCGATCATCTTTTAGCCCCCGAAGCATTTCCATCGTCTGATCTGTCGAAGCATCGTCCACGACGATCACCTGGTCAGGGGAAAGCGTCTGACTCAGTACTGAAGCCACCGCCCTTTTGACCATTTCCCGACGCTGCTTCGTTGGAATGACGACGCTGATTTTATGCATGCGGATAATCCGGGAAAAAGTTTTGAAACCACAATTCCAGGCATACGCGCGTGTAGAAAGCCCGGTCAAATTCTCCACGACCGCTGCCTTTGGGTATTTGCAAGCGAGAGGCGAGCTGAAATTCCAGCCGCTCCGCCCACTGTGCCAACGGCCCGGTCAACCATCGGCGAAAAGGGACCACAAGGCCCTTCTTGTCGTAACGATCAAGGATTTGATCGGGAACGATCCCCCGCAAGGCCTTTCGCAAAATCGCTTTTGTTGTTCTTTGCTGAATCTTGAGACCGGGTGGAAGTCTGAAAGCGAACTCGACAATCCGATAGTCTAAAAACGGACAACGATTCTCCAGGCCATAGGAAGCGCACGCCCGATCATTCATCGTCAGCAAAGACGGCAGGGATATATGCGTATCGCAAAAGCCCATCTTGTCCAGCAGTTCCTGATGTCGGGAAAACAGCTCTTCCACACTCTTGATATAGGGACGCTCGTCAGCAGGTGTCGCGCGATGAATCAAACGAAAATAGCGTTGGGCCGGATTCTCAAACATTGTCGGCGTCCAGAAATATCGGGCCAGAGAATGATAATTTTGCAGCTCGGGCGAACGGCCCATCCCCTCCTCAATCGACATCAGCAGATAACGAATATAACCGCCAAATATTTCATCAGCGCCCTGTCCGCCCAGAATCACCTTAATGCCGTCTTTTTGCGCGGCTTCGGCCAGCATAAACTCGCTGATGGTCGAAGCCGTCGCGATGGGTTGGTCCAAATGACGGATAACGCCCCTGAGCCTGGAACGCATATCATCATAGGTGGGACTGACGATCACGTGCCTGGCTTTGATTTGCCGGGTCACTATCTCGGCGTACCGAAGTTCGTCGAATTTTTCACCGAGCGGGAAATGGCACGAATACGCGACCTCGGGTTTCGCGATGCAGGCGATAGCTGCGGAGTCGATCCCGCCGGATAAAAACATTCCCACGGGGACATCGGCCGCCATGCGGATATTCACGGCGTCAATGAGCAGTTCCCGCAACTCGTCCACCAGATCCGTTTCGCTTTTTTCGCTGATCGGACCGTTCGGAATTTCCCAATAACGACCGATCTGAAGATTGCGGCCATCGTAAGTCATCCAATGCGCCGCAGGCAGTTCATGAATCCCGGCAAATATCGTTCTTCCCATCACCGGCGCATCGAAAACCCAAAAAGATTCGTCAATATCCGGCTGAGAAGGCACGTGCGTTAGTATGGCCTTGATTTCCGAAGCGAATATCAGTCGGCCCTCGTGCATGGCGTAGTAGAGCGGTTTTTCACCCATACGGTCGCGGGCGATAAACAGTCTTTGCCCGTCCCACAGCGCAAAAGCAAACTGCCCGTTCAGGCGGTTCAGGACCTCCTGCCCCCATTGTTCGTAGCCGTGAACCAACACTTCCGTATCGGTTTTCGTGGTAAAAATGTGCCCCGCCGCCTGCAGTTCCAAGCGTAACTCTTTAAAGTTGAATATCTCCCCATTATAAACCACAACGATGCTTCCATCCTCGTTTTTAATGGGTTGCGAACCGGTGACAAGGTCGATAACACGAAGCCTCCGAACGCCAAGGTGAACTTTTTCGTCTTTGAATACACCTTCTTCGTCAGGCCCGCGATGGACGAGGTTTTCCATCATCGGCCCGAGGATACCCCGTTTTTCATTGGCGTCGTTTGAGTATATTCCTGCAATTCCGCACATGTTTTCGCCCTTTTAAGAATCCAGTTTTCGTGGGGCAATCCGAAATTCCAGCAGAGCCCGGGGGATGTCGGTCAATGCCTCAAGAGAGAATCGGATCGGACTGGCAATGAAACTTTGACCGGCCTCGCGTTGATCGAATACCACAGGAACCTGAATGATCTTCAGGCGCAATGCGTGGGCGGCGATGGCGATGAAGTGCTGAAAGTACTTAAAAGGCCGCCTGTAGCTGAGTACCTCGGTCATCGCCTCGCGCGTATAACAGACAAATCCGCTTTTGTTATCCTTGAGATTCATCTTGAACATGATATTCAGAAAATAGGAAAATCCTTGCGTCAAGCCGTAGCGCAATGCCCCTCTGTCAACCTGCGTTTCGCGCCAGCCCTGCACAAAGACGGCGCCGCTTTCATCCATCGCCTTCACCAGTTTTATTACGTCTTCGGGTCTATACTGCATGTCGGCGTCTATCGTCACCAGCCGCTCGGCCGTGGAAGCCGCCAGTCCGGAGCGCCAACCCTCCACGATGCCGCGATTTTTCAAGTGCCGAACCATAATTATCCAGGGTTTATCCTTTGCGGCACTTTGTATTTTTCCCCAAGTGTCGTCTGAGCTCGCGTCGTCGATCAGAACCAACTCGTATCGCCCTTCAAATTCGGCCAATGACTTTTCCACGCGATCGACGAGCTTGCCGATGTTTTGCGCCTCGTTGTAGCATGGAGCAATGACTGCAAAGTCCGCTCGTTTCATTTTTCCGTGCTTTCGGCAATTGACATGATTTACTTTTGGGCTTTGCACGGCGATAAGCATAACCGGAGTCGCGCCGACAGACAACATCCTTGACGCATCAGCCAGAATCGTTGTCTGATAACCAAAATTTGAATCGTACCCAGGCGTATTAGGATAAGAGTCGGTGAAACACTTTGAATCGGAGTTTGGCGAATGAAACACGCACTAGTTTTTCTGCTGACGGGACTCGTCGTCGCGCTGACGATATTCATGATCTTCGGCACGGTGAATCCTGAGCGATTCTGTCACACGCAAAGCAGCGCAGTCGTCACTTTCCCAAAACTCACATCCAGCATGAGCAAAGCCATGGGATCGGAAACGGTTCGCGTTGCCTTGACAGAAGGGTTTGGCGAAGAGAGCAGCGCAGAGATGTTTCACTCTTTCGACGAGCTCAATAGCGGCGGTTTCGCCGGCAGTCTGATGAATTTTTTCATGCCGCGCATCACACTGGCATTCCCGCCGGAAATCCCGTCCATCACAGAGGGCAAGACACCTTTCCTGGCGATTGTCGAAGTGGGCAGACCGGCGCTTCTGGCTTACGCCATCGGCCTGCGCAAAAACCTCGGGAAGGGCGTCTACTCAGGCGATTACCTCAGACACCCGATTTTTATAGACAAAGATGTTGCTATGGCTTTAATACGCAATGTGGTTCTGGTCGGACCCGAAAAACAGCTAAAGCTGGCCATTGACGCCTATGAGGGCAAAGCGGCCTCCCTCGCGGATTTGCCGGATTATAAAAAAGGACTTGAAGACTTTTTCAATGCGGATTCCGACGCACGGGTTGTATTCATCAACAGCCGCGCCTTTCTCCCGAAAAGCACCGGCGCTTTGATCGATCCGCAAAAATTGTTGAACATCGATGAATTCGGCATCGGCGCGGCCAAATTGAACATCACCGATGACGGCATTTTTGCGTCGGCCAAACTGCTGTCGAAAAGTGGTAAACCCCTGCTGAAACTCTTGGACACGGGGAGCCGAGAATTTGAAATCAGCCCTTTTATCGACCTTGATCAACGCTTTGTCGCGGGCTTTCGCTCATCCGACCTGGGGCAGGCCGGGCAGATGGCCGCAGAGATCATTGTCGCCAAAGACTCCGGCGGCGGGATCGGATTGAAGCGAAAGCTTCTGGGAACGATCCTCGGCCAGTTTCTCAGTCACCTTGGACCCGAGCTCATTGTTTTTGCGGATACGAAAAACGAGCTGAACATTGTGGCCCAAATACGGCAGGAATCTAAGTTTCGTAAAGCTATCAAAAAAGTTTCAAAGAAATTCGGCGATAACAAAATGACCATCTCCGAGGTGGTGAAATCCGAGATCGACCTGAAAAACGCCCTTCAATTCGGACAGTATTCTTACGAGGAAATTAAAGGCTGGATCGACAATCTTCCCGCGACGGAAAAGAAAGAGGCAAAGGCCATTTTCAGCACTATTCCCATCGGATCATTGAAGTCCGTCATTCCCCAGTACGAGCACATTGAGATCAAAGGCAAAACCATCTACCACCACATTGAAAATGGCCTCCTGTTTGTCTCGACGACCGCCGGCGGCATTGAGCGCCTCGCCAAACTATCCGCCGCTGACAAGGTTGATGCAAATTTGCCTTTCCCCGGCGGCAAGCCTGCGGGAAGCGCCTTTTTTGTTGCAGATTTGACGAGAAACTTCCGGGCAGTCCTGCCCAAGTCAGCGGGCAAGCCAAAGTTTGAACGGTTGTTTGAGATACCCTGGCTGGCGTCGGCGCAGCTTTTCGACGAAGGAACAAATGTTCGTCTCGACGCAAATATCAATGTCCCGCTCGGTCCCTTCGAGTATGAACAAACACCGGTTTCTTTCTATTTTCTCGCCATGCATTTCCTGCGCCTGTTACTATTAACGCCGGGACTATTTTGCCTATACGTCTTCGTTCGTCGCCTGACAAGGTTACTAAGGAGTGCTCCGTGACCTTTGACCGCAAACGCATGGCGATGGCTCTGATCTTTGCCGTTCCCGCGCTTTTGGCGATGACAATAGGGCTTCGTGAATTTCTCATGAACCGCCAGGCAAATTTCAGAGTTCTGGCGGAGCTTTCGGAAATCGACACCCCAACGCAAAGAATCGCCCGTCAATATCCGCCCTCGCCTTGCGATCTGGCTGTATACACGCTA
>Ga0307990_1002368_pt1 | contig 15113 bp, 1 predicted proteins | sample EllFjometagen129_FD_203168 | JGI IMG/M metagenome (GOLD analysis project Ga0307990, IMG submission 203168) | Marine microbial communities from Ellis Fjord, Antarctic Ocean - #129 | ecosystem: Environmental > Aquatic > Marine > Unclassified | place: Southern Ocean | collected 2014-10-08
CAACTTATTATGTTCAGGCAGATGGTACATGCAATACTACATCTTGTGTTTTAAGAACAATTACTGTAAATACAAATTCAACTGCTCCAACATCTATTACAGCATCCCAAACAACAATATGTTCAGGCGATAATGTTACGCTTACGGTAAATGGAGGTTCATTGGGAACAGGAGCATCATGGGAATGGTATTCAGGAAGTTGTGGAGGAACAAGTGTTGGGACAGGTAGTTCAATAATTGTATCACCAATATCAACAACAACTTATTATGTTCAAGCAGATGGTACATGCAATACTACATCTTGTGTTAATGTAGCAATAACCGTAAATACAAATTCAACTGCTCCAACTTCTATTACTGCATCCCAAACAACAATATGTTCAGGAGATAATGTTACACTTACGGTAAATGGAGGTTCATTGGGAACAGGAGCATCATGGGAATGGTATTCAGGAAGTTGTGGAGGAACAAGTGTTGGTACAGGTAATTCAATAATTGTATCACCAACATCAACAACAACTTATTATGTTCAGGCAGATGGTACATGCAATACTACATCTTGTGTTTTAAGAACAATTACTGTAAATACAAATTCAACTGCTCCAACATCTATTACAGCATCCCAAACAACAATATGTTCAGGAGATAATGTTACACTTACGGTAAATGGAGGTTCATTGGGAACAGGAGCATCATGGGAATGGTATTCAGGAAGTTGTGGAGGAACATCTGTTGGTACAGGTAGTTCAATAATTGTATCACCAACATCAACAACAACTTATTATGTTCAAGCAGATGGTACATGCAATACTACATCTTGTGTTAATGTAGCAATAACCGTAAATACAAATTCCACTGCTCCAACTTCTATTACTGCATCTCAAACAACAATATGTTCAGGAGATCCTGTAACATTAACAGTTAATGGAGGATCACTTGGAGCCGGTGCAAACTGGGAGCTATATACAGGTTCTTGTGGTGGTACTTTTGTTTCCAGCAACACAACAGGTTCATTCTCTATAAATCCTACAAGTACAACAACTTATTATGTTCTTTCTGATGGAACATGCAATACAACTACATGTGCATCTGTAACTATTAATATAACTGCTTTGCCAGCAGCAGCTGGAACTATTACAGGACCATTTACTGTTTGTCCTAGTGCATCAGGTTTAATTTATTCCATATCAAGTGTAACAGGTGCAACAACATATACATGGACAGTACCAACTGGTTGGACTATTAATGCAGGTGCTGGAACAACATCTATATCAGTTACAGCAGGTAGTGCTGGTCAGAATGGAAATATAAGTGTAACAGCAGGGAACTCATGTGGAACAAGCGCTCCAAGCACTTTCCCAGTTGTGGTTGATCCTGGTACTCCTGCAGTTCCTATAGCAATTACTGGTTTAACACCAGTATGCCCCGGAACTTCTCAAACATATAGCATATCAGCAGTTACAAATGCTACTACTTATACTTGGACAGTCCCAACTGGTTGGACCATTACAGGAGGTACTGGAACAACATCTATTACAGTTACTGCAGGTAGTACTGGCCAGAATGGAAATATAAGTGTAACAGCAGGAAACTCATGTGGAACTAGTTCTGCAAGTACTTTGCCTGTTGTCGTCAGTCCTGATTCTCCAGCAGTTCCTGGAACAATAGTTGGAAGTTTTACAGTTTGTCCAAATTCTGCAGGTTTAGTTTATAGTATTACTGGAGTTACAGGGGCATCAACATATACTTGGACAGTACCAACAGGTTGGACTATTACTGGAGGTAATGGTACAACTAGTATTACAGTTACATCTGGAACTACTGGTCAGAATGGAACAATTTCTGTAACAGCAGGGAACTCTTGTGGAACAAGTGCTGCAAGTACACTTAATGTAAGTGTAACAGGAACAGTAGTGGCAGATGTTACCATTAGTGCTTCTCAAAATCCAATTTGTGCAAATGCAACAGTTACATTCACTGCAACACCAATTAATGGTGGTGGAACTCCCTCATATCAATGGTATTTAAACGGTAGTCTAGTTGGATTCGATAGTCCTACTTATGTAAACTCAGGATTAACTAGTGGAGACGATATTTATTGTGTTATGACTTCCAGCGAAGCTTGTGCAACAGGAAGTCCTGCAACATCTTCTACTATAACAATGACAGTTAATGCTCCTTCAACCGATCCTGTTTCTGTTTCTGCAACAATTTCAACAATATGTTCAGGTTCATCTACAGATATTACAGTTAATGGTGGAAGCTTAGGGATTGGAGCTGATTGGTATTGGTACGAAGGTGGGTGTGGAACAGGTTCTTCAATAGGAAATGGAGCCACAATAAATGTTTCTCCAACTACAACAACAGTTTATTATGTTAGAGCAGAAGGTACTTGTAATACTACTGGATGTGCAAGTGTTGTTGTAAATGTAATAGCAGCGCCAAATGCTGGAACAGATGGAATTGTTTCCATTTGTGATGGAGATCCAAGTATAAATTTATTTACTGAATTAGGAGGCACTCCAACAGGAGGTGGCATATGGACAAACTCAGGAGGAACTGTTGTTACAAATATGTTTGACCCATTAACTACAGCAGGAGATGTGTTTACATATACAGTTACAGGAACAGCTCCATGTGGTGCTGCCACAGCAACAGTTACAGTTACTGTTGATCCTTTACCAATTGTAAGTTTTACAAATCTTGATAGTGTTTATTGTGGTGATGGTTCAACAATTATCTTAACAGGAAATCAAGCACCAAATGGAACTTATACAGGAGTTGATATTAGTGATAATGGCGATGGAACAGCTGATTATACTTATGTAACTCCTGGCACACATAATATTTCTTATTCTTATACCAATGGTTTTGGATGTACAAGTTCTGAAGTACAAGCTGTAGTTGTTCAAAGTTTACCTTATGTAAATTTTGTAGGACTAGATACAGCATATTGTCAAGGAGAACCAATTGATGATATCACAGGGAATCATCCTAGTGGTACATATACAGGTGTCGGAGTTACTGATAATGGTGATGGAACTGCAACATTTGATCCTAGTCTAATTGGAATTCAAACAATTACATATGAATATACTGATGCTAATGGATGTTCAGATACCGACGATCAAATAATTGAAGTTTATCCAATTCCAACAATTTCAAATGTTAATGTAATTGATGTTAGTGTTTGTTCTGCTCCATATAATGGAGAAATCTCAGTTTCAGGTATCGGTGGTTCAGGAACTTATTTGTTTGCAATAGATGGAGGAGTATTTGGGGCTAGTAGTACTTTTACAGGACTAAATGCTGGAAATTATGTAATTTCTGTTGAAGATGATTTGGGTTGTAGTTCAGATTCTACAATCTCAGTTAATAGCAATACAGGTTTTACAATAGATTCTGTCGAAGTGAGTAATGTTAATTGCTTTGGAGACTCAACAGGACAATTGATTATTCATGCATATGGTGGAGTACAATTTAGTATTGATAATGGAGTAACATATTTTGTAGATAGTACTTTCATTAATTTACCTGCAGGAACATACAATGTGGCTGCTCAAGACACAGGTAGTTGTACAGATATTAGTAGCGTATTAATTAATCAAAATAATGAAATAATTGTAAATAGTAGTATTGTAGATGTAAGTTGCGGAGGAAATAATGGATCTGCAAGTTTAAGTGTTTTTGGAGGGACATCTCCATATACTTACTTATGGTCAAATAGTTTAACAACATCTGTTATAAATAATCTTGCAGAAGGAACATATGAGGTGACTGTTACTGATAGTCTTGGTTGTTCTGTTTTTACCAGTGTGACAATTGGTAATGGAGGAGGAACTCTTGTAACTAGTATCACCAATTTACAGGGAGTTGATTGTTTTGGCGATAATAATGGAACTGCAACAGTTGTAGTATCTGGATCAGGAAGCTATACCTATTTATGGTCTAATGGTGATACAACAGCAACAATATCTAATCTATCTGGAGGGAGCTATTATGTAACAGTAGAAGATCTTTTTGGGTGTCAGGGTATTGATACCGTTTATATACAAGAACCAACACAACTTACATATTCAGATTCTGTAACTCATGTTTCATGTTATGGAGGGAGTGATGGAATAATAGACTTAAATATTAGTGGTGGAACTCCGGGTTATACATATAATTGGTTGCCATCCGGATTTACCGAATCAGGAGATACATATTCAGATCTGCCTACTAACACATATGCCGTAACCATAACAGATGTAAACGGTTGCTCAAAAACAATAGACAAAATTGATGTTCATGAACCTAATGCTATTGAAATCCATTTTTCAGGAAATATGCCTTCTTGCTATGGTTATTCAGATGGTATTTGTTATGTGTCAGCCATCGGAGGTTCATCACCCTATACTTATGTTTGGTCAGAAGGTACAATAGGCTCAACTATATCCAATATCAGTACAGGAGAGTATTATGAGTATTATGTTACCGCAACAGATGCTAACTCTTGTATTATGGTTGATACATTAATATTACCTTCACTGGAACAGATTTTATATACTGAAGATGTAATAGACGCAAGTTGTATTGGAAATAATGATGGAGTAATTACTTTGCAAGTTTACAATGGTAATTCCCCATTTACATTTTCTTGGGATACAGATCCTGTGCAAAGCGATTCTATAGCAACAGGATTAACTGCAGGAACATATCAGGTAACTATAACTGATACTGATGGCTGTGAAATTGTAAAAACATTCGATGTTTTAGATGGAACAATTACATGCATAAAAATCCCAACTGTATTTACACCAAACGGAGATGGATTTAATGATAATTGGGTAATTGAAGGAATACAAATATATCCTGAAGTAATAGTTGAGATTTATAACAGATGGGGTGATGTTATATTCGAATCAAAAGGATATAACGAACCATGGAATGGTAAATATGAAGGAAAAGAACTACCAATAAGTTCTTACGTTTTCATTATTGACCTTAGAGATGGAAATGAACCTATTCAAGGTATTGTAACTATTAAAAAATAAAAATTATGAAATTAAAAACTTTAATATTTTCGCTGAATTTTATTCTATTGTGTGTTTTTTCAAATGCTAATGATTTTATTGATAAAGAAGAGGTAGAATATAGATTTACTGAAAATAAAGGTCAAATTGCAGATTTTAATGGAGAAAGACATCCTGAAATACTTTATTATCTGCAAACAAAAGATTTAAATTTATACTTTACAAAAAAAGGTTTGAAGTATTATTTTTATAAAAATGAAGAAATAAATTCAGAACCTCTTTTAGATGAAACCGCTGTAGAGAAACTCAATAGGGAAAATGCGCCTAAACCAACAAGAACATATTATTCCAGAGTCGATTTTAATTTTTTGAATTCAAATCCTGAAAAAATTGAAATAATTCCTTTAAATCAAGGTGAAGCTTACTCAAATTATTATTTACCTAATTGCCCTGAAGGAATTCATAATGTAAAAAGATTTGAATCATTGAAATATAAAAATGTTTATGAAGGAATTGATTTAATATTTTCAGTAAAAAATGGTTCTTTAAAATACGATATAGTTATTAATCCCGGTGCAGACTATAATGATATTCAGTTCCTATATGATGGTTCTACAGGGATTGATATAATATCAGATAAAGAAATACTTATAAAAACACCATTTAAAAATTTTACAGAAACAATCCCCTTATCATTTTATTATGATAACAATGAAAATGTTGATTGCGAATTTCTAATCAATAATAATACTGTTTCTTTTTATGTGCCGGAATATGATGAAAAGAGAAAATTAATTATAGATCCCAGCTTATACTGGGGAACATTTCTGGATTACAACACAGGAAGTAATAAAAATAATGTCAGGCCTGTATTTGATAGTAATGGTAATATTTATAATGCAGGAAGAGTTCAATCCTTAGGTTTTCCATTGATTGACGCAGGAGGCGGTCAATATTTTGATGAAATAGTAGCAGGCACATATGAGATATTAATATATAAATTTAATTCTTCAAATGCTTTACAATGGACAACTTATTATGGATCAACTATGTCTGATAATGTTTCATGGCCAGGACGTGCATTGGCTATGGATGATGATGATAATTTGTTTGTATTAATAAAGATTTTTGGTGGTGGTGTCGGAGGTGGAACATTTCCAACCTATGATGCAGGAGGAGGAGCTTTTTATCAGGATCAAACTAAGATGTATGATACTTATAATTCTGCTATTCTTAAATTTGATGAAAATGGTGTGCGAGAGTGGGCAACCGTTTTAAGTCATGAAAGTTCAAATACCGATGACCAGGATTATGATCTCTGGGGAATATCCTCAAAAGGCAATAAAATTTATTTTACAGGTATTTCTGGGCAATCTAATAGTAATACAATTCCTTTAAGAAATCTGACAGGTGCATATTATGATTCAGATGAAATAGGCTCTGTATGTCCTTTTGTTGGTCGCTTTTCTAATACAGGAGTTTTAGAGTGGTGTACTTATTTTCATTCAGGGAATACATCAAATACTACTTATAATGGACAACCTATAGATGTTCAAATAGATTCTGATGATAATTTATGGGTAATAGGAAAAACTGCATCTACTTCAGGAGCTTCTCTGGGGCATATGATATTAGACCCTGGAGGAGCATATATGCAATCTTCACCAATGGGATCTTCAGATATTATTTTCACAAAATTTGATTCAAATTTGCAACCAATATGGTCATCATATTATGGAGGTAGTAGCACTGATGAAGTTTATAGTTTAACATCTGATTTACAAGGTAAATTTTGCTTCGTAGGTTATACATATAGCTCAGATTTCACTACTTATAATCCAGGTTCTGGAGCTTACTACAAAGCATCAACTGCGAACAATTCCAATATAATTAATCCTTATATTGTCAAACTTTCAGGAAATAATCAAATTGATTGGGCAACAACTTATTCAGATAGTACTTATTTTTATGGGGTTGAAGCAGGAAGTAATGATTTAATATACGTTTATGGTAGAACACAGGGAATTTCTTTTTCTACATATAGCGAAACCGGCTCATATAATGATGCTTCTTTTAATGGCGGTACTACAGATTATGTGTTTCTTAAATTTGACAATTTAGGTATCAGAAAATGGGCTACTTTCTATGGTGGCGATAATTATGAAGGCGGAGGTCTTTCAGGTAGAAGTGGAATGAATATTTATTTTGATCCTTGTGGCACATCATCTAAGCTTGTTACTTTTGGAGGATCTAGAAGTGATGATTTTCCTGTCCAGGATCCTGCAGGAGGTGCATTGTACCAAGCAACACAATTTTCTGCAAATACGGTTACAAGTCCTGTAATTATTCAATTTAATGAAACAACAACATCTGGAACATCTACAGCACCAACAAGCGCTTCAGCCTCTCCAAGTTCTATATGTTCAGGAAATTCTACAACATTAAGTGTTAATGGAGGTTCACTAGGAATTGGAGCATCATGGGAATGGTATTCAGGATCTTGCGGAGGAACATCTGTTGGTTCGGGTAGTTCACTTATTGTCTCTCCTACATCAACAACAACTTATTATGTTCAGGCAGATGGTACATGTAATACTACTGCTTGTGTTAGTATAACGATAACTGTTAATACTAATTCTACAGCTCCAACAAGTGCTTCAGCAACACAAACAACAATTTGTTCAGGAAGTTCAACTACATTAAATGTTAATGGTGGTTCTCTTGGAACAGGTGCATCATGGGAATGGTATTCAGGATCTTGTGGTGGAACATTTGTTGGTACAGGGAGTTCTATAAGTGTTTCCCCTACTTCAACAACAACTTATTATGTTCAGGCTGATGGTACATGTAATACTACTGCTTGTGTTAGTGTAACGGTAACTGTTAATACTAATTCTACAGCTCCAACAAGTGCTTCAGCAGCTCCAACAACAATTTGTTCAGGAAGTTCAACTACATTAAATGTTAATGGTGGTTCTCTTGGAACCGGAGCATCATGGGAATGGTATTCAGGATCTTGTGGTGGAACATCTGTTGGTTCGGGTAGTTCACTTATTGTCTCACCTACAACAACAACAATATATTATGTTCAGGGAGTTGGTACATGCAATACTACAGCATGTGTTAGTGTAACGGTAACTGTTAATACTAATTCTACAGTTCCAACAAGTGCTTCAGCAACACAAACAACAATTTGTTCAGGAAGTTCAACAACATTAAGTGTTAATGGAGGTTCACTTGGAACAGGAGCATCATGGGAATGGTATTCTAGTTCATGTGGCGGAACAAGTGTTGGTACAGGTAGTTCGATAAGCGTCTCCCCTACATCAACAACAACTTATTATGTTCAAGCAGATGGTACATGTAATACTACTGCTTGTGTTAGTATAACGATAACTGTTAATACTAATTCTACAGCTCCAACAAGTGCTTCAGCAGCTCCAACAACAATTTGTTCAGGAAGTTCAACTACATTAAATGTTAATGGTGGTTCTCTTGGAACCGGAGCATCATGGGAATGGGATTCAGGTTCATGTGGTGGAACATCTGTTGGTACAGGTAGTTCGATAAGCGTCTCCCCTACATCAACAACAACTTATTATGTTCAAGCAGATGGTACATGTAATACTACTGCTTGTGTTAGTGTAACGGTAACTGTTAATACTAATTCTACAGCTCCAACAAGTGCTTCAGCAACACAAACAACAATTTGTTCAGGAAGTTCAACAACATTAAGTGTTAATGGCGGTTCACTTGGAACAGGAGCAACATGGGAATGGTATTCAGGTTCATGTGGCGGAACATCTGTTGGTTCCGGTAGTTCTATAAGTGTTTCTCCAACATCAACAACAACTTATTATGTTCAAGCAGATGGTACATGTAATACTACAACTTGTCAGTCTGTTACTATTACTGTCAACTCTAGTTCAACTGATCCGACAAGTGCAACAACAACAAGTTCTACTATTTGCGAAGGTACTTCAACAGATATTACTGTAAATGGTGGAAGTTTGGGAATTGGAGCAGATTGGTATTGGTATGAAGGAGGATGTGGAAGTGGTTCATCAATTGGGAACGGAACAACAATTAATGTTAGTCCAACATCAACAACTGTATACTATGTAGGAGCTGAAGGGACATGTAATAATACAGCTTGTGTAAGTGTGGTTGTGAATGTGGTTGCTGCTCCAAATGCTGGAACAAATGGTACAGTTTCTGTTTGTGATGGAGATCCTAGTATTAATTTATTTACAGAATTAGGAGGAAGTCCAACAGGTGGAGGAGCATGGACAAACTCAGGAGGAAGCACAGTTACAAATATATTTGATCCTTCAACTACAACTGGAGATGTGTTCACTTATACAGTTACAGGAACATCACCATGTAGTGATGCAACAGCAGACGTTACTGTAACAGTAAATCCTTTACCAACAGTAAGTTTTACAGGTCTTGATACAGCATATTGCCAAGGTGATTCTGCCGTGAGTTTGCTTGGAAATCAGGCTCCTGATGGCTTTTTTACAGGAACTGATGTAATTGATAACGGTAATGGCTCCGGGGTATTTGACCCTTATACAATAGGTTCTCATATTATTATTTATGAATATACTGATGGAAATGGCTGTACAGCTTTTGATGGACAAACAGTATTTGTATATGAAAGCCCAACAATTGATACTTTAATAATAACAAACATCTCATGTAATGGAACAAATGGTGCTGTTACTGCACAAGTTAGTGGTGGAAGTGGAAGTTATACATACTTATGGTCAAACGACTCTACAACAGCAACTATAACAGGACTTGCAGAAGGCATATATTATCTGACTATTACTGATAATAATGGTTGTGATGTTATAGCATCAGCATTAATACAGAATACCGGAGGAGGATTATCAACTTCAATAACAAATATTGTGGATATAGATTGTTATGGAAACAGCAATGGTTCTGCAACAGTATCAGCAGGAGCAGGAACATTTACTTATTTGTGGTCTAATAGCGATACAACAGCAACTATAACAGGGTTATCAGAGGGTTATTATTATGTAACTGTAGAAGATCTTTTTGGGTGTCAGGGTATTGATACCGTTTATATACAAGAACCAACACAACTTACATATTCAGATTCTGTAACTCATGTTTCATGTTATGGAGGTAGTGATGGAATAATAGACTTAAATATTAGTGGTGGAACTCCGGGTTATACATATAATTGGTTGCCATCCGGGTTTACAGAATCAGGAGATACATATTCAGATCTGCCTCCTAACACATATGCCGTAACCATAACAGATGTAAACGGTTGCTCAAAAACAATAGACAAAATTGATGTTCATGAACCTAATGCTATTGAAATTCATTTTTCAGGAAATATGCCTTCTTGCTATGGTTATCTTGATGGAATTTGCAATGTAAATGCAACAGGAGGAACACAGCCATATACTTTCTTATGGTCAGAAGGAACACAAGGTACAACAATATCAAATTTAAGCACAGGTGAATATTATGTTACACTAACAGATGCTAATTCATGTATCAAAATAGATACTTTAACACTACCATCTCCTGAACAAATATTATATACTGAAAACATTATAGATGCAAGTTGTATAGGCAATAATGATGGAGCAATTACTTTGCAAGTATACAATGGCAATTCCCCATTTACATTTTCTTGGGATACAGATCCTGCACAAAGCGATTCTATAGCAACAGGATTAACTGCAGGAACATATCAGGTAACTATAACTGATACTGATGACTGTGAAATTGTAAAAACATTCGATGTTTTAGATGGAACAATTACATGCATAAAAATCCCAACTGTATTCACACCAAACGGTGATGGAACTAATGATAAGTGGATTATAGAAGGAATACATTTATATCCTGAAGTTATAGTTGAGATATATAACAGATGGGGTGATATTATATTCGAATCAAATGGGTATAATGAACCTTGGGACGGCACTTATAATGGAAAAGAATTACCAATAAGTTCTTACGTTTTCATTATTGACCTTAGAGATGGAAATGAACCTATTCAAGGAATTGTAACTATTAAAAAATAACAATTATGAAATTAAGAACTTTAATATTTTCGCTGAATTTTATTCTATTGTGTGTTTTTTCAAATGCTAATGATTTTATTGATAAAGAAGAGGTAGAATATAGATTTACTGAAAATAAAGGACAATTGGTAGATTTCGATCAAAATGTTAGAGATGAGTTTGTTTTCTATTCAATATCCGAAAATCTTGATATATATTTTAGAGAAAAAGGAATAACATATATTTTCAAGAAGGGAGATAAAATTCCTAATTCAATTGGATTATCAAAAGAAGATGAAATCAAAGTAATGAAAGCATTTCTGGATAAGCAAACTTTATATTATAGAATGGACATTGATTTTGTTAATCCTAAAATTAACATGGCTTTAAGGGGGGACAATAATTCAGAATATTATTTAAATTTTTATTATCCACAATGTCCAGATGGGATTCACAATGTGAAAGCTTTTGAGAAAATTATCTACTCAAATGTATATGATGGAATTGATTTTGAGTTTTATTTTAAAGATAATCAATTTAAATATGATGTAATATTAAATGCAAATGCAGACATTAATGATATTAAAATCAAATTTAATGGTGTTAAGAATATTAGTTTAAGCAATAATCAGCTATTAATTCTGTCTCCAGTTGGTGAAATAATTGAAACTCTGCCAAAAAGTTTTTTCATCAACGAAAATGGTGATGAAACTAATACTGATATTACTTATGAATTAAATGGTGATATTGTTAAATTTGTTTCTAAAGATAAGATTAATAACAAACTAATAATTGACCCTCAAATTTCATGGACAACATATTATGATGATTGTTTTTGGAATGGTTCGGGAAGTTCTATTGATAAGAAAGGCAATCAATTTGTAATTACTTCTTATGGTTTTAGCGATGATTTTCCAATTCTTGACCCGGGCAGTAGTGCATATTTTCAGAATTCTACAGCTGGTAGTGGAGATTGTAGGATTGTTAAATTTGATAATGATGGTGTTAGAATTTGGGCAACATATTATGGTGGTACTGATTATGACCATTCCCCTCATGTAAAAATTGATTATTCTGGAAATATTTTAATAGCCTGTCATACTGTAAGCTCTGATATCCCAGTACAAAGTGCTGGTGGATATTATGATGCTAGTTATACTGCAGGTACATTTTCTGGTGGAACTTTTATTTTAAAATTTAATTCAAGTGGAGTAAGGCAATGGGGAACTCATTACGATTATGTACATTATCCTATGTTAGAGGTTGATAATAATAATAACTTGTACGTTTTAGGTAAATCGGAATACGATAATCCCCCTGTTTTATCATTATCTGGAGCATACAATCAAGCAACAGTTTCACTTGATGCAGGAGGAAGCAATCATTCAGCAGATATTTTCATTGTAAAGTTCAACTCTGCCACTACACGTTTATGGGCAACGAATTTGGGGAGCACTACTGACGAATTCGTTCAGGATATGAAGTGCGGATCAGATAATTATCTGAATATCCTTGGTATCAGTGACTGTTACTCTGGTACCGACCTTATCACAAAAAACCCCAGTGGTGGAGCATATTTTGACAATACTACAGGCCCCTCTGCTACTAACCGTGACGATGCGCTGATATACCGATTCAATACATCGGGATTTATGGTATGGGGAACCGCTTTTGGAAGTAGTACTGCAAATGATAACGTTCAACAGGGCAGGATTACAACCGACGACTCGAATAATATATATATATATGCTGAAACTGCGGATGCCGGTCTACCATTTACTAATCCCTTGGGTGGAGCATATTTCGACAATACTTTTTCAGGGTCAAGCTTCAATCCTTTTATCGCTCGCTTCACATCAGCGGGAGTTCTTAACTGGTGTACTTATTTTGGCAGTTACGGCTTAGGTTTTGGTATGAATTTCAGCAATTACCTTGGCGTAAGCACCGATAATAAACTTATCGCTGTCATTTCTGACGCGGGCGGTGTTGGCGGTACACATCCTTTGGTACCAAGAGCCGGTGATTACAATGCTACGCTAAATGTTTATTCAGGAGTTTATATTGCAGAATTTGCAAGTGATTTAAGTTTGGCTTGGTCTACATATTATGCTGGCACTACGGATAGACATACACTGGGAGACTGTGCATTGTCAACAAATACTTGTGGATATGAATTATATATGACAAGTAATTGGGAAAAATATGATGGTGCAGCAACTGACCCGCCTTGGGTTAAACCTATTCCTTCTTCTTACCAGGATATCTCTTGGCAGACTACAGGAAATAAATCTGGATTGATTTCAAGATTCTCAAATTTACCATCTACAGCTCCAACTTCAATAACAGCAGTACCTGCTACACTATGTTCAGGTGGTTCAACAGATTTAACAGTTAATGGAGGAAGCCTTGGTTCTGGTGCTGATTGGTATTGGTATGAAGGAGGATGTGGAACAGGTTCATCTATTGGAACAGGTTCAACTATTAATGTTTCTCCCACAACAACAACAACTTATTATGTGTTAGCTGACGGTGATTGTAATACAACAACTTGTGCAAGTGTTACTGTTACTGTTGGTACACTTTCAACTGCTGCAACAAGTGCATCTGCTTCACCATCTACTGTCTGCTCAGGAACTTCTTCTACGCTAAGTATAACAGGAGGAAGCCTTGGAACTAATGCTAGTTGGGAATGGTATTCTGGTTCATGTGGAGGAATTCCTGTTGGAACTGGTAACACAATATCTGTTTCTCCTAGTTCAACAACTACTTATTATGTTCAAGCAACTGGTGATTGTAATACAACAACTTGTGTTAGTGTTATAGTTACTGTTGGTATTTTATCAACTGACCCAACAAGTGCAACAGCAACAAATACTACTATTTGTGAAGGTTCATCTACTGATTTAACAGTTAACGGTGGAAGTTTAGGAACTAATGCTACTTGGGAATGGTACTCTGGTTCATGTGGAGGAATATCAGTTGGAACAGGTGTTTCAATATCAATAAACCCAACTACAACTACTACTTATTATGTAATGGCAGAAGGCGATTGTAATAATACTGCTTGTACCAGTGTTACTATTAATGTAATAATCCTAAATATTGATACCATAATTATTACCGATGTGTCGTGCAACGGAACTAATGGCTCAATTACAGTTCAGATAAGTGGTGGTAGTGGAATTTACACATACCTGTGGTCAAATGGAGATACAACCGCAACAATTACAGGCTTATCAGCAGCAAGCTATGACTTGACAGTAACCGATGCTAATGGATGTGATTTGGTAACAAGCGCAACAGTTCAAAATAATGGAGGAGGTTTAATTACATCTATGACAAATGTAATTGATGTAGATTGCTTTGGAAATAATAATGGAGAGGCTACAGTATCTGTAGGATCAGGAAGCTATACATATTTGTGGTCTAATAGCGATACAACAGCAACTATAACAGGATTGTCGGGAGGATATTATTATGTAACTGTAGAAGATCTTTTTGGTTGCCAAGGTATTGATACCGTTTATATACAAGAACCTGCACAACTTACATATTCAGATTCTGTAACTCATGTTTCATGTTATGGTGGTAATGATGGAGTAATAGATTTAAATATTAGTGGTGGAACACCGGGTTATACATATAATTGGTTGCCATCAGGGTTTACAGAATCAGGAGATACATATTCAGATTTACCACCAAATACATATGCAGTAACTGTAACAGATGCAAATGGTTGTTCAATAACAATACCTAAAATTGATGTTCAGGAACCTGATGATATTGAAATTCATTTTTCAGGAAATATGCCTTCTTGCTATGGTTATCTTGATGGAATTTGCAATGTAAATGCAACAGGAGGAACACAGCCATATACTTTTTTATGGTCAGAGGGAACACTAGGCACAACAATATCAGATTTAAGCACAGGAGAATATTATGTTACATTAACAGATGCTAATTTATGTGTTAAAATAGATACTTTAATTTTGCCTTCACCTGAACAAATATTATATACCGAAAATATTATAGATGCAAGTTGTAT
>Ga0307990_1002369_pt1 | contig 15112 bp, 19 predicted proteins | sample EllFjometagen129_FD_203168 | JGI IMG/M metagenome (GOLD analysis project Ga0307990, IMG submission 203168) | Marine microbial communities from Ellis Fjord, Antarctic Ocean - #129 | ecosystem: Environmental > Aquatic > Marine > Unclassified | place: Southern Ocean | collected 2014-10-08
TGCGAAGGGGGTCATCAGGTCCACGGCGGTAGCTACTTGGACTGGAAGGAAAATGTCACCTCGTACTCATGGAAGTGTGCGCAGGACGAGGTGAAGCCGCCGCCATGGCCGGAAGCCTCAGTGCTAGTCGGGGTGCGGTGCTGCGCCGATCTGTGATACGGCTCCTGTCCACCGGTGCGGCCTGGGCACATTCGCCATCCGCCACGACGATGCCCTAGAACGCCCCAGAATCGACTTTCCCCCTGGCCTATGGGTTGGTATAGGGTTCGGCGCCGGCGCGCGTTGTGTGTGCGGCCCCTTGCCCACCGTCGACACCTGTCCGAATCGCAGCGGGCTATGGTTGCCGCGCGGCTGGCTACGCTGAGAAACGGACAGAGAAAGGCAGGTGCATCAATTGATGCACCTTCTCAGTTGGAAGCAGCGGAGATGCTCAACGTCTCCCGTCCGTCTGTGCAGCGAGCCCGCGCGGTACAGGAGCACGGCACCCCGGAACTCGCCGCCGCGGTGGACGCTGGCGACATCGCCCGCGCGCCCACCGAAGAACAGGGCGCTATTCCCGAAGAGACGCGCCGTCCCCCCCTTGATGGTGCCGCCATAGCGTGTTACGATATTGCACAGGAGGTAGGCCATGCCGAGACGCAACCTGACTGGAGGCTGGGGAGAAAGCCGAGTTGTGACAGTGCGACTGGCGCCGGAGGATGCCCGCCGGCTGGCAGCTTTGACGGAAGCGTGGAACCTGACTCCATCCAAAGTCTTGCGCCGCGCCTTGCAGGACGCGGCGGAGCGTGAGCTCAATTCCCGAGGTGACGGCGACACGGAGCGTTGAAACGACGACGCCCTAGAACGCCCCAGAATCGACGTTCCCCCAGACTAAGGGGGGTGCCCGGGGTGAGGGGACAGCGGACGTTCTGCGCGTCGAATAGACAGCCATGACGGCTACCAGGCTACCCCTACTGGGCCTATGGGCCGGGGCCTAATGGGGCTGGCATATGGCGCAGAAATTCGGGCCAGATTCCAAAATGAAAGGGGGGGTGGGTGTCGCGCGCGCGAGGCAACGCAGAACCCGCATGAAACCTAGGGGTTGGTTTCCACGGATGCCCGTTTGATGCCCGAAAAGGCCGGGGTATTCGTCGTCAAACGGGGACAGAAGTTACCTCCTGGCGTTTCCGCAAGTCGGGCACTTGCCGAAGAGAGGCATGGGACTGCCACAAGACGGACACCGCCGCCCCTTCTTTTTCCCGCTGGCCTCTTCAGGCGGAACATTTCGCTCTTCAGGCGGAACATTTCGCGCACATTTCCTCAGAGCTTTAACAATGGCACCGCCCACGAAGAACACGGCGCCCGCGGTAATCAATGTGCCTCCGTAGATTTCGTGCATTGCTGATTTTGCAGCCCCAAGGGTTAGGAAGCCCCACCCGAGAGTAAGGACGCCGCAGATACCGAGAAAGTAAACCATCTGTCCCCCTACTGGATTAGTTGAACGGGCATTATGACTGCGAGTAGACGACGGCGCAACGGCCAGGCCCGGGAGGTTCCGGCCAGGTCCAGGAGCTCCACCCGCAACGCGTCCAGCTCAGCGCGCAGCCTGTCCCGCTCGTCTGCTATGGCGTGGCCGATGCCCATAGCCTCGCCGCGGTCCCGCTCAGAGCGCACCAGGTCCTCGGTGAGCTGGTTTACCAGGTGGGCAAGGTCGGAGATCTCCGGCGACGGGTCCGGCCCGGGCAGGGCGTCCGGAGCAAGGTCCGGAGCAAGGGCAAGGTTGCCCGCGTTGCTTGCCCCGGTTGCCTCGTTCCAATCCTGTCACTGGCCAGGCGAACGGCAAGCTGCGCGCTTTCCTGTCCATACTCGCGGCCGGCCCGGGCCTGGTCCTGTACGACGCGAAGGGGCGGCTCCTCAAGTCCTTGCCGTAGGAGGGAGCGATGAGAACGATTCTGGTTGTGTGCGCGGAATGGCTGGCCAGGTGTTTCGACGTTCTTGCTAGGTCGAACTCGCCGCAGCGGATCTCCTGCGGCCAGCCAGTCAACTACTCCTTGACAGAAAGCCGCGTGGTTCGTCAGCATGGGGCTGTGGCCGAAACGATGACCGAGGCCCGAGGCTCACAGGAGGAACAGATGGCAAAGTACAGTCCTGCAATTCTTCGATCGTATTCCAGTTCTCTGTATGCATTAGGTTATTTGGAAATCGCGCTTGGTCTGTCTGTCGGCGGCATTGCTGGATATGTCGCATGGGGTGCTTTTGGGGCGGCCCTTGGTGTGCTGACCGGGTTCTTTGTCGGGTTTATATGTGCGTACATGCTGTTTACGGCAGCGCAACTTATACTTTGTGTGGTCAAGATTGAGAAGAACACACAAAGAACCATGCGAGCTACCGTGTACCTCGCCAGTTCAAAAGACGAGGCACCTGAGGAAGAAATCGACGATCACACGGATGCCCGTTTGATGCTCGAAAAGGCCGGGCTAAACGTCGACAAACAAGGGATCGACGATCACATTGAGCAGCAAAAGAGAAGCACCCCCCGGTGGCGCCGCTCAAAGTGGGACATCTAGCTCCGCAGCGTCTCTTGGAATATGTCCCTAGTGGACGGTGCGAGGGCTCACCGCTGCGAGTAGACGACGGCGCAACGGCCAGGCCCGGGAGGTTCCGGCCAGGTCCAGGAGCTCCACCCGCAACGCGTCCAGCTCAGCGCGCAGCCTGTCCCGTTCGTCTGCTATCGCGTGCCCAATGCCCACTGCCTCGCCGCGGTCCCGCTCAGAGCGCACCAGGTCCTCGGTGAGCTGGTTTACCAGGTGGACAAGGGTAGCGAGCTCCGGCGAGGGTTCGAGCTCCGGTGCCGCCATTGGTTCCGCTTTCGGTGCCGCAATGGGGCCGCTATGCCGGTTCCGGGATCCGCTATGGTGCCGGTGTTCCGCTGTCGTTGGTTCCGGTGTCAGGCTTGGTTCCGGTGTCGGAAGGATGCGATAACGGCATTCTCGACCCACCTTGCGCCGTTCAATGCGCCCCGCCGCAACTCGCTTGCGTAGGGCTCGCTCGCCTATGCTCAGAGCCTCGCACGCTTCACGGTTGGTAAGCCAAAGGCGGAACGGTCCGCCGGTGCCGCTGTCGGTGCCGTCATTGGTTCCCATGTTCCGCTCTCCAGTGCCGGTATGGTTCCGGTGTCGAGGTTATCGCCTGGTGGAGTAGGGGCAAGAAAGCGGCTTGAACGGCTTGTGTCTGTTACCAACCGAACGGCAGGTAACAAAAACGACGCCCGCTGTCTGTCTTGTGGTTGACAGACGGTGCCGTGCGGTTTACATTGTGAGCATGAAAGAGAGAAGGACAAACCAAGGGGCGGACAAAATGAAGGCTGTTGGCTATGTGCGCGTGTCCACGGAAGAGCAGACCAACGGCCCCGAGGCGCAGCTCCACGCGCTTCGGGAATGGTGCGAGAGTAACGGCGCCGACCTGGTGGCCGTCTACGAGGATATAGGTATCTCGGGCGGTGCCCCCCTGGACAAGCGCCCGGGGCTTTCGTTTGCCCTGGCGGCGCTCAGAGATGATAATTGCACCGTGCTCCTCGTCGCGAAGCGGGACCGCCTGGCGCGAGATACCCTAAGCGCCGCGATGGTGGAGCGACTCGCAGAGCGGGCCGGTGCCCGCATTCTGTCCGCAGATGGCACGGGCAACGGTGATAACCCCGAGGGCCTCCTTATGCGGCGCATGGTTGATGCTTTCGCAGAGTATGAGCGGGCCATCATTCGGGCGCGGACCAAGACTGCCCTTGCCACGAAGAAACGGCGAGGCGAGCGCGTGGGCTCCATTCCCTACGGCTCCACTCTCGCCGCCGATGGCGTCCACCTGGTGAGCAACAAGGGAGAGCAGAGGATCGTTTCCCTGGTCTTGGAGTATCGGGAAGAGGGCCTGTCTCTGCGGGCCATCGGTAAGCGCCTGGCCTCCCGTGGCATCTTGCCGCGAGGCGGGCGGACGTGGAATCCCAAGACGGTATCAAGCATCCTGCGCGCCCAGGACGCTGCGTAATGGATTGGCAACCGACAGACCTGCCCCGGGAAGGGCGACTGCGGACCATTGATGACAGGATGCGAACGGCCCTGGCAGGGGCCCGTACAGATAGGCTTAGGCTAATGCTAGCAGGAGAACTCTCCTGTCCTGCAATGGAGGACCGAACAATGGCAGAGACAAAACAGATGGCTATCCGCATGGACCTGGACATTATCACCCGGCTGGACCAAGTGGTCTCTCGCCTCGAGGAGCGTACGCCGGGACTCAAAGTGTCCAGGGCCGATGCCGTCCGCGTAATGCTTGTCCGCGGCATGGATGCCTTCGAGGCCGAAACCAGAGGCATCCGGCAATGAGTAAACGACAACTGAACAATGAGCACGTACTCCGCAAGCGGCGCGAGACGGCGGGCCTCATGGCAGACGAGATCCGCAAGGGTCCGGCCGGATGGGACGCGGGGCGCCTGGAGGCCCTACGCGTGGAGTTTGACCGATGGCAGGGCCTATGCTTCGGCTACTCCGATGAAGCCCTCGGTGAGACATGCAGGCCCCTTGCCGCCCTGGACGAAAAGCGCGGCGCACACTGGATTACGCAGCCGCCGGCGCCGGTCCCCGCACTACTGCGGTCCGGCCCGGGCGACGACGCCTCGCCGCTAATCCCCGCCGGCAAGGTCGGGTTGCTCGTTGCCCGTGGGGGGACAGGAAAGACGCAGGCGTTGACGCAGCTCGCGTTGTCGGTCGCAACGGGCCTTCCCTGGCTCGATACGTTCAGCGTTGCCACTCCCGGGCGGGTCCTGCTTGTCCTCGGTGAAGAGGACCAGGAAGAAACCATGCGCAGGATTCAGCGGTCCGCGCGGGCGATTGGTCCGGACCTGACCGAAAAAGACGACCTCATACAACAGGCGGGCCGGAACGTGTGGACCATGCCGCGCTATGGCTTGCCGTCCACGCTCACCGACTGCGACGACAGACCAAGCCCGTTCGGTGAGAACCTGGTTGCGCACCTGGACAACGCCGGCGGGCCCTGGTCCTGCATTATCCTGGACCCTGCAAGCCGGTTCATGGGCGCAGAGGCAGAGAAGGATAACGCAGCCGCAACGCGATTCGTCGAGGCCGTGGAGCGCCTGACAGAGGCCCCGGGGGGACCGGCCGTGATCGTCGCTCACCATACCAGCAAGTCCTGGGGGACATCGGGCAGGGCAGACCAGGGGGCGGCGCGCGGTTCATCGGCCCTAACCGACGGTGCCCGGTTCGTCCTGAACCTGTTCGAGGACCTCGACGAAGAGAAGCGCGGGCAGCTCCCCGGGGACATGCGCAACGTGAAGTATCCGCGGCTGCGCCTGACCAAGGCCAACTATGGGCCGCACATCCCGGATCTGCGTGTGGCCGTCTCTGGCACGGGGATCCGGCCGGCGACAGAGCAAGAGTGTAGAGTGGTAGACGAGGCCCGCGGAAAGAAGACGAACAGCGGGCAAGGCCGGAACAGACAGACACAAGACGACAAGGGCACAGTGTCCGACGACCACAGCGACCCATTTGAAGGTGTTGAGTTCTAACTGCGAGGCACCATGAGTACCGACAGCCCCAGGATGAGCGACCCCGACAGCGGCGACCACTCTATGGAGGCGGTCCGCACAATCGAAGCGATACCAAAGGAGCACGCCGAAGCCGTTGCACTCGCCCTACGGCAACACTGGCACCAGATGCGCCAAGAGGCAGACGCCGAAGAACTGCGGCAACGGGACAGGTGGATAACGAAAGGAGACGAAGAAAGCACTGTCATTGATGCCACAGTAATCAGAACGACCGTTACTCAGCTTGATATGGTCCGGTGGGTAGCGATGCCCGGTAAGGATTTCTCCTTCTCTGCCCACAGAACAATCGTTGATCCCGGCTCGGTTGATTCAGATTTTGGCCCCGTCTGGTGGCGTGACGAGGTCGCAGCGAGCTACCTCGAGGAGCACTTCTCAGGCACCGGCTCAGACGCAGCCGTAAAGATTCGCGAGGCTTCAGCGAAGCGCCTGAAACAATGGAAGGCTTGCGAGGCAAAGGCCAGCCAGACGTTCAACCGAGTTATCACGGAGAATGCACTCGCAGAGCTGGAAAGCCTTTACGTCCTATGGGGAAGGCCATCGGCGACGATGTCACTCCTACCGTTGGAAGAGCTACCACGGACCAGGCCGAAGTTACCCCCGATACTGGCCCGCGTGATATGGCATGACGACTTCAAGCCGCAGGCAGAGCGGGCGCAGAGGCTCGGAACGGTGGGCCTAGCGCGCCCTGTTGTCGAGCAGATAGCATCTACCCTGGTACGCAGCGCACGCATTGAAGAGGACGCCAGCGGCGCCGTGGAGCTCCTCCGCGGTAATCGCCGAGCAGGGGTTATCAACCCGGTTGCTCTGTCTGAAATAGCGCGGCGCCGGGGCCTCCCGCCCGGGGTTGTGAATTCAGCAATTCGGGGGATGTTAGACGCACAGATCAAAGCCATGCGGAGCTTGACCGGACAGCGCTTGTTCCGGCTGCTGGTACGCGAGGCGTTCAAAAAGGCAGTCTCCGAGGGCCAGGGGCCGGGGCCGGTGGAGATCGAATTTCACGGAGGAGGACAGGAGGTTGCCAAACGGATCGGCCTGGCGGGACACTCCAAACAGACGCAGAAAATCCGCAATGCCCTTGACGGTTATTCCCTGCTCGAGCTCCCCATTGAAGGCAGCGCGAGAACGGGCCACGCGTGGCTCCTCCGGTGGGACGATATCCCGTCGCGGCCAGGTCAACGCCAGGTTATCCGCGTGACTTTGAACCGCCCCCTCACGCCCTACTATGTCAACACCCTACCGGGGAGCGACCGGCTGATAACACCGATTCCCGCTGTCCTCCCGCAACTGGTGGGAAAGCCCGCAAACCACGGGCCGCAGATGTTGATGCACCTCGGCGTGTTCCTCTTCCTGACAGAGTGTTCCGTGGAGCTCTATGAACGGGGCAGCGTTCACATAGGATCTCGTGAATGGCAACGCTTGGCAGACGAGGCAGAGGTTCCAAGGGTGCTCCTGGACGAGATCCGCAGCGTCTACGTTGCACCATCCAGCGACGGGAGTCTCTTCCCGGTGTTCAGCCTGGTGGAGGGGACGCGGACGCGCTACACCCTGGCAGATCATCTAGACAAGGAAGCCGCGTTCCTGATGGAGCAAGGAGAGCGCCGCAGCCGCGCGTCTGAGAGCGGACGGGCCAGCGCGAGAGCGAGAAAATACAGAAAGCGCGGACGCAAACCACACAAGACCCAGTAACCAAGCGGTGAAAATGGTTGCACCATAAACCCGGAACGGTTGCACCATAAACCCGGAACGGTTGCACCATTGGGATCGGCACTATCCCATGATTCCAACAGGTTGCGGCGACGGAATTTCAACGGAACGGAACGGTAGTGTTATCCGTGGCCCCGGCCCTGTGGCCTGGTGGCCGGGCCGGCCCACGCGGCCAGGCGCAACGCTGGAAGCTGACACGCGCCGCCATGGCCCCCCCCGTACCAAGGGAAGCGCGGCCTCTGCGGCAGCTTCACGATGCTGAACCTGTTCGCGTACCGGGCCACGGATCCCCAGGAAATGAAGGCTCAGGATGACCCGGTCGGGGCAGAGAACGATGGGCCATCGTCCGGCTCCCCAGGAACGCCTCTATCGTCGTTGCGGCCCGCTGCACCCTCTCACCCTTTGGAATCGTTCGGGGACTGTCACGGCCCCGCTACGGGACGCACAGGTCAACCCACGCGTTCTATCCCTCACGAAGGGGTCAGCCGGGTCATCCGTTGTACCTCAGATCGGACATGGAACCCTTCGTTTGGGAGGCCAAATGAGCAGCGCGCCCGACTGCACATTCGGTAGATTCAGACCCTCATGTGCAGTTGATTGCACAGAGACAAGTCCAGAGAGCGCGCCTCATTTTACAGCGTTGTTCCCTCACGTAAATCCACCGCACCAGACAGACCGAACAGACCCGACGGCTCTCTTGTCCGGTTGTAGTCCGAAGGCCGCAGGCCGTGTGTCCATGCGGCGACAGCCGCCTGACGCTCGTTACCCAAGGAGGTCAGTTCTACATGGGTACCCAGTAGGAAACAGACCGCATACGCACCTATAGACTCCCACCACCCCGCACCCCACTTCGGACGGACCTATAGTGCTCACCTCACCTATTCCGCCGGGGGAAAAAAAGGTAATAATTGCACAGCGCCGCCGGTGGAGGGCGCGCCCTGTTGCGGACCTATGGCTGAGGGGCAAAATGGGGAGAGAGGAAAAATGTGGTGGGCTGGTTTAGTTGTTTGCCGCGCCTGCGGCCATAGGTGGGTTGCTGTTCAGGAGTTTGACGAGCCCGGTACGGCAACACTCCGGTTCGTAAGCTGTTGGCTGCGTGGCGGAGACAGGTTGCGTGCGAGCGGATTCAGTTGGACATCAAGCTGGCAGAATTCGACCGGCTGCGCCCTGAGCCGGAAGAGTAGTCTAAAAGGGTCGCGCGCATTATGCGCGCCCGTGCGTTAGTGAATCGAGGAGGATCAGATGTCGAAGTTGGTGAGTTTTGAGGAGGCGTTTGCGAAGCAGGCAGCGGGCACGGCAGAGATAGATTGGTCGACGCACATAGCGGACAACCCGGAGTGCTTTGTCACCGGCAGGCCGTTCAGTGAGGACGACGTGTTGCGAGCGTTCTTTGTGGCGCGGTCGTGGTCGTCTGGCGGGGTCAACTTTACAGAGTACACGGTGAAGCTGTCCACGGAGGCTGCCCTTTGTTCTGTCGGGTGGCACTGGCTCAGTCGTGACTACGGTGTGCCCGCCGCTGTTCGGTCGGATGAGGAGGCCCGGGCTGCTGGTGTAGTTGTGTCAAAACCCTCGCGTGCGCGCGAGGATTCTGGGGGTGCGGAATGAAGGAAGCAGTGTTGAATTTGGCTATGTGGGCCGGGGTATCGTCGTGCGTGGTGTTCGCTGATGCTTCGCAGTGGTGGATGCTCGGGGCCATTGTGACCACGACAACCGTGGACAAGTAGGAGGCGCATTGTCTTACAGGGAAATCGACGTAGCAGCGCCCGTGGTCTTCTGGTTGCAGTCCGGCGGTTGGGATGTGTACCAGGAAGTGGATATTCGGCGGGGGCGCGCCGACATTGTTGCGGTGAAGGACGGGACGGTTTGGATCGTGGAGGTCAAGGCGGTCCTGAACCTGGAGATCCTGGGTCAGGTGTCGGAGTGGAAAGGCTGGGCACACCGGGTCAGCTTCGCGGTCCCATGTGGTACACGACGGAGCGGGTGGGCAACACGCGGCCGCGGCTTGAACCATCGACAGGCCCGCGTTGTACGAGCGGTCCATGAGATGTACGGGGTAGGCTGTCTTCTTGTGGACATGAAGGGGCGGGCCCTGGATCCTTCGATGCGGGTCCATGAGGAGATGGCCGCAACCCATGAAGCGAAGCCTGCGCTCGCGGGTGTTACCACCAGGTCGTTGATGTCCGAGCAGAAGACGTTCGCCAAGGCCGGTTCCAGCGGCACGTACTGGACCCCATTCAAGCGGACCTGCGAGGATCTGAGGAAGTACGTGTGGGACCATACAGGTTGCGGAATCTCCGAGGCCGTGGAACACATCGAGACCCACTACTCGTCGAAGTCGTCGGCCAAGACGAATCTGCTTACGATGGTTCAGACAGGCGTGGTTCCAGGAGTAAGGGCGGAGTTGGTCGGACGCAAGTACCGGCTGTACCGGGACTACGAAACGTGGGGCGAGCCCATGGAGTTCGCAGAGGAAACAGGAAGCAACCCATTCGAGGAGGACACATGATATGTAGCCCAAGTTGAACGAGGGATGGACCAATACAGCGCTGGCCCAGGACTTGACCGGAGTGAAGCGAGTGCGTCGGTTAGAGGTGGCGGGTCTAGCGAACAACGATGAGCAGACCTACCGTGGTGTCGTGTTTCTTGACGGCGTGCCTGTTCGATGCATGAGTGCCGACGCGAACGGTGGCTGGATCGAGAGAGCGGTGAAGACCGACACAGAGAACGAAGGGTGCGCGCGCACCCCTTGTTGATGGCCTGGATAAGCGAGGAACAGCCGACTCTGACCTTCACAAGCGGGAGGGCGCGCACCCTCCAAAATCATCGCGCGCACGCGTGGATTCCAGCTCGCCAGAGAGCGCTGGGACATGTGTGCAACGACTCTCGGCCTAACCCATTCTTTTCCTTTGATATCGGCAGGTTACGTGATACAATAAAACAAAAATGCTAGTTGATAAAAACCTCTCCCTTCCCTTCTCCGGCCCCGGCAATGATGCTGCGGTCATCGTAGGTCCGAACCCTGATGATGTGTGGAGGGTCAGCAACGGTAGGTGTTCCTGTGGCTTCCCCGGCTGTGACCATTTGAAGCTGGCCATTGAGGTGCAGCAGCGTAGCCGAACCGGAGGCCGGTGTTATTCGCTCTCCTCCATTCACAAGGAGTTCCGACGGGGCGACCTCCTCCGGGCATCATCCCTGATACCCTGGCTCAGCCCGCAGGTACGCCCCTCAAGGATCAAAGCGTACACGCGCTCCGTGATGCTTGAGGAGACCCGGAACGTCCGACTGATCGAACTCTTCCAGAGAGATTATCGGAGGATCACACCAGACCAAGCTGTCCGACTCCTGGCCGCGTCGACAAAGAAGTGGGAACTCGACTGCCGGGCCGACGCTTTCCGATATTACGCCGAGGGATACTCAGCTCCTCTCTCTCTACCAGATGATGAGGCAGCCCAGCAGAAGGTTCTTGAAAGTGTCCGTCCCGGTGATCCGGCCTGGATGTTCCGGCTGTTCTGGTCGGTTGCTAAGCCAGCCCAGACCCTTCAGGCCAAGTTGAAGTTCCTTCCTGGAAACTCTCCCGAGGGCGTGCGTGTTGAACTCCTCAAGAGTGCCCTGGCCAGACTCCTTCAGGAGCGAGGCAGATGGGAATCCGTCATGGCCAACTGTCGGTGTACGGGCCATTGGTGGTTCTATGTCCTGAAGCTGATGATCGAGATGGTTTGCGGCTTCTGGAGCGAGCAGGCAAATCATGAGAATCCGTTGGTCAGGGAGGTGCCTCCCAAGGGCGACTGCATCATCCCGACCGTTGAGTGGTATGTCCACGATCCGCATACGCGCATCGGGCGGAACCTCTGGCGGGCACACTGGAGCGACATCCGTCCCGGTCGGAGGCCCCCGGAGAACATTGATCCCCGATGGTCGGGGATGATTGTCGGAGTGTTCTGGCGCGAGCTCGCCGCCAGACAGTTTCCCAAGGACTACAGATGGCGACATTGGGAGGAGGTGAAATGGCCGGACGGTCTGTTTGTGCAATCAATTGCACTCGACAGGTTCTTCTACCCGCAGTTCATGAGGAGCGTCGAATGAGCGAAGCCCCCACGGCATCGATCTGTTCTGCACGGTCTCTGACATTGGAACCTGCACCGGATGATCGCTACCAGGAGGTCATGCGGTTGTTCCTGGGTGGCAAGGCCCCAGCGACCATCGAGGCATACCGGAGGGATCTGACCGACTTCTGCCGCTCCATGGGGAGCGATTCGGTGGAGATGGTGGCCTCCGGATTCCTGTCTCTCGATTTCGGGCGCGCCCACGCGGTTGTCCTTGCCTACCGATCCGATCTGCTGGACCGCGGATTGAGCCCGGCGACAGTCAATCGAAGACTGGCCGCGCTGCGCAGCCTCGTGCAGATCGGACGGATGATCGGAGCAGTTCAGTGGTCCCTGGAGATCCCGAATGTCCGGGCTTCATCCTATCGCGACACCCGGGGACCGGGGGTTCGGGGATTCCTGAGGCTATTGCGGGCCAATGACAGGAAGTCAGGACCGAAGCCGGCGCGAGACAGGGCCATCCTGCGGCTTCTCTATGACCTGGCCCTCCGTCGCGGCGAGGTCGCCAGTCTCGACCTGGACGATCTCGACCTGGAGACGAAACGCATTAGGGTCACGGGAAAGGGTGAACGGGAGGCGACCACTCTGAGCCTCCCTGATCCGACAGCGGACGCGCTGGCGCGCTGGGTGGAGCTGCGCGGTGATACGCCGGGTCCACTGTTCACCAATTTCGACCGAGCCGGAAAAACAGGGCGACTCACCGGAACCTCGATCTATCGACTGGTCAGACGCCTTGGGGAAAGCGAGGGAATCCGGGCGCGCCCCCATGGACTCAGGCATACAGCGATCACCGAGGCCTGCAAGGTGGCCGAGAGCGCAGGCGTTCATCTGGAGGAGGTCCTCGACTTCTCGCGGCACAGCGACGTCAAGACCCTGATGATCTACCGGGACAGAGAGAGGAACGTCCAGGGAACACTCGCAGCCCTCGTGGCCGGAACAGCGGCTCGGCTGGAGGAGGATGATGTTGGCGGATAGCGGATTCAGACGCTGTTTTTCAAGGGCACTAGGGCCCGGTGGTCGGGGCGTTTTGCGTTCTAAAACTACCATTATCGTACTCATTTCAGCGGCCTCTTTTCTGAAAGCAAGAGGGAGGACATATGGATCTCGAAGCCTACCTGCGCGCGCTTGAATTGTGCCAAGCCCTGTCAGGTGTTCTGGACTGTGGGTTCTGCTCCTTGGCGGGAGGATGCAGTCTTCATCGATTGGAACAGGACATAAACTCATCCGTTCACCGGCCTATCCCAGTGACACTGCCCGCACCTGATCCCGTCTCCCGAGCGAGACAGAGCATCCGGACCAAGGAATCGGGAACAACCTGCTGCTGTTGTGAAGAGCAGATACAGGAACACAGGTATCGACTACGAATCTCCCTCTTCAGAAGGGACGCGGGAACACAAACCCAGCTTGCTGGCACTGATGTCTGCGTCCCCTGCCAGCTCTCGGGAGTCCTCGACGGTTCACTCGTCCTGGAACGATACTGCCTCGCCATGATTCTCGCCGCCGAAACCGACGAAAAGTTCCGGACATTATGGTGCATTCCAGGCGGCGCGCCGTCCAGAGACACCGCCCCAAAAGAGAGCTGACATGGAAACGAGATTGACAAAACCCCTGTCGCCCTGGAGTGTTGGTTCAGAACCCTGGATGGCGAATCGAAAAATCCTAGCGGGGTACCAATGGAGTGCCAGGACTAGAGAACGCCAAGAACCAAGGGTCAACATCAAGCAGCAGGTGGTCTCCATGATGACCCGGAAAATGAAGGTACCTATCTTTGCCGTCGCTCTGTTCGTACTGGGATCTTGCTCCGGTCAGCCGGCCAGTTCACCAATCGGACCAGAGGCCCCTGATGCGGAGATTTGGGATGGCTATCAAGGAGGAGAGTTGAGTGACCAGCCAGAGCTGTCATTTGATTCCAGACGACAAGATATCACCGACGATATCATTCCAGACCAGCACAGAGACTCTGACCTGCAGGACGTCGGGTCAACCAAGGATTCGCTCGACGCAAACCCTCTTGATTCGGACACGGGTGGTTTTCCTGAAGATTCAGTATACCAACTGGATACCGATGCTGGCCTTTCCTGCATCGAAATCTGCGCCGACAAGGAATGCGGTGAAGTCGGTGATTGCCTTTGCGGTTCCTGTGATGATGGGAACCTATGCACTGTAGACTCCTGTGCCCCCGACTTCAGCTGTCAATTCGAGGCGAATGTGGTCGCATGTGATGATGGGAGTGCTTGCACTGCCAACGACACTTGCACAGACGGAGAATGCAAGGGAACTCCGATATCCTGCAACGATGAAAACATCTGCACCGATGATGGATGTGACCCCGCTTCCGGATGTTGGTCTATAGGAAACTCCAATCCCTGCGATGACGGAAACCCCTGCACAGCCTTCGATGTCTGCATTGAATCGGTGTGCATTGGGGCAGGAAATGCGGACTGTGACGATGGCAATGCGTGTACCACGGATGCCTGCGTGGTCGATGTCGGCTGCGTCTACGTGACAATCTCCTGCGACGATGCAATTGATTGCACAGTGGACACATGCGATCCAGTCATCGGCTGCATCAACACGCCGGATCATTCCTTGTGCCCTCCGAACACGGCATGTGCGCAGGTTTCGTGTTGGGCGGCATATGGATGCTGGATGAATGAGTGGGGGCCTCCCTGCGACGACAACGATCCTTGCACTACGGACTACTGCGACATGTACGATGGCTGCTCTGCCGAACCGCAGGAGAACGGGTCACCATGTAGCTCCGGCGGGGTCTGCTCCATGGGCTACTGCCTCGGCTGCACCCCGGGCATCTGCGAGGAGTATGACTGGACCTGTCAGTACGGCCAGTGTGTCTGCGATCCGGGAGAAGACGTCTGCAAGGAGTGCGGTATCAATGGGTGCGGTTCTTTCTGTGGACACTGCCCTTTCCCGCAGAGTTGGGCAGTAGGCGAGTCCTGGTCCTGCGTTGACGGATACTGCGAGGTTTTATGGGAGGCATGGGCGGATATGGTGGTGATCCCCGCTGGAGATTTTATCCAGGGCCCCCCGGACAACGAGCAGACGGTTTACCTGGATAGCTTTCTGGTCGATGCGATAGAGACCACTGAGACTGAGTTTTGCACGGGCGTTTTTGATCAGAACTTCGAGCCGTCGTATTGTCTTGGTATAGGGGAGAGTTGGTATCCTGCTTCGGCGGTCACATGGTACGGCGCAAAGCTGTACTGCGAGAACACAGGTAGGCGGCTCTGTTCTGCCGCCGAGTGGGAGAAAGCATCGCGCGGCACGGAAGGGGCTCCGTATCCATGGGGTGACCAGTTACCGAATTGCAGCATGGCGAATTACAGTGCGTGTATTTATTGGGATGGTCCATGCCCTACGGAGAATGTTGTAGAGTGGGGTACGTTCGGCAGTCCCTACGGAGTTCACTTCACATCGGGCAACGTGTCAGAGTGGGTCGAGGACGATTGCGAATGGGGCCATCAGGCCCACGGTGGCAGCTACTTGAACTGGAAGGACAATGTTACATCGTACTCGTGGGCGTGCGAGCAAGACGAGGTGAAGCCGTCCCCATGGCCGGAGGGACCGGAGCATGTCGGGGTGCGGTGCTGCGCCGATCTGTGATACGGCTCCTGTCCACCGGTGCGGCCTGGGCACATTCGCCATCCGCCACGACGATGCCCTAGAACGCCCCAGAATCGACTTTCCCCCTGGCCTATGG
>Ga0307990_1002370_pt1 | contig 15112 bp, 10 predicted proteins | sample EllFjometagen129_FD_203168 | JGI IMG/M metagenome (GOLD analysis project Ga0307990, IMG submission 203168) | Marine microbial communities from Ellis Fjord, Antarctic Ocean - #129 | ecosystem: Environmental > Aquatic > Marine > Unclassified | place: Southern Ocean | collected 2014-10-08
TTTTCCTGTTTCAGAAACAGAGTAGTTTAAACGTCTAGAAACTTTCCAGCTAGAACCTGTATATCTTGACATATATTTTCCTCCTTTTTTATTTTTACGTGTAATAGAGGAGTTCCAAGTAAATTATGTTGATCACTTTAATGGTTTCTTGTTAAGCAGTTAACAGTACTACCAAACCTTGTGGATTAATCAACAAATAAATTACATTAAAACAACTGCTTTTTATTACATGCGCATTAGGTATTATATCTTATTGGTTACAAAATGTCAACCAATTGAAAGACGATATTTTCTAAAGCATTTCTTAGATTCTTATCAAACCTTGACTGGACTGGACTATCTATATCTAACACACCGAATAGATCCCCATTTTTAGTGATTATAGGGATTACAATCTCAGAGTTAGAATTCGTATCACAAGCAATGTGACCATTAAATTTGTCGACATCATCTATGACTAAAATCTCTTCGTTTAATGCACTAGTACCACAAACGCCTTTACCCATTTTGATATTGGAACAAGCGGGTTTTCCTTGGAAAGGACCTAAGTATAATTCGTTATTTTCAACTAAGTAAAAACCAGCCCAATTGATATGATCTAAGTTATTAAAAATGTAAGCTGCTAAATTTGCTAAATTTGAAATTGTTCTTAAATTTTTATCTAGATACAATTTTGAATTTATTACAAAATCGTTATAGTTTTTCATATTTTCAACTCCTTTTCTTACAATTATAAATTATTTTTTAGAATATCACAATAAATATGTTAAAATATAAAATGAATTGTGAGGTATAGCATGTATGATTATGTAATGATAAGATATGGTGATTTAACTTTAAAAGGAAAAAATCAAAATATTTTTAGAAGAACTTTGAATGATCAATTAAGATTTAAATTATCTAAATTAGATGTAGAAATAGAATTTCAACACGATTTAATATATGTTAAATTAAAAGATACAAACGCACAAGACGTTATTGATGTATTGAAAACTGTTGCTGGAATTTCATCATATTCAAAAGTCATTAAGACAGAATATGATTTTGAAAAAATAACTGAAAATGCAGTTGAGATAATTAAAGCAGAAACTCAAGGTAGAGTTACTACTTTTAAAGTTGAAACAAAGAGAGCGGATAAAAACATACCTTTAACCTCTCAAGAAATAACCATACAGTTAAGCCGTAAAATACTATCAAGAGTAGACAACTTAAAAGTAGATGTTCACCATCCAGAGATGACTTTTTATATTGAAATAAGAAAAGACGCTACTTATTTGTATGTCGATAGAATTCCAGCAATAGGTGGTTTTCCTGTTTCCATTGGTGGAAAAGTTATGGTTCTATTGAGTGGAGGAATTGACTCGCCAGTTAGTGCTTTCTTATCTATGAAAAAAGGATTACAAGTAGAATGTATTCATTTTGAATCAACACCTTTAACATCGATTGAGTCCGCTCAAAAAGTTATTGATTTAACAGAAAAACTAGGTAAATATTCACCTAACTATAAGATTAAACTCCATATGGTACCGTTTAGGAATTTACATGAACAACTAATGATTCATGTAAATGAGTCATACATAATTACAGTAATGCGTAGAATGATGTATCGTATATCAACTGAATTAGCCAAGAAAAATAATTGTATAGCTTTAGTTTCTGGAGATTCAATAGGACAAGTTGCTTCTCAAACACTTGAAAGTATGAATGCAATTCAAGTAGTTACCGATTATTTAATCTTAAGACCATTAGCTACTTATGATAAAATGGAAATCGTAAAAATCGCAAAAGATATAGACACTTTAGACATATCAATTAGACCATTTAGTGATTGTTGTACAGTATATGTACCAAAAAATCCAATTATAAAACCAAAGATTGAAATAGCAGAAAGAAATGAATCTAAATTTGATTTCAATGCCTATATAGAAGAGGCTTTAGAAAATACTAAGTCTATTATCATTGATGCAGAAAAACATCTTGATATTCAATCAAAGGGTTTAACTGTATCGGAGTGTTTATAATATGAAAAAACTTGAATCAGAAAGATTAATCCTAAGACCTTTTGAAGTTACAGATTTAGACGACTTTTTCGAGTATTGTAATTTAGAAACTGTTGGCCCCAATGCGGGGTGGGCAGTGCACGAAAACAAAGAAGTTTCTTTAAAAATTATTCAAAGTTTTATCGAAAAAGATGAAGTTTTAGCTTTAGTAAATAAAACTGAAAATAAAGTTATAGGTTCTGTAGGATTACATAAAAAAACGGATGAATTTAATAAAATAATATATGAAATAGGGTATGTTTTATCAACGCCTTATGAAGGCAGAGGTTTAATGACAGAGGCAGTAAAAAAAGTATTAAATTTTGCTTTTATGGATTTAAACTTGAATGAAATTATGGTTTGTCATTTTATTGAAAATAATAAATCCAGAAGAGTAATTGAAAAGTGTAATTTTGTTTACACTCATTATGGAAATTATAAAACTCATAATTTTGGTGTTAAAAAATCAAAGTATTATATTCTAACAAAAGAAAATTATTTAAAAAACATAAAGGAGAACTTATGAAAAAATGGGATTTAAACAAATTGTATAAAAGTTTTCAAGATCCAAACTTTTTAGCGGATCAATCACTTTTATCAAAAAAAATTGAAGAAACTTGTAGTAAAGAAAAAGCTTTTACAAATTACGATAACAAGAAAGAAAAATTACTTGACTATTTAAAAGATGATATTGAATTATCTTACTTAATGGACAAATTAATTCATTATGCATCTTTAAGAGCTAGTGTTGACTCTACTAACCAAGAAGCTATGAAAAGTTTAAACTCAATTCAAAGAAAATTAACTAATTTAGCAACAATCGATACAATAGCTAGTAAATGGTTATTGAACTATCCAAATATTGATGCTGATATTAATAGTGATAATTTTCTAAAAGAACATGAATTTTACATTAAAGAGATAATTGAAAAGGCTAGTCATAAATTAGATGAAAAAACTGAAACTCTTTTAGCTAGATTAAGACAAAATGGCTCTAATGCATGGTCTAACTTGCAATCTCTATTAACATCAACAGTAGCTGTTGATTATAATGATAAAGAAATTACTTTGTCAGAAGTTAGAAATTTAGCAAGTGATAAAGATGCGAAAGTTAGAAAAGAAGCTTATGATGCTGAAATTAAAGCATATGCAAAGATAGAAAAATCTATCGCGTATTCTTTAAATTCAATTAAAGGCGAAGTTAATATAATCTCAAGAGAAAGAGGATATGAATCTCCTTTAGCACAAAGTTTATCAATAAGTAGAATGCAAAGAGAAACTCTAGATGCGATGCAAGAAGCTTGTTTAGAATATATGGATGTATTTAGATCATATCTTAAGAGAAAAGCAAAATTACTTGGTTATGAATCTGGATTACCATTTTATGATTTATTTGCACCAATTGGTAAAAGCAATAAAACATTTACAATTCCTGAAGCTAATGATTATATCTTAAAGAACTTTAGAACATTTTCTGAAGACTTATATTTAATGGCTAAAAAAGCATTCACAGATAATTGGGTAGATTACACTCCTAGAAAAGGTAAAGTAGGCGGTGCTTTCTGTGCTAATATACACGCTATTAAAGAAAGCAGAGTAATGACAAACTTTACAGGTGCTTTTGGCGATATGATTACATTAAGCCATGAATTAGGTCATGCGTTCCATGGTGAATCAATATTTAAAGAATCATCATTGAATAGTAATTACACAATGCCTGTAGCTGAAACGGCTTCAACATTCTGTGAAACAATCGTTAATAAAGCGGCTCTAAATGATGCAACTAATGATGAAGAAAAAATCTTCTTATTAGAATCGTCGATTCAAGATTATACACAAGTAGTAGTAGATATAATGTCTAGGTTTATCTTTGAAAAATCAGTATTTGATGGTAGAGTTACAACAGTATTTGATGAGAATGAATTAAAAGACTTAATGTTAAAAGCACAAATTGAAACATATGGAGATGGGTTAGATCCTAATTATTTACATCCGTATATGTGGGTATGTAAACCTCATTATTATTCAGGTGGATTAAGTTATTATAATTTCCCATACACATTCGGCCTTTTATTTGCAAAAGGATTATATGCAAAATACTTAGAAGATAAAGAAAACTTTATAGGTATGTACGATAATCTATTACGTTCAACTGGTAAAATGATGGTTGAAGATGCAGCAATGTTAGCCGGTATTGATGTAACTAAAAAAGAGTTTTGGACTAGTTCTTTAGAACTACTAAAACAAGATATTGAGCAATTTTTAAAACTAACAGAGTAATCTGTTGGTTTTTTTTTCCAATAAAACTCACGCTTCGCTTGTTTATACTAGTGAAAAGCAATAAGGAGGAATTATATATGAAAGGAATTAGGAAGCTTTTGGCTTTAGTTTTACTTGGGTTACTATCTTTTTCTATTATAGGTTGTAACGAAGGTGCTCTAGATATTACTGGAGATAATGTAGGTTCTTTTAGTTCTTATGAACAATTAAAAGAATACCTGGAAGAAAATATGGACGGTAGTGGAAGTATATACTACTTGAATAGTGGATCAGAAAGTGCTGAAGACTCAGTTACTATGGACTCACAAACACCACAAAATAGTGAAGAACGAGATTTTTCAAAAACAAATGATCAAGTAGAAGGTGTTTCAGAATCAGATAAGATTCTTACTGATGGATACAAAATATATATTGTGTCTGGTAGTAAGTTTTTCATTGTGGACGCAGATACTTTGGAAATAGATTATACTTTAGAGTTAGAAAATGGATATATGAGTGAAATGTATTTATACGAAGGAAAAGTAGTATTAATTTCTCGTGAGTATACATATACTGAATCAATTTGTACTTATGTAAATATCTATTACGATGATAGTTTCAATGATGAGGGTTCAGAAGTTTCTGATGGTTCAGAACAAACAACTACTTGGATAGATGGAGTAGACGATACTATTTGGACAGAAGAAGAACAATCTACAGAAATCAGAACTTATATTTGTTACGATTATTCATATGGAACTAAGATTACAGTTTTAGATGTAGAAGATTCAACTGACGTATCAGTCGCTCGTGAATTATATTTCGATTCATCATATATTATTGATTCAAGAATGATTGATGAACAACTATATTTAATCCTAAACAATTATATGTATAGTTATGGATTTGATGAAGAAGAATTCATACCTCAATATATAGACTCAGTTATATCTGATGAGTTAATGCTTTTGCCAGCTAATAGAATATTCTTTATGCCTAACGATGGTAATAGCTACAGTTTCTTAACATTAATATCATTTGATGTTACTGATAATGAAGAAGCTAACATCAAAGCTTACTTAGGATCATCTTGGCAAATATATATGAGTCTTAATAATTTATATACTGTAATTCAAAAATGGAATTATCTCGAAGATGAAGGTATATACGATTATCAAACATTTGTTATGAGATTTGAAATAGTAAATGGTGAATTAGTTTACAAAGCAATGGGTGAAATAGAAGGATACCCACTGAACCAATTCTCAATGGATGAATATGATGGTGTATTTAGAATTGCAACTACAGGTTATTCCTATGGAGAAGATGAATGGCATATAGATAATTTCGTTTTCTTATTAGACGCAACTACGGAAAACGAAATGGAACAAATATCGGTGTTAAAAGGAATAGGTAAACCTAATGAAAGAATCTATTCAGCTAGATTCTCAGGTGATACAGCTTATATCGTGACTTTTGAACAAATAGATCCTTTATACAAACTTGATTTATCAGATCCTGAAAATCCAGTAATTGTTGGCGAACTAGAAGAAGACGGCGTGAGTGATTATTTACACGAAATTACAGATGACCTAATGATTGGTATTGGACGCCAAGCTGTACAGGAAGGTGATTGGACAAATTTCACCGGTGTAAAAGTAGCCTTATACGACACTACTGGTGATATAGTAGAAAACTTGGAAACGTATTTAGTAGAGGGAGAATATTCTTATACTAATGTTATGTGGGATCATAAAGCTTTCTTATCATTTACACCAAGTGGAGCTGACTTTACATATGTTGGTGTTCCTATCTATGAATATTATGAAGATTATTATGGTTATTCACAAAGTATGTATTTATTTAAGGTTTACCATAGTGGTGATTTAGAACTAATTACAAAATTAACGCAGATGGTAGAGGAAACAGAAGGATATTATAGATACTTTGATTCGATTGAAAGGGCCGTAATTATTGATAATCATGTATATACTGTTTCATATTCAAGTATTATGATGTTTGATATAGACGATAATTTCAATAAAGTAGCAGAAACAGAATTGAATCCTGCTTATTATGATAATTGGAGGTATCCTGTAACTTTTGGAGAGGATGTAATTGCTGATTAGTAAGTATGTTTCATAAAATGTAAAACAGTTTTTCACTTTTGTGAAAAACTGTTCTTTCTTTATTCCTTATTGGCCAGATATGGCCTTATTTTAACTTGATATATAGAATTATGGTTTTGTTTATGGTATGTTAAAATTAACAACTACATCTTCTTAATATATATAAACTAAGATTTTATATAGAAAAAAGGAGAGTGAAGAAAGTGAAACAAAGAATAATTACTTTGTTGTTATTGCTATTTGCTAGTTTTTTGTTGACAGGTTGTGATCTGTTTGGTGGTGGAGATACTACTACCGCAACACCAACAACAACAACAACTACAACTACGGAAATTGTTACAACCACAGAAAACACTACTACTGAAGAAATAACGACTTCGGGAACGACTACTACAGAAAACATGGGAGTGTATTTTGAAGTAGTTTTTTATAATGGGGACAATTCAATATTAGAAACCCAAAACGTTCTTGAAGGAACGGATGCTGCTATTCCAGCAACACCTACAAAAACAAGTACTGCTCAATATACTTATACATTCTACAATTGGGATCAAACATATTCCAATGTGACTGAAGATATGGATATTTATCCAGTATTTATACAGACAATTAACTATTACACTGTCAATTTTTATGATGGTGATAGTTCAATTTTGACTACTCTGTCAGTACCTTTTGGTTCGGCAGCTACAGAACCAGCTACTGCACCAACAAAGGCTGATTCTGGAACAGAAAAATACACATTTACTACTTGGGATAAACCTTTTACAAATATTGTCGGAGACTTAGAAATTTATCCTTTATTTAGTGTTTCATTTAACAGCGAGTTATTGTATTTTTTAGTTGAGGATATGTTTGGAAATGATGATCCTTATAATTCGTTTGATTCTGAAGAAATGGCTGCTGAACTCTTAGTGGTATCTGAAATGCCTTCTGAAGAAGATTTATACAATATGTTACTAGATGTTTGGGATTTATATCTTGAATTATTTAGTGTTAGAACTTCAACTGATTTGCAAGCATGGTATGCAGCCACTGAATCAATAGGGTTGAATAAAACTCTACTAATTACTATGTTCTATAATGCTATGACTACTGGTGTTACGAACGATCTTGCCTATGCATTAGAGGATTTTAATTATTACACAGCTGAGTTTGCTGAAAAATCTCAAATGTTACTAGATTACAATGCCGATCTTCTTGCGCTTGGAGCGGAAGCAGAAACGTATTGTTTAACTGGAGTTAATCCATTATTAATCGTTGAGTGTCAAGAGTATTGGGAAACATTGAAACAAAAAAACGACTTGCAACAAGCATTCTATATGGAACTAGATAATGTTTCTTGGAACGATAGTAATTTTAACTGGGATGTTTGGTATGACATTGAAAATTTACAACATGAAGTTCTTTGGGTTACTGAATTTTCAACCGATCCTTCAGACATTACAGCTTCTCAAGCGTTATTAGATGCATATATTGAAGGATTAATAACAGCGGAAGAAGTGCTCTATTTACCTTTAATGGCTATGTATGTAGATTATATGTCAATAGAGATGATTTTATCGGGCTCTACTTATAGCGACTTAGACGTTCCTGATTTAGGCAACGTCAAAAATATTAGACAACACTTAGAAGAGTTATTCTATGGAAATCAACAAGATTTCGTGGAAGGTGATAAATATTATCGCGGATATGTTGCTTATCTACAAATGATTCCGAATGTTGAATGGTCAATTCAATATATTACTGAAGAGTTAGAAAGAGCTGATGTTAGATATGCTGATCAACAAGTTACAACTGGATTCTTAACAGACGCCACTAATGAAGCAAACTTGAAACAATTAATGGGAACTGTTTATGATGGTTTAGATGCAATAATGTTAGCGATAGATGAAGAAACTTTTAACACTGTTGTAGATTTAGTGATGGATATAATGGTTCAACAAATCAATATAAATATGGACGGACCAGATATTAATCCTCAGATGTATTTTACAGCTGAGAACATAATGTTAGTAACTGGTAAACTTGATATGTTTATAGCTGCTTTTTATGGAACCTTGGATCAAATTGATTACGATAATTTAAAATTGCTTCTATTAGATTACGCTGAATATTCATATACATCAGAAGGCTTAATCCCTACTGAGATAGATGCATTGTTACTTTCTAATGGCTTATTGTTTGATAAGTTCTTAACTTATTTCCAATTTGGCGTCGGAGAGATAACTAATTTATTACAAAGTGTTGATATAGTAAAAGCAACTGCTTTAGCGGAATTAGCACAGCAAGATTTTGGAATGATGACAGAAATAGATATTACTGTTTTAGTTTCACAAGGAATTGATATTCTTATTGGTGATGGTAGTGTTGATATTTCTCTAATATTACAATATATGGCTGATATTTACTTTGAAGTAAATCAGGCGGCAACAATTCTTCCTGGAGATTTAACTCAACTTCAAACTGATATTGATATATATATCACTGATGTATTGTTATTAATTGGTATTGTTAAAAATTACAATTCTCATTTGATTTCAGCCTCAGAAGTTGAAGTAATCTTTGATTTAATAGCTAGAGTTCAAAGAATTCCTTCGTGGTTTAATGATGAAGTTGGATTTAGTACTGTTACAGACCCTATAGAGTACTATGGAGATTATTTATATGAACAATTTGTAAATGAAAATTTCAATGGTGAGCCAGTATTTTCAGTAATTACTAACATACTTGATATATTTGGAATGATCGACGAAGAAGCTGCATATTATCAGGTAAGATCAATTCAACAATATATATTAGGGTTAACATTCAGCAGAGATTTTGTTGGTATTCAAGATTGGGTTAATAACCTTGAATCATTTGGTTACACGCAAGCTCAGATGACTGATTACCTAATAAATTATTTACAAATCTATACTACAGAAAACAAAGATGGAGACAGTTGGTTCAATGAACAACTTATTAATCTAAATAATGAAATTGCCTTTTGGCAAGGAGAATATGATTACGCTGATACTCAAATGCAAAATATTGATGCGTATATTCAAGGAGTTATTGCTGGTTTAGATTCTTTATTGATTCCTGATGCTGAACTTTATTGGGAAGCTTCAAAAGAATATCATTATAGATTATTTGGATATGAAAATGTTGATTGGGAATTAGCTCAACAGTTAGATTACTTATATATAGGAGATTTAAAAACAATAGTAGAAGCAATTTATACAGCAAGTGATCCTTTAGACCAAACAGCTTTAGATGTAGCAATAGCTGATTATGACGCTTTTGTTGCAATGCATGGTGGGGATGAAGATAATTACGAAGGAGAAAGATTAGCTGACTTAATTGCTCGATATAAAGACTATTATTACTTATACTATTCTTACAACCTTGATGTCTATCAACCTATAGTAGATATTATAGATGCAAATCTTTTATATGAAGATTTAATAATGGAGATTTGTTGGGGCGAAATGTATGATGCAGGTATGTACGCTTACTATATGCTTGATCAAGATTGGTATGTATCGGAAATGAGCTTCAGACAAGAAGAGATTGTTGACATGTATGAAGGATTGACTTTTATTAGAGTTCTCGATGATTTAGTAAATGACACTCTTATAGTGCCAGAGACTACAGAGGCGATTAATTTAGTTCTTGATGATCTTCAAAATATGATATCAGCTATGCCACCTGAGTCATTTGCTTTAATAGAACAAGTTATAAATATGATGATGGAAATGCCTAATAACGATGGCCAAGATGAATCTATGGATTTCTATATTCCATTTACTGCAAGTGAATTATACGCTTTCAGTCTAGATTTATCAGCGTTCTTAAAATTAAGGACTCAAACATTAGATGCGGTTGATTTAGATACATTAGAAGCATATATCTTAATTGTAATAACAGAATATGTTGAAGATATGAATTTAGATACAGTTTCTGAAGCAGCTAAGATATTGGAAATGAATACATTAGTAATTAAATATATTGGATTTGCTGATGTTACATTAACAGAGTTCACTAATTTATTGGATGGTTTGACAGAAATCAATATACAAATGATACTAGATCTAATAGATGATTTCACTATGGGTGGAGACAACATATATTCTCAAGTGATATCAGTAGCTCAAGTGCTAGATGAAATATATGATCCAGCTCAAATTGACTTAGATGTTATCATTGATATGATTATTGAAATATACTATGATCAAGCCGATTTAACAACATTAGATATGGTAGATGTACAAACCGCTTGGAAAGTATATCTTACTACTATAGAAGCATTAATTCCAACGGTAGCTACCTATGATCCTAATGTATTAGATCCTTTAACATATCCAAATTTACTTGAATTACAACAAAGAGTTATGTATTTATCATATATGTTCTTTGATCCTGAAGACATTATAAATAATCCTCCTGCATTTGGTTATGATAATCAATTATTGGAAGAATTAATTATGGAATTGTTTAACGAGAGAGAATAAACTGCTATTGATGCCTTGATAGTCGACTTATTAGACGTATTCAATCTAGGCACAACGGATCATGAAGATTTATATTACGAACTCCAAGGAATAGCTTCGGTTATTTATTCAATGCGTGATATTGAATCACCTACTGACTTGTTGAGGGCGTATGAAGGTATTGCTAGTTTAGGATATTCAAATGCTGAGATCGCTTCAATAGTTATGAATGGTGTAATGACTTTCTTATATCCTCAATTACCTGCTATGTATGATACTTCTGGTTTAGAAATTGAATTAGCAGATCGACAAGCTGAACTAGATGCAGCATGGAATAGTTTATATGCGTTGGATGATGAAGTTTATGCAGAAATATTGTTAATATCAAATTCTGATCCAAATTCAATTGATATGGCATCAGAACTATGGAATGCTTATAATTTAAGAGAAGAATCTTATGCATTATTTGACAATACTCTTAATAACTATTCATGGGATAACGAAATGTTCCAATGGTGGTTATGGGAAGATTTAAGTGCTGCTATTGATCGTGAGGATTATGCATATACCGATTATGTTCTTATGAATATGGATTGGGAAGAATATGATATGTATTATCAATTAATAATGTCATACCAAGATTATATAAATTATGATAATGAACTTGAAGAAGTATTTGAGTTTGTGATGATGAATGAAAACTATCCGCTATCTTCATATCTATCTGATAAAGCTATGGCATTAATGAGTTATTATATGAATATTAATTGGTGCCAAAGTGAAGTTAATAGACTAGAGAATAAGATTGCTGGTATAGAAGACAGGGCTTGGTTACCACAAACATTAGAAATTATGTTAGGAGATATTGCAAACATTACTTTAACTGAACAAGTTATAGTTATCTTGCTTGACCAAGTGGATGCTTGGGAACAAAATCCTGATATTGACTTTATTGATGCTATTCCAATGATTATAGAAAATGGACTAGCAGGATTAAATGCTACTGAAATATCAGCTGAATTAATGAAGGCTGGATCATTTATCCAAGTACTATTTGGTACAATAGATGCCACTGATGAAGCGATATTAGAAGATTTTATTATTGAGTTTACAAATAGTTATGCTACAACTCAAACAGATAACCTATTAGAGGAAACTGCAATGCAAATATATCTTTCAGGTGTTGTTACAATGTACTTAACGCAAATATTAGACATTCCTGAAGAGGTAGGATTCTTCTTACAGTCAATGGATGTCACAAAGACACAAGCGTTACTTGACGAAATTGGTGAAATTATGTGGTTGATTCCAATTGATCCTAATTATGATACTAGAATGACAATTCAAATATCTAGAATTATAGATTTGATTGTTGGGGATTCTTCATTAGATTATAGCGCAATATATTCTCCAATATTAGGAGTTATATATAGTGTTAATGGTTATGTGGAAAATCCATTACCTTCTAATTACTTAGTGGTAACAGGTTATTTAGACACACAAATAGCAGCTATTATTGCACAAGCTGCTTTAATAGGAGGTCTTGATCCTTTAACTGTTTCTGAAGCACAAGGGGATTTAATTGAAGATTTAATGTCATATGTTTTCGATTTAGGAGAATATATTGATTCTATACTAAATCCTGAAATACCAGTTGTTTAAAAACATGAATTTAGGAGCTATTTATTTAGCTCCTTTTTTTTGCAACTAATTAGATAATAAATATTAGATGTGTTATAATATTTTTTGAAAGAAAAAGAGGTATTAGTGATGATTGAATCTCTAACAAATTCTAAAGTGAAATACGCCGCTAAACTAAAACAAAAGAAATACAGAAATGAAACGAATCAATTTTTAGTTGAAGGAGAACACTTAGTTGAAGAAGCCATTAAAACCGGTCTAGTAGACTTTGTATTCACAACGGAAGAAAAAGTGTTTGAGGGAGTTAACTTATATCAGGTCTCTGAAGAAGTGTTTAGTAAGCTATCTGACTTAAATAACTCAAGAGGTTTTATTTCTGTATCTAATAAAAAAACAAGTGATGTTTTATCTTCTTACATTCTTATTTTAGATGGTGTACAGGACCCTGGTAATCTAGGGACATTAATACGTTCAGCCGCAGCTTTTGGATTTAAAACTATAATTTCAGAAGACACAGTAGATTACTACAATGAAAAGGTAATAAGAAGTTCTCAAGGCGCAGTATTCTATACAAACCTTCTGGAGAAAAACTTAACTGAATTTATTCAAAATCATAAAGAATATACTTATTTTGGAACAAACGTCTTAACCGGAACAACTCTAAAAGAAGTTGACTTTCAAAAAGATAAAGTAGCTATCATTTTAGGAAACGAAGGATCAGGCGTAAGAGAAGAAATACAAAACTTAGTAAATGTTACTGTTAATATTCCAATGCTAAAAACAGAATCTTTAAATGTAGGGATTGCTGGTGGAATATTAATGTATGAAGCGTTTGAAGGGAAAAAGTAATATGGATTATATTTTTGAAGATAATAAAATCTATGCAAAAACAGATGATAATCTTTTGTTGGCCGAAGTTATTTTTCCAAAAAGAGATGATAAAAGAGTCAATTTAGATCACATATATGTTGACCAATCTTTAAGGAGTCAACATATAGCATCTAAGCTTATGCTGATTGCATATGAGTATATAAAAGAGAAGGATTTAAAAATCATTGCCAAATGCCCATACGCGATAACTTGGTTCAAAAAACATGATGAATATCAAGACATTGTAATTAACGTAAAAACCAAAAAGTAACGAGAATTATATCTTGTCATTTTGAAATGCGTGTGCTATAATATATACGCATAAAGTAAAAGTGAGAGGGTCATTCCCTCTCTATTTTATTGCACAGAGGTGAACAAATGGATTTAAGCAAATTAAAATTAGAACTTGAAGTGTTAATTAATGAGATAGGATATGACCTATATGATATTAAATACACTAAGAAATCAAAAAATAGCGTTCTAACAGTCTTTATTGACAAGTTAGAAGGTATTATTGTAGATGACTGTGTACTTGTCACAGAAAAAATAAATCCCTATATCGACGAATTAGACCCGATTAAGGAAGAATATTTTTTAGAAGTATCTTCCGCAGGAGCAGAAAAAGAACTTAGAAATCCTGTAGCCATTAAAAATGCATTAGGTAAATTCGTTCATGTAGAAACTGGTGACCAAAAAGCAGAAGGTTACTTAGAGAGTTTTAATGATGATGAACTAGGTTTAAAAGTTAAAAATAGATTAATAAAAATAAATTATGAAGAAGTTAATCTTATTAGATTGGCTATCAAATTTTAGGAGAAGACAATGATTAGTAAGGATTTTTTTAAAGCTTTAGACGTTTTAGCTGATGAAAGAAAAATTGAAAAAGAAAAAGTTTTAGAGATTTTCGGTAGAGGATTAATCAATGCTTATAAAAAAGCATATAATGGTAAAACCAATGTTGAAATAATCTTTAACGAAGAAAAGGCAGAAATTTTGTTAATAGCTAAATCTTTAGTAGTTGCAGAAATAAGCCTAGATGCAGAAGAAGGCTCACAAATACTATTAGATGATGCTAAAAAAATCAAAAAAACAGCACGTATCGGAGATACTATTGAGCAAAAAGTTACACCAAAGAATTTTGGTAGGTTAGCAGCTTCGAGTGCAAAACAAATATTAACTCAAGGATTGAAACAATTAGAACGAGAAAGAAACTTCGATATCTTCACTGATAAAACAGGAGAAATGATTATAGCTGAAGTAACTAGAGTGAATGATGAATTTGTTACTTTAAGTTTAGGCTATGATACAGAAACATCAATTCCTGCAAAAGATTTATTAAAGGAAGATGTGTTCTTAGGAAATCAAATTAGAGTTTATATTACAAAAGTTGAAGAGACTACAAAAGGACCTAAGGTTTACGTGTCAAGAACTGATAGAAACTTAGTTAAGAGACTAATGGAAAATGCAATTCCAGAACTTCAAAATGGCGTTATTGAAATTAGAGGATTATCTAGAGATGCTGGAGATAGATGTAAAGTATGTGTAGCTTCAAATAATCCAGAAGTCGACCCAGTTGGAGCTTGTCTTGGTAGAAACGGTTCTAGAATTAAAGATGTTATTGATAACTTAAATGGAGAAAAAATTGATATCTATAAATATAGTGATAATCCAAAAGAGTTAGTTTCAAACTCATTACAAC
>Ga0307990_1002372_pt1 | contig 15105 bp, 17 predicted proteins | sample EllFjometagen129_FD_203168 | JGI IMG/M metagenome (GOLD analysis project Ga0307990, IMG submission 203168) | Marine microbial communities from Ellis Fjord, Antarctic Ocean - #129 | ecosystem: Environmental > Aquatic > Marine > Unclassified | place: Southern Ocean | collected 2014-10-08
CGGATTGATCGGGTGCACCTCAGCATTGGAAATCGGTCTAAATGCTTCAGCTGGCGCCCAAAATAAATCTCCTGGATTACCGTACCTTTCGTTTATTCGGTACCATATTCGACCGTCGCTTCCTTCCTTGACCCGATCCGCCCAAAATATCTGGCTGTAATAAAACCTGGGGGGCAGGTTTTTACTATCTTGCATTCTCCACCAGGACGATCTGGCTGGCGGGTTATCCAATACCGCATTCACCCAGGGCACGGTTACTTCAACCCAGATTCCTTCCATATCTTCTGGGATAGCACCCACTGGCTGATTTACAAGATTCCTTACAGGCTGTACGTTTGGACCCCAGATATATCCATCCTCAGTTTCAACCCAACGCTGGTTGTTCCTGAATGGCCAAGGGCCAATTACTTCTCTTAACCAGGGAACTACTGCGTCCTCGTAATATGTTCCCACGGTCGGAGAATCGTAATCTGGCCTCAACATGATATCAACTTTTCCCACAGCAATTCTGCCCAAACGATCAGACACGGGAAACTCTTCATTGAAATTAGGATATCTATTTGCTAACAATATTGCGCCAGCTGCCAAACTGCTTGTTTTTAAGAAATCTTTTCTAGAGATAGTTTTCATATTTATTCTTGTTAATATGTATAGTACTTATTTAGCTTTACCTGCAATGAACTCCTGAATCTTGATTTTCGCTATATCGTCAGGATACTGAACAGGAGGCGACTTCATAAAATATGAGGAAGGTTCTTCAAGAGGTCCTGATATGCCTCTGTCCAGGCCGATTTTTGCACAACGGACTGCATCTATCATAACGCCTGCAGAGTTCGGTGAGTCCCAGACTTCCATCTTTAATTCAATATTTAATGGAACATCCCCAAAAGCAGTACCCTCGAGCCGGATATTGGCCCATTTTCGGTCTTCCAGCCAGGGAACATAATCGCTTGGGCCAATATGGATATTGTCTTCTTCTAGATCATAATTTATCTGACTAGATACAGCCTGGGTTTTGGAAATCTTTTTGGATTCCAGGCGTTTCCGGTCAAGCATATTATAAAAATCCATATTTCCGCCATAATTCAATTGATATGTCCGCTCAAGTTTTACTCCCCGATCCTGCATTAAATTCGTAAGAACTCGATGGACTATCGTCGCCCCAACCTGGCTTTTAATATCATCCCCAATAATTGGTAGTCCTTTATCCCTGAATCGTTTACTCCAGTATTCGGATGTAGCAATAAAAACCGGTATACCATTCACAAATGCACATCCGGCTTCCAGAATTTGTTCTACATACCATTTTGTTGCCATCTCTGAGCCAACGGGCAGAAAATTGATCACTACATCAGTTCCGGTATCTTTGAGGATCTTAACGATATCATCGGTAGGTCCGGGAGCTTTTTGAATAAAATCTTTTAAGTACGTTCCCAATCCATCGTGGGTCATCCCTCTGCTCACCGGGATGTTTAAGAAAGGAACTTCCGAAAATTTATATGTGTTATTAGGTTTTTCCCAGATAGCTTCACTGAGGTCCTTTCCAACTTTAAGGACGTTGATATCAATAGCTGCAGAAAATTCGATATCCTTGATATGGTACCCACCAAGAACGGGATTCATTAAACCTGGGATGTTTTCGTTTTCTGCTGCATTCTGGTAAAAATGCACCCCTTGAACCAAGGCTGATGCACAATTACCCACACCAATTATCGCTGTTCGTACTTTGTTTTTTGCCATACGATTACTGCCTTTGTTGACCTATCTATTATATCTTTTTATATAAACATGAGTACACTAGACTACGAGGGCAAATCCGGCTTTACTATCTTGTCAATTGACGAGTGGAGAATCCGAATTCTTTCTTATTACAATTTTTTCTTATTCAATCTCAGGCTGTTCCCAATCACAAATACGTCACTCAACGCCATGGCACCGGCAGCGAGCATCGGATTTAATAGACCAATGGCAGCGACGGGAATCAGAATAATATTGTAGAAAAATGCCCAAAACAAATTCTGCTTGATTGTTGCTAAGGTGATCTTTGATAAATTGATTGCTTTAGTTATCCCAGCCAGATCTCCCCGGATCAAAGTTATGGGCGCAGCTGCAATTGCTATATCGGTTCCAGTTCCTAGTGATATACCTACATCTGCCTGTGCTAGAGCAGGCGCATCATTAACTCCATCTCCCACCATTGCAACAACTTCTCCCCGCTCCTGAAGTTGCTTAATTCTAGCTGATTTTCCCCCAGGTAGCACCTCTGCCATTACATTTTCAATCCCTACTTGTGACGCAATCGCTTCGGCTACCTGCCGATTATCACCAGTGATCATTAGAACTTTCAATCCCATTCCCCTAATCTCGGTAATGACCTCTAGAGCATTGGCTTTAACTGTGTCAGCAACAGCCAGCCAACCAGCAAGAATCCCATCAACTGTAACCAGCATCACGGTTTTTCCTTCGTTCCGCAGCAAAGAAATTTCTTTTTCATTTTCTAACCAAGTAATTTTTTCTTCATCCAAGAGAGTTGTATTCCCAACAATCACTTGTTTTCCATCTACAATCGCCTTCACACCTTTCCCAGCAATCGAAGTGAACCGATCGGCGTTTCCCATTTCCAATTCTCTTTTTTTGGCTTCCTCCACGATCGCTTCTCCCAAGGGATGTTCAGATCGTTGCTCTACAATTGCAGCTATTTGAATGATCTGGTTTTCGCCAAGATTTTTATCACCGATCTTTGATAAACCTACATCAGTGAGAATAGGCTTTCCATTAGTGATCGTTCCAGTCTTGTCCATGACAATTGTGGATATTTGACCGGAAAGCTCGAGAGCAGCGCCAGATTTAAACAAAATTCCGGATTTCGCCCCTCGCCCAGTACCCACCATCACTGCCGTTGGTGTAGCTAAACCCATAGCGCACGGACAAGCAATTAATAAAACGGCTACCGCATTTAACATAGCTCTAGAAAACTGGCTATTTCCAAGCCCAGGTAAAGAAACCGCAAATAGCTGCCAGACCAGGAAAGTAATAATTGCTGTAATCACAACAGCCGGCACAAAGATAGCAGAAACACGATCAGCTATCCTCTGAATTGGAGCTTTACTTCCTTGAGCTTCTTCAACCAAGCGAATGATTTGCGCTAACGCAGTATCCTTGCCAATCTTTGTCGCTTCAAACTTAAATGCGCCTTGCTTGTTCAGAGTCCCACCTATAACATCCGATCCTATTTGCTTTTCAACAGGGAGGGATTCACCTGTCAACATGGATTCGTCAATGGAGGAATACCCACTAATGACCACCCCGTCTACGGGGACTTTCGTTCCAGGATTGACTATGAGAATATCTCCCAGCAGCACATCTGCTACGGGAATAGACACTTCCTCTTCTTCTCTCCAAACCAAAGCCATGGCAGGAGTTAAACGTAGTAAATTTTTAATAGCCTGGCTAGTCTTTCCCCGAGTTTTTGTCTCAAGGAATTTTCCTGTTTTTATCAAGGTGATTATCATTGCTGACGTTTCAAAATATACATGACCCGGGATCCATTCAAAAAGAACTGGCAAAGAATAGAGGTAAGCCGCTGTAGATCCAAGCGCAACCAAAACATCCATATTGGCTGCTCTATTTCTAATAGATTGGACAGCTCCTGTGTAGTATTTTCTACCAACGTAAAATTGGACAGGTGTCGCCAGCGCCCACATCATCCAATTCACCCAGGTTTGATGTGCCCAATCTCCTAGCAGACCAAAGTCTCTTGACATGGACAATAAGAACAAAGGAATAGTCAAGAATAATCCGATCAATAGGTCTTTGCGTTGATTTTGAAATTCTTGTTGGCGGATTAATTCCTCAGTATCCAAATTCTGATCACCAAGAATTTCAGCTTCGAAGCCTGCGTTTTTTATATGATCCCTAATCTCTACCTGGGTAAGAATGGTTGGTATGTAATTAACACTAACTTTGCCCGCTACCCAATTTATGCCAACTTTAGTTACGCCCGCTATACTCTTAATCTTGTTTTCCAATGTCAGACTGTTCTGTTCGTCGTCCAAATCAGATATAACAAATCTTGCTTCTCCAACTGCTATCCCGTACCCTGCTTTCTTTATTTTTTCAATCACTTTAAAGATAGCCTTATTTCCATCTTCATGCTCGAAGGTAGCCCTTTCGGATGCCAGGTTTACATGTACCTGGTTAATACCCTCGATCTTAAGGATGCTTCTCTCAACAGCGGTTGCGCAATTAGCGCAATCCATTCCGGTAATTGGCAAAGATAATTGTTTCGATTCCACCATTCCCACTCCAATATTATTTTTCTAAGCTTTCACTGGATAATTAATACTCTCCAGCACTGCCTTAATAGCCTCTTCGTTTGCCGGTGCTTCAAAATCAATTTCTACAGTTTTAGTATCCTGGTCTGCCCAAGCTCCACTCACTCCAGGTAGAGTATTAACTGCATTTTGAACAGATACCACACAGTGACCACAAGAAATATTTGGTATTTCATACTTTACTTGATTCATTTTTCCTCCAGAGAATTAGACTTTTGTCGCAGCTTCAAACACATCAATGATTTCTTTGAGAACTTTCTCGCGTTCAGTCGAATCATCTCCGCGAACAGCTGTGATCAAGCACGAATTCAAATGACTGTCCAGGATATTGATGCTTATTTTATTAAGAGCAGCCTGGATGGCATTTACCTGCCTGATGACATCGATACAGTAGACGTCATCAGCCACCATTCGCTGTACTCCACGAATATGCCCTTCTATTGTTTTTAATCGTCGTATATTATTTTCTTTTTCTGTCATATTTAACCCCCCCCTAAGGGGTTGGGTTAAGAATACTACAATTACGGATTTTGTCAAACGCTAACATCCCCCTTGTTACACATTATTAAGACAAAAACCCGGCCTAAGCCGGGTTTCGTTATTAAAAGTGAGTGGTTATTGTAGGTAGGAATCAAATGCTATTCTGAAATCCCCTACTTCAACTGGACCTAACCATTGCTGAAGTACAGATCCTTGCCCATCGATTAATATGAAATGGGGTTGGTATCTATATCCAAGCTGTTTTAAATAATCTGCATTTGCAGTATCATCAACATCGAGGTAAACAAAATTGATTTGATTATTGTATTCTACTTCGAGCCCATGCACGATGGGCGCCATACTTTGGCAAGTCCCTCACCAGAATGCGAAAACTTCAACCAGTTGGATCTGTCCTGATGCAAGGTTTACAGTCGATGGATCTGTGCTTTGCAAACCAACTCTAGGCGTTGGAACTACTTGCTCTTCCATAACTTCTGCCTGGGTTGGTTCACCAGCGGCCTGAATATCCGTTGCCGGGATTTCCGTATTAGCTATTTGGACAGCCACGGTGGGATCGGATCGATCCACAATCTGTTCTGTCCCATCGCTACGTCCAGTAACAATATATACAAAAACAACACCTGCCAAAAGCAACGCAACAATTATTAAGGTCAGTATTTTATTATTTTTTCTCATAAACACCTCTAAGATCTACCTTTCTTTTATACAATATTTCTTGTAAGTATTGCCTTACAAACCACATCAATAACTGGCAGCCCTCCTTTTTAGGAATAAGATCTGTCGGTTATAATCAACTTACATAGTATTGGATGTGATTTACAGTTGAAAACTTACTTGAATAATCTCAGAATTCCTTTATCAGCAGCGATCCTGGCAGCCGGACTGTTCTGGATCTCATTTTCCAGGCTTCCAGTCGATATAAATCCAGACGCTACAGTTGAAGCAGCCCAGGTAGGGTTTTTAGCGCCAGATTTCAATTTATCCAGCCTCGATTCTCAAGAAATAGGACTTTTAGACCTCAAAGGCAAACCCGTTATCCTAAATTTTTGGGCATCGTGGTGTCCTCCCTGTAAAGCTGAAATGCCGGCGTTCGAACAAGCCTTCCAGGAATATCAAGCAACTGACCTGCAGATAATTGCTATCAATGCGACGGATCAGGATTCTCAGAGCGACGTTTCTCGATTTATTCAACAACATGGGATAACTTTTCCAATTCCTCTAGATTCAACAGGCTCGGTTTCGAGAGATTATCTGATCCATTCCCTTCCCACTACCTATTTCATTGATAAAAACGGTGTCATTAAAGAGATAATTATCGGCGGCCCGATACCAATATCGTTATTGCGAATTCAGGCAAACCAACTCTTATCGGACTAACTCATGTTCCCAGTAATCAACATAGGACCTCTATCCCTTCCCACTCCGGCTTTTATCCTAATCATCGGTTATCTTGTCGGTAGTTATTTATTAGACAAGAAGGCTAGTATTTTTTCAACCGACTCAGAACTCATAGATCGAGCCCTCTGGATAGGTACAGCATCAGCCCTCCTTGGAGCTCGAATTTCCTATATCGCCGGATTTCCAACCGCTTTCAAAGGTGACCTCATATCCATTTTCTCGTTGAATCCTGCGCTTCTTGATCCCGTAGGAGGATTAATAATTGGATGCAGTGCTGCATTTTTAGTAGTTACCAAACAAAAAATAGATAATTGGGCGTTTCTTGACAGCCTGACTCTTTTCCTTGGGGCATTATTCGCTTCCTATTTCTTATCTCGTTTTTCATCAGGAGATGGTTATGGCATCGTGACAGACTGCCCGTGGGGCATTTATTTGTGGGGTGCCGTTCGCCATCCGGTACAGCTATATAAGGCTGCCTTCGCCCTGATCGTGTTAGGTTTCGTCCTCGTTTTCGCGCCATCTAAGACCAAACCTCCCGGGATTACTTTCTTACTCTTTTCAGTCTCCACTCTCAGCTACCTGATATTCTTCACACATTTCCAAGAATCAGGATTACCATTAATATCTGGCTTTAGAATTGAACAGGTGATGTATTGGCTGCTATTACTGGCTGCGTTATTGTTGCTGAATTTTAGATCGGTTACCCCACCCACTAAGGAGCAGAATGAGACTCAAGGGTAAGAAAATCTTGATCACAGGCGGGGCAAAAAGAATCGGACGGATTCTTTCTCTTCTCGTTGCGAGAGAAGGAGGTGATGTTCTTATTCACCACAATAATTCAGCCTCAGAAGCCAAGTCCCTTCAAAATGAGATTCAGGTCATTGGCCAAACATCCGAAATTTTCCAGTCTGATTTTTCTCTCCCGGAATCCACAAATGAATTCATCGGGCAGGTATTTGGCAGCTATAAAATCGACGCTGTATTTAATAATGCCTCGATCTTTTCACAGCTTGATTGGGAAACAACCCGTGCTGAGGATTGGCGCAAGCACCAATCAATTAACCTTGAAGCCCCTTTTTTGATCAGCCAGGCGTTTGCAAAATCAGTGAGTTCTGGAAAAAAAGGCAGGATCGTAAACATGCTCGACTGGAGAGCGCTAAAACCCGGAGCTAACCACTTGCCGTATACCGTTAGCAAAGCTGGATTAGCGGCATTGACAAAATCGCTGGCTATCAGTCTGGCTCCAAATATTTCTGTGAACGGAATCGCCTTAGGAGCAATATTACCCCCTAGCGACGGCGCTCCAGCATCCGAGATCACGCATGGACTGCCGATTCCTCGTTGGGCCACGATTCACGAGTTGGAAGAGACTGTGATGTTTTTGCTTTCAGGACCCGACTATATCACTGGCGAAATCATCCACCTGGATGGAGGACGCCATTTAGTTTAAAATAACACGTTAAGGAGAACGGAATGGATAAAGTAATTATCAAAGACCTTGTCGCTCGTGGTGTGATTGGCGTTTACGATTGGGAAAGAGACAAACTCCAGGAAATCCTTATCAATATTGTTTTGTTTGGTGATCTATCCAAAGCCGGAACTACCGACAATATTGATGACAGCATAGACTATAAAACTGTCGCCAAAGGAGCCCAATCACTCGCAGAAAAATGTGAACGCTTGACCGTTGAAGCTCTGGCTGACGATATTGCAAAATATTGCCTTGAGACAAAAGGGGTATTTAAAGTTATTGTTAGAGTTGAAAAACCCGGCGCGGTTCGTTTTGCCGGATCGGTCGGAGTAGAAGTTGAAAGAGAAAACTGATCAGTTAGTAAACCAGGCTTTGATTGGATTGGGCAGCAATCTCAATCCTAACCATAATATTCTCAAAGCTCTTCGCCTTTTGGGAGCTCATGTGGCTATCTGCAATACATCATCTATTTACGGATCACCGGCAGTAGGAAGCAGTGGTCCTGATTATCTAAATTCAGCTGTCCTTATCGAGACCGACAAAACCCTGAATAATCTCAGGGGAAATATCCTCTCTCCAATAGAAGAGCAGCTTAAACGAATCAGATCCGCTGATAAATATATGGATCGCACTATCGACCTCGACGTCATTATCTACAATGGATCTGTTATTGATCCGGAACTCTGGACCCAGGCCCACGTCGCCTTACCCGCAGCGGAAATCCTTCCAAACTTTGTAAATCCAGAATCCGGTGAAAAAATATCCCAGGCAGCCAAAAGGCTTCTGCCTGGGATCAACATTCAAATACGATCAGATATCTCTTCCTGATAACCTAGAATTGAAGTGGTTTTGCCCCCCTGGAAATATTATCCAGGAACTCCTGCCTTGTCGGTAAATTATTTCTGAATGCACCAGACATTGATGAAGTCGTCATTCTAGCATCATGTTTTTTTACCCCACGCATTACAGAACACAGATGCAAACCTTCCACAACAACGGCCACACCTTTTGGATGCAATAGCTCATCAACAAGGTCAGCAATTTGCCTGGTCATCCGTTCTTGCACCTGTAACCGTCTGGCAAACATATCTACTATCCGCGGAATTTTTGACAATCCAATAACTTTTCCCTTTGGTAAATAAGCCACATGAGCTCTCCCCAGGAACGGCAGCATATGATGCTCACACATGCTGTAAAATTCTATATCCCTCACTATAACCATTTCGTCGTAAGATACTTCAAATATTGCTTCGTTCAACAAGTCAATCGGGTCAGTTCTGTAACCGCTTAAGAGCTCATCGTATGCTTTTGCAACGCGCTCGGGTGTTTTTAATAGCCCCTCCCGTAATGGATCTTCACCAATAGCCTTCAAAATACCCTTTACCGCGTCTATGATATATTCCCCATCAATATCCTCTTTCAATAATCCAGCTATACGCTCAAGAATTTCATTATCTTCATGCATAAATGGCTCCTTTTCGCCAAATTTAATTCTTCATTATAAAATATTTAGATGAAGCAATTATAACCGTCAAGGTATGATTCTTTTTACTATTCTTCTATTTCGTTAACAGAACAGGCGAAGGGCATAAGCCCTTCGCCTGTTTATCTCCGATAAGATTATCCAACATAAGGTTGGATCAACCCCAACGTGCCATCATACCTCCGATAAATGACATTGATTGCTTCCGTTTGGGCGTTGTAAAAAACAAAAAAGTTTGTATGACCTAAAAGTTCCATTTGATCGATGGCTTCCCATTCATCCATTGGCCTCAATGAAAATTGTTTCCTCCTGGCAATAACTGGAGTCTTTTCCGGGTCTTCATCTTCTTCGGTTTCAAGAACCTCTTTTTGATCTGCCCCCTGTTTCCGGCGCTTGTTCCTCTTCCCTTTATAACGTTCAATTCTACTTTGAATTGTGTCAACGGCTAAATTCAGAGCGTTAATCGTATCTGATGAACGCTCTTCTGCCCTTAATATAAACCCTTTGCCCTGAACAGTAATTTGAACCACTTCGCGTTCTTCCGCACTGCGAGCGTTAGTGGACGCCAAATCAACGCGAGCCTCAACAATATCATCTAAATAACGATCCAATCCCGATACTTTTCTTTGAATTTGTTCTGTCAGATTGTCACTAATATTAATATTTCGTCCGTATATCTTTACTTCTATAGCCATTTAAACCTCCTTTTCCTAATCGTAACACCACTATATTTTACAATTGGGCAGATCTGGCTAGCGTCAACCCAAATACGCGCTCAGCACCGGACTCAATCATTGCTTTTGAACAAGCATTTATCGTAGATCCAGTTGTTATAACATCGTCAATTATCAGAATGATCTTCCCTGAGACAATCTCTGGCGCGCCTTTAAACGCATCGGACATATTCTTTTTTCGTTCTTCCCTCGACAACCCAACCTGCGATCTAGTAATCCTCGACCTAGCGATTGCATTCTCTTTTAGAGGAATTTTTGTTAACCAGCTAATAGGACGAGCCAGCATTATTGATTGGTTAAATCCCCTTTCGCGCCTTCTATCTCGATCTAGTGGAACAGCGGTAATCAGATCTACATGCCAATCACAGCCGAAAAACAATTTTGTCAAAGGTTCAGCAAAAACTTCTCCAAGTCCAATATTCCGTTTATATTTTAGGTTGTGTATAGCTCTTTTTAGAGGATCTTCGAATAACGCCCACGAACTTGTTGCGGAAAAGAATATATCAGACGTTTTACAGCGCTCACAAACCGAACTGGCTGCTCGGTTCATTGGTTCACCGCATATTTTGCAAATGTTGGAGTTAATAGTTCGTGTACTTTTTAAGCAGGTGTGGCAGTATCTCTCCCCCCACTCTCCACATCCCGCACAACATGGCGGAAATAATATATCAAGGATTTTCCAACCCGCTCTAAAAAATCTAGACTGCAATACTTAATCCTCCCGGATTAGATCACTTATTTCGTCTCAATCATGTTTATTATCTTTTTCTTTATCACCCGAACATTCCGGACAGAGCTGAGTCCATCAGCTGTAATGCTGCAGGGCCAAGCAGAATGATCATGAGTGACGGAAAGATCAACATCGCCATAGGGAATAGCATTTTAACGGGTGCCTGCTGGGCTTTCTCCTCAGCTCTCTGTCTCCTCACAGTTCTCATTTGATCTGACTGGATCCTGAGAACTTTTGCCATACTCACACCCAATTGCTCGCTTTGAATGATTGCTGCGACAAAGCTAGTCATTTCGGAAATACCTATACGGTCTGCCATATTTCTCAAAGCCACGCGCCTTACATTACCTAACTGAATTTCTCGCAGTGATCTCTGAAACTCGTCAGCCAGCGCATCTTCCCATTTCTCTGCTATGCGCGACATTGCTGCATCAAACCCCAGGCCTGCCTGTACACAGATAGTCAATAAATCTAACGCATCTGGCATTGATTTTCGAATCTCGTCCTGCCGGGTATTTATCTTGCTTTGGAGCAGTAGTTGGGGCATAAAAAACCCAACCAGTGAAAATACAACGGTGAGCAGCAGTTTTCTACCCCAAGACCAATCAATTGTGCCCATTGAAAAAACAAATAACAATAAACCGCCAACACCTACCGCTGCAATAAAACGTGATGCCCAAAACATTGTTGGATCTATACCTGGAGGATTGCCGGCCAATTCAAGCTTTTTCTCGGTTTGTTCAACAGCATTTTGAGGAGTGAACCTTTCGGTTAGTTCGCCAATTTTTTGTACAATTGGAACGATAAGCCTCTCGGTGATCGGTTGAGAAAGCTCTACTTCTTCAAGCGTAACTTCTTCGCCCCTTGAAATATATTCATTAAGCCTGTCGTCTAATGGTGTTTCCTCCTGCCGGTTTCTTAAACCAACGGCAACGAGAGCCACTGCCATGACAATTATTATTCCAATGAAAACCCAAATGTAAATATTCAGTTCTATCTCCGTTTTTCCTATACTTCGATATCGGCTAGCTTGTTCATTGCTATATAACCTGATAAAACCATAACACCTGCAAGCCCTAACATCCCGCCACCACAAAGCAGGTTGCCGGGTTTAAAAAACGTCATCAAATAATCCCGATTCGCGAACCATAACAAACCCATCAATATCAGCGGTAGCATTGCCAGAAAACGTCCAGAGTAAATCACCTGTGATACCATTACCTTAATTTCACCTTTGATTTTAATTCGTTCTCGGATAGTGTAGGATATCGTATCGAGGATTTCAGCGAGGTTACCACCGACCTCACGCTGGACGTTGATCGCCGTGATTATTAGATCAAGGTCATCACTGGGGATGCGCCGATGCAAGTTACTTAATGCGTCTTCCATGCTTATACCAAGCTGCATTTCTTTCACGACCCTGGCAAACTCCACAGACAGCGGGGGAGGCAGTTCTTTGCTTACTGCTTCCATGGCTTGCATGGTGGAATAGCCAGCTCGTAATCCATTTACCACCAGGTTCAACATATCCGGGAGCTGATTACCGAATGTGACCAATCGCTTGTTCTGCTGGCGCCTCATATACATACGGGGTGCCATAGAACCTAATACCGCTCCTATCATGGCTGAAACTATTTCTTGACCGCCAATTGCCCATGCAAAAAATCCAAGCAAAAAAGCAGCGATAACCATTGCTGCGACATATTCCGCCGGTCTTAGTTTTAAATCAGCCTGGGCCAAGTTAGTGGCAATCTTGTCACCAAATTTTGAGCCCTCTAATCGATTGTCCACCCACTCTGCAAAAAAAGAAGTTTTTTGGTCTTCAGCTAGCGCTACGGCATCTTCAAATTCTTCTTCTACGTAATGAGAAAACCGATCATCCAGTACGTTTTGTTCGTCTCGTATGGTTATGATAATACCGGCAACGAGTAATACCCCTGCTATTGCACCGCCGATAATAAGAATTGTAGTCATCATGGAGATTAGCCTCTGTTATCTATCAGGAATCTAAACTCCACCGCGTTTTGAGAAAATCGATGGCGGTAGATGAATGCCATGGGCTTCAATTTTATCCATGTATTTTGGGCGCAATCCGGTCGGAACTAATTCCCCAAGCACCTTACCTTCCTCAATTGCAGTTTGTTCAAACCTGAATATATCCTGCATAGTGATGACATCACCTTCCATGCCGATCACTTCGGTTATGTTAGTCACTTTTCTGGTTCCATCCATCATCCTGCTCTGGTGAATGATCAGATCGATAGCAGATGCAATCTGTTCCCTGATTGCCCTTACCGGCAAGTCCATACCCGCCATTAATGCCATGGTTTCAATTCTTGAGAGAGTATCACGGGGTGAGTTCGAGTGGGCAGTAGTCAATGAGCCATCATGACCCGTATTCATAGCCTGAAGCATGTCCAACGATTCCTCACCACGGATCTCACCCACGATGATACGATCTGGCCTCATACGCAAGGTGTTCATTACAAGCTGCCTGATAGTTACCTCGCCCCTGCCCTCGATATTAGGTGGTCGGGATTCAAGCGTCACCACGTGATCTTGCCTCATTTGGAGCTCTGCGGCGTTCTCTATTGTGATGATCCTCTCGTCATTCGGGATGAACCCAGATAACACATTCAACAGGGTAGTTTTTCCCGAACCAGTACCACCAGAGATTACAAGGTTAAACCTGGATTTTACTGCTGCTTCCATAAATAATACTGAACTGGGCGTTAGGCTCCCAAAATCTATCAGCTGCTCGACCGTGAATGGGTCCTTGGAAAATTTTCGGATTGTCAAACAAGGTCCTACCAGCGATATAGGAGGAATCACAGCATTAACACGGGAGCCATCCGGCAAGCGGGCATCCACATAGGGACTTGATTCATCAATCCGCCTACCCAGCGGGGCAACAATACGATCGATAATACGCATGACATGTTCATCACTTTCGAAAGTGATTGGAGCCCGATTAATCTTACCTGCTTTTTCAAAATAGCAGCTCTTGGCTCCATTTACCATTACTTCTGTAATATCGTTATCTTCCAGAAGGGGCTGCAAGGGACCAAACCCAAGAATTTCAGCTGATATCTGTTCAAATAATCTATGTTTTTCTTGCCTTGAAAGTACAATGCTTTCTTCCGTCAGGATTTGCTCGAATAAATCCCGAATCGTTCCTCTTACTTTTTCCACTTCTGATACATCAATTGATGGGTCAAGCTCAGCTAATAATCTGTTCTGAACACGCACCTTTAAATCGGCGTAAGTTTCATCCTGGGCGTCTTTCCGCGGAGGTGAAACTCGCCTTGCTTCCAAAGATCCTAGCCTGGAACCACCACTACCTAAAGATGGATCCTCTTCGCCTGATTGTTTGCCTTGTTCAATTCGCTTTAATAATGACATATTTATCAGTCCTAACTAAATACCTATTAGTAAATCAATTTAGTCGCTACATATCTTGTGCTGGATTCTGTTCCAGCTGTGCTAATTGTTCTCGTACCTTACCAACTAATTCCATTATTCCTTTTCCAATTTCTTTTGATTTTCCCTCACCCAGCATAAAAGGAACGCCCCGGTTTACACCCGGGACTACTACTTCTTTGTCCTCTACGATAACGGATGAAACTTTATGACCAAGATTGTGGCTCACTTTATCGGGCGAGATAGCAACTTGTTTATCAAACCGATTCATAACCAGCAAGATCTTATTCTTCTGCACACCTAATGAATTTACCAGGAGCTGCAGCATTGATCGAGTATTGATAATCGAAGGTATATCCTGAGAAGAAACCATAACCATTAAATCGCAAGCGTCCAAAGTATCGATGGTCACATCTGAAAGATATGAATGAGTATCCACGATCACGTATGAATATAACCTGACCAAAAATTCAAGGACTTTAACAAAGTCACTTCCCTTTACTTGTTCAGCATCGATCGGGTTAGGTGGCGCTGAAACAATGTCTATGCCGGAATCTTTATGGTGAAGTACTACATCCTCTACTAATTCCGCATCCAATTGTTCCGCATTTGGAGTCAGGTCAATTATCGATGTCCTTCCCCTTTCATTCAGAAATACTTGCACATCACCAAATTCCAGACTTCCATCAACAATCACCGCAGGCGTTTCTGCACTATGAAGGGTGACCGCTAGATTTGTAGCAATTGTCGTTGTACCTACACCACCCTTTGGGCTGTAAACAGCTACGATCTTGCCCATACCTGACAGCTGGATCGTAGTTCCCCGGGGATCCTTCAAAGTTCCAGTTCCCCTTCCTATATAATTGACACCAGACCTGATAGCTTTTGCCTTAGCCCCTGCTCTTCTGATGACAGATACCAATTCGTCGCTCTTGGGAGGTTTAGTTAAGAAGTCCCTTGCTCCAGCAAGCATAGCCCGACGCATGTAGTTGGTATCCCCCTGGACAGACAATATTACGATTTGCGATATGGGC
>Ga0307990_1002373_pt1 | contig 15102 bp, 6 predicted proteins | sample EllFjometagen129_FD_203168 | JGI IMG/M metagenome (GOLD analysis project Ga0307990, IMG submission 203168) | Marine microbial communities from Ellis Fjord, Antarctic Ocean - #129 | ecosystem: Environmental > Aquatic > Marine > Unclassified | place: Southern Ocean | collected 2014-10-08
TTAGATAGTGATTTGTCTAATAGGAAATATAGCCTGAGAGTCTACTATTGGAATGGGTTAGAGTGTGAAACTTCGCCTGCTTTTCCCCCTGCGCGAAGCGCTTAGTTCAACTAATCTTATCTCAAGCCTTTGAACAATTATAAACAATAAAAGATCTACAGCGCTGCAGATAAAAACAAAGTAACTACCTGGTTTCATTTGACTGCTGTTATCAATTTTTGTACAATGAAATTACAGAGGTCGCACACATTATAGCTTCATCGTTCCGCTTGGTCCCTTACCCGACCCTTAGTCAAGGTCAGGTTTTGTATATTATTCAATCTTTCCTAAAGGAGGAAAATTAATGTTAGTCAAAGAACGGATGTCTTACCCGGTGATCACTGTTCATCCAGATATGCCCATTATGGATGCTCTTGACTTGATGAAGAAGGAACATATCCGTCGCTTTCCAGTGATCGACAAACGAGGTCGTCTGGTTGGCATTGTTTCCAAAGAAGACATACTCCACGCCGCACCTTCCGATGCCAGCAGCCTGAATGTCTGGGAAGTGAACTACCTGATAAGCAAAATCATTATCAAGATGGTGATGACACCAAATGTGATCACCATCGAAGAGGATACGCCACTTGAAGAAGCTGCCCGCATCATGGCCGACAACAAATTTGGAGGTTTACCAGTCATCCGCAAAGGCAAGGTAGTTGGGATTATCACAGAAACCGATTTGTTCAAGATTTTCTTGGAGATGCTTGGGGCACGCGAACAAGGCATTCGGCTGGCTGCTTTAGTGCCTAATGTTTCAGGGGAGCTAGCGCAATTAACTAAGGCAGTTTTTGAGATTGGCGGAAATGTCCTCTCTCTGGGCACTTTCCTAGGTGAGAGCAGCGAAAATCGAGAGGTTGTTATGAAAATTCAAGGCGCCAGCGCGGAGGCCATAACAGAGGCAATACATCCTTTCGTCGACCGAATCGTCGATATCCGGGAGACATAGCATGTTTAATCACATTCTTGTTCCATTAGATGGTTCTTCTCTAGCCGAATGTGTACTGCCACATGTTATCGCTGTCGCTAAAGCATTCAATTCACAAGTCACTTTAATACGAGTATTTGAGCTACCTCGCAGCCCGGGTTTCTCCCAGGCGATTGACCCACTAGAGTGGCACTTGGTAAAGACAGAAGCTGAAGCCTATCTAAATGAAGTTGCTGCTCATCTACAGGGATTCGGTTTAAAGGTTCAAAGAACGCTTAAGGAAGGAAATGCGGCAGAGCACATTATTGAATTTGCTCATCATAACGAGTCGGATCTGATTATTCTTAGCAGCCATGGACAAAGTGGTTTAAGCGGATGGAATATTAGCAGCGTTGTTCAGAAAATCATCCTACGCGCTCATACTTCTACGCTCATCGTGCGAGCTTATAAATCTCCTCCAAAAGATCCGGCGAGTTTTGTTTACAAACGACTCCTGGTTCCTCTGGATGGTTCCCAAAGGGCTGAAAATGCCCTGCCACCAGCAATGATTCTCGCTCGGTTCTGCGGTTCCCAACTTCTCTTGGCCCATCTGGTTTGTAAACCAGAAATGCTCTCACTCAAACCTCTCACACCGGCTGAAACCGATTTGGTAAAACAAATCACCGAGCGAAACCAACAAAAGTCAACCCGATATTTAGAACAGATTCGTTCCCAGTTAACTACACCAGTGGATCTTCGTTTGCATATCAGCGAAGGTAATATCGGGGAATTGCACAATTTGGTGGAATTGGAAGATGTAGATTTGGTGGTGTTGAGCGCTCATGGCCAATCTGGTATTACCAAATGGCCTTATGGCAGCGTGACCCTTAGTTTTATCGTTTATGGCACCACTTCCTTGTTGATTGTGCAAGATCTGTCTCGGGAAGAATTGCAAAAAACGACAGCCGAAATTATTGCCAGAGAACAGAAAGGTCACTAAGTCATGTCACTCGAAAACTTAGCACGCCAACTTGCAAAAAGTCATACAATCACCCGCCAACCGAAACATAGAATAGGACTTGTAGACGATCTCCGAACCCAAGAAAGTCTTTTGCGTAAGGCCTATCGGTATTTCATTGAAGCATCTGAGTTTCGAACACTCCTCTCTTATGCAGGTGAGTGGCTGCTGGATAATTATTACATAGTGCAACAAGCTATCTATCAAATCCGGGAAGATATGCCTGCGGAATACTATCGCCAGTTACCAAAGCTTGGCTCTTCATCTTTAGTTGGTTATCCGAGAATTTACGATCTGGCGCGAGAAGTGATCAGCTACTCCGAATACCACATAAACCTTGATCAGGTAACACGCTTTGTGAACACTTACCAAGATATCGTTCCCCTGACAATGGGAGAGTTATGGGCATTGCCCACCATGTTGCGAATAGCTATGGTGAATTCTCTATCCCAATTGGTTTCTCAAGCCACAGGAATTCAAGAGGAGAAAGATAAGGAAGAAGGACCAAGTTTTCCATCCCAAACAGAAAAGATGATCGATGAGACAAACATTGCCAATTGTATCCAGAGTCTGCGTAGATTGGCTGTCCGGGATTGGAAAACGTTCTTCGAGAACGTTAGTCTGGTAGAGCAAGAATTACGCTCCGACCCGGCGAATATTTATTCCCGTATGGATTTTGAGACACGTGACCGCTATCGAAAGGTAGTTGAGGATCTGGCGCATTTATGTGGAAAGGAAGAGGAAACCGTAGCGCAGGAAGCGGTGTGGTTGGCTGAACGTGCTTTTCAGCAAGGGAGATCAGGGACTGGCGAGGATAGAATATTGCGGGATTCTCATGTTGGATTTTTTCTCCTGGGAGATGGATGTACTCAACTTGAGAGCCGTTTGGATTACCGCCCCTCCTGGAGTTTACGCTTGAAACGTTGGCTTCTCAATCATCCCACACTAATCTACCTAAACTCAATTTGGTTACTGAGCTTATTATTCTTATCCGGTATTATAGGCTGTGCTTATTTTGCTGGAGGAGGGGTTGCCCAATTAATTGTCACGGGCCTGTTGTTCCTGATACCTGCATCGTCGGTGGCGGTTCAGATGCTCAATTTGCTTGTCCCCCACTTGGTTCCCCCTCGGAGGTTACCACGCCTGGACTTCCAGGATGGTATTTCTGCTGAATTCAGCACTATCGTGGTAATCCCATCACTAGCCACCGATTCCGATGAAGTCGAATCCCTCCTCCACCAACTTGAACTTCATTTCCTTGGAAACGCAGACCCTTATCTATATTTTGCTTTGCTGACAGATTATAAGGATGGAACTCAAAAACAAATGCCCGGGGATGATGCCTTGCTCAAACGTCTTAGGGTTGGCATTCAGAACCTCAATAAAAAATATTCTCAGGAATCATCCAGCCCATTTTATCTTTTTCATCGTGAACGGCAATGGAACTCTGGCGAGGAATGCTGGATGGGCTGGGAGCGCAAACGAGGTAAATTAGTTGAGTTTAACCGTTTGCTTTCCGGAAGTGCGAAAACCTCCTATCAAGTACAAGTTGGGAACTTGGAAATCTTACCGGAAATTAAATATGTCATTACAGTAGATGCCGACACTGTGATGCCCCGCGGCAGCGCACGCCAACTTATTGCGACACTGGCACATCCGCTCAACAGGGCTGAGTTTGATTCCGAAAGTGGAGAAATAATTGCCGGATTTTCGATACTTCAGCCCCGGATAGAAGTCAAGCCGACCAGTGTCAACCAATCATTATTTACTCGAATATTCGCTGGTGATAATACCCTGGATCTATATACACTCGCGGTTTCCGATGTTTACCAGGATTTATTCAGAGAAGGGAATTACACCGGTAAGGGGATTTATGATGTGGCTGCGTTTGAGCACTGTATGCATGGCCGAGTGCCTGAGAACACTTTACTCAGTCATGACTTATTCGAAGGATTACATGGACGTGTTGGTTTGGTAACCGATATAGTTCTATTGGAAGATTATCCCCCCCACTATATATTAAACGCGCGGCGTTGGCACCGCTGGGTGCGCGGAGATTGGCAGCTGCTACCCTGGTTGATGCCGCGAGTTCCCAGCGCAGATGGAAAATTAATCACAAATCATTTTTCCACCCTTGACCGCTGGAAAATAATCGACAATTTGCGTCGCAGTCTGTTGGTTCCTGTCATTTTAACCTGCTTGCTCATGGGTTGGTTATGGTTGCCCGGATCCCCTTTGATATGGACCTTGTTAAGCATCTCTCTATTTGCCCTTCCGCTAATGATAGGCACGATAAGTGATATGGCCCAAAACCTGTTCAAGAATTTTGATGTTGGTTGGATCCAAGTTGGACACAGTGTGCTCCGTTGGCTGTTAGATCTGACATTTCTCCCTTATCAGACCCTGATAACCTTGGACGCCATTGGGACAACTCTAACGCGGATGTTGCTATCACGCAAGCGTCTTTTGCAGTGGACAACATCAGCTCACGCACTGCGCTTATTCGGTAAAAAGATGAAAGTGGAGGTGCTTTGGAAACAGATGCTAGGAACGTCACTATTCGCTCTAATTATGACATTCTTGGTAAGTTGGATCAACCTGACAGCACTTCCCGTTGCCGCGATTTTCCTGCTAGCCTGGCTGGTAGCGCCTCAAATCGCCTATTGGATCAGCCGCCCGATTATCTATAAGCCCACTTCGGTTTCTCCTGACCAGCAACAACAATTACGCTGCCTAGCACGTCGCACCTGGCTTTATTTCGAACACTTTGTTGGGCCAGATGACCACTGGCTTCCCCCAGACCATTTCCAGGAAGACCCACGGGGCTTGGTCGCCCACCGCACCTCACCCACAAATATAGGTCTTTTTCTCCTATCTACACTGGCTGCATATGATCTGGGCTATATTGGCATGATGGATGTGATAATGAGACTGCGTAACACGCTGGAAGAAATGGAGAAACTCCGGCGCTACCAGGGGCACTTTCTGAACTGGTACGACACTCGCAGCTTGAATGAGTTATCTCCACCATATGTGTCAACTGTGGATAGTGGCAACCTGGCAGGTTGTCTTTTGGTTCTCAAACAAGGTTGTATTGATCTTCCTCATAACTCTCTTTTGCGCTGGCAGTACTGGCAAGGTTTGCTTGATGCATTCAATATATTGGAGAAAATTATTATTGAAGATCTACCTGCCACAGGATTGGAAGGAAAAATAACCCCTTTAAAAACCTGTCTAACTGATATACAAGAACATATTCTGGCTGTAAAAAATAAACCCGAAGAGTGGGTACCTCTTCTTGATTATTTATGTTGCGAAGATTGGGAAAAATTCAAACAGCGCTTGATAGCATTCCTTGAGACGAACAAAACTGCTTTTAAGGTAGCAACCCTACAAGAATTGCGTATTTGGGAGGAGCGAGTCAATCACCATTTAATGGAGGCTCAAAGAGAGTTATCTTTTTTGATGCCCTGGGTATTGCCCCTTAGCCATCCTCCAGCAATATTGACTAAGGTCTGTGTAGACCCGGCTGTTGCCGAAGCTTGGGAGTCACTCCAAGATGCTTTGCAGATCACTCTCCGGCTTGAGCAGATACCGCCTATCTATCAACGATGTCAAAATATATTGAAACAACTGGTGGATTTACTGGAAGATCAGGAAGCTCTTAATTGGTGTACCCATCTGGATGAAAAGTTGGATTCATCTCGCATGTTCGCCCAGACCCTGTTGAGTGGCTGCCATGGTTTGGTGGATCAGGTTGAGAAATTGTTTCAGGAAATGGATTTCAATTTTTTATACAACCCCCTTCGAAAAGTATTCCACCTAGGGTATAACGTGGCTGCCGAAGAAATTGATAGTAATCACTATGATCTCCTGGCTTCCGAGGCACGTTTGACAAGCCTTGTGGCAATTGCAAAAGGGGATGTCCCCCAGAGTCACTGGATCCACCTAGCCCGCCCGCTTACTCGCTTGAATGGCACACAGGCAATCCTTTCCTGGAATGGGAGCATGTTTGAGTATCTCATGCCAAGTTTGTTGATGCGTAGGTACCAAGACACATTGTTATCTCAGACTTACCAAGCGGTAGTGCAACGCCAGATCGCTTATGGCCGCGTGAAAAAGGTCCCCTGGGGCATTTCAGAATCTGCCTACTATGGCTTTGATGCTCATCTAAATTATCAATACCGGGGATTCGGCGTACCAGGGCTGGGATTCAAACGGGGCCTGAGCAAGGAATTGGTGGTTTCGCCCTACGCCTCCCTGCTTGCGTTGTCTATCCAACCACAAGCGGTGATGAAGAATATCACCAGCCTTGAACAACGCCATATGATGGGGTTGTATGGTTTCTATGAATCCATTGACTATACAGAATCTCACCTCTCTCTTGGGCAAGAGCATGGAATCGTACACTCCTATTATGCTCATCATCAGGGGATGATAATCCTGGCGTTGGCTAATTGCCTTAAGGATGAGGTAATGATTTCACGTTTCCATTCTGACCCACGTGTGGAAAGTATGGAATTGCTGCTTGAGGAGCGTATCCCACACCAACTTCCTCTAGAAATAATCCATCCCGAGGAAATTTTGCTTCGTCCCCCAACAAAACCTCGTCTGTCTACAAAAGCCTGGCAGGTCCCTGTGAACACTCCCCAACCTCGAGTACACTGTCTCTCCAATGGGCAATACTCTGTCCTGATTACCAACACGGGAGGTGGTTATAGTCGCTGGAAAGACATTGCCCTCACCCGTTGGCGCCCGGATACCACCCTGGATAATTGGGGAACTTGGATCTATGTTCAGGATCAAGATAGCGGTGCTCTCTGGTCAGCAGGTTTTCAGCCGGTTTGTTCTCAATCGGAAAATCAGGAGGTGTTATTCTATCCCCACAAAGTTGAATTCAAACGCCGAGTTCAAAACATCTCTTTGCAAATGGAAGTGACAGTCTCTCAGGATGATGATGTTGAAATTCGGAGGCTTACATTTATCAATCATAGCAACCGCCGCCGTCGTTTGAAGCTGACCTCCTATGGTGAAGTTGTGCTGGCTCCACAATCTACCGATCAACATCATCCTGCTTATAACAATCTTTTTATCGAGAGTGAATATTTACCTGAATTGAACGCGCTTCTGTTTCACCACCGTCCCAGGTCTGCTGATGAAAACCAAATCTACCTGATGCATCTATTTGCCTCAGATCTGAAAGTTGAAAAAACTTGTGAGTATGAAACCAACCGGGGTAATTTTATTGGCCGAGGGGAAACACTTCGTTCCCCTACTGCTTTAAAGAATAAAATCGGGTTAACAGGATTTGTGGGAGGGCCCTTAGACCCAATCATGGCTATCAGCTATGAGATTAATCTAGAGCCCCTGATCCCAGCCAAAAAGGCCAGATTTTCTTTTTCAGAACCTAGTAATAGGACTGAGGTTGCTTATATTACCTTGGTGGCTGAATCTCGCCAGGAGGTTCTTGCTTTGGCTCACCGCTATCAGAACTGGCATAGGGTTGAGGAAACTTTTAATCAAGCGCGTTTCTCCAGCGAAAGAGAGCTGAATCAATTAAATCTCTCAACCCGGGAAATCAGACTCTACCAACAGATTTTAGCGAGCTTGTTATTCCCAAACTCAACACTGCGAGCTAATGCTATCACGCTAGCAGCCAACCAGAAAGGTCAGGAAGGACTCTGGCCATTGGCAATTTCGGGTGATTATCCGATCTTATTAGTGCGTATTGATAATCAAGAGGATATAGCCCTGGTGAATGACTTGTTACAAGCTCACGCCTATTGGCGAAAGCGTCATATTAAGATTGATCTGGTAATCCTCAATCTCCAAGATACGGGTTATTCTCAAGAACTACATAACCGTTTGCATCAATTGCTCTCCCGAAGGAGGGATGATATCTGGCCTGGCCAACGCGGTGGCATCTTTGTTTTAGCCGCCGATCAAATAAAGAAAGCCCAGCGGGTACTTTTAGAAACGACCGCTCAAGTGGTCTTGGATACTCGTCAGGGAGGACTAATCAATCAATTACAACCATTGCAGAGACACCCAACCTGTTTACCATCTTTCACATCCACTATTTCTGCCCCTGAAGATGAGCAGCTTGTTCCACCACTTGATCGACCTAAGGACCTGCTTTTTGATAATAGCTTCGGGGGTTTTAGCCCTGATGGGCGTGAATATGTCATTTACCTCGAACCAGGGAAACAGACACCCAGCCCCTGGATAAATGTAATTGCCAACCCAAAATTTGGTTTCACAATCTCTGAATCAGGCTCTGGGAACACCTGGGCTTTGAACAGCAGCGAAAACCGGCTGACCCCTTGGCGCAACGACCCTGTGACCGATACGCCAGGTGAAGCGCTATACTTGCGAGATGAGGAGGTGGGTCACTACTGGTCTCCAACGCCACTGCCGGCTGGTGAAAATGCCCCTTATTTAATTCGCCACGGGATTGGTTATTCTGTTTTTGAGCACAACAGTCATGGTCTCAAACAACGTCTGCGGATTTTCGCTGCACCTGATATGCCGGTCAAAATCGTGCAATTGAGCCTGGAGAATACTTGGCATCGCACTCGGCGTGTCACTGCGACATATTATGCTGAATGGGTGCTAGGTACGACGAGAGAGGCAATGGCTCCTTATATCATCCCTGAGTTTGATACCAGCAGTAATACATTATTAGCCCGAAATCCATATAACACAGAATTTGGAGAACGAACCGCTTTCCTCACGGCTACTCGCGTGCCTCACGGACTAACAACAGACCGAACTGAATTCTTGGGGCGCATGGGTAGTTATCGTCGTCCGGCAGCACTCGACCGGATGGGGCTGAGTGCCAAAATTGAACCTGGTCTTGATCCTTGCGCTGCTATGCAGATCCTCATTTGGCTGGCTCCCGGTGAAACCAAAGAAGTCACATTCCTGCTGGGACAGGGTGAAGATCGGGAGGATGCCCTTCAGCTAGCCCAACAATATCAAAAGATTGACCAGATTGAAGCGGATTGGCAGACATTAACCCAACGCTGGGACCGTCTCTTAAATACCGTTACCGTAAATACACCTGACACAGATATGAACCTGCTCCTGAACCGCTGGCTGCTGTATCAAACGCTCTCCTGTCGAGTATGGGGGCGCTCCGCACTTTACCAATCTAGCGGTGCGTTTGGCTTCCGCGATCAATTACAGGATGTCATGTCCCTGGTTGACGCGGTCCCTGATATCACTCGTGACCATATCCTTTATTCAGCTAGTCGCCAATTCGAAGAGGGCGATGTGCTTCACTGGTGGCATCCTCCCTCAGGAAGAGGTGTGCGCACACGATGTTCCGATGATTTACTCTGGCTTCCTTATGTCACCGCTCATTATGTGAATGCTACGGGGGATTCATCTATTCTGAGCGAGTTGGTACCCTTTCTTGAGGGTGAACCTCTCCAGGCAAATGAACAAGAACGCTATGGACTCTATGAAACTGGCTTTGAAGTTGATAGTCTTTACGAGCACTGTAAGCGCGCTATTGAGAAAGGGAGTACAGCCGGGGAACATGGTCTGCCCTTGATTGGCAGTCATGATTGGAATGATGGATTTAACCGGGTGGGAGTAAAAGGCCGAGGTGAAAGTGTATGGTTAGGTTGGTTCCTGTACGATGTGCTCACCCGTTTTGCAGATATATGTGTTCTTGTAGATGATAGGAAGCAAGCCAAGAAATATCAGAAACAAGCAAAAAAACTTAGCCTGGTACTTGAAGCCCAGGCTTGGGATGGGAACTGGTATCGTCGTGCTTATGACGATGACGGCAATCCTCTGGGCTCAGCAGTCAACCAGGAATGCCAGATTGATTCGCTAGCCCAATCATGGGCCGTGCTCTCCGGGGCAGGTGATCCACTCCGTGCAGAACAAGCGATGATGTCCGCAGAAGAAAAACTTATCAGATTGGATGATCAGATTATCCTGCTCTTCACTCCGCCTTTTGACAAGACAGAGAGGGATCCTGGGTATATCAAGGGGTACTTACCCGGTATACGAGAGAATGGAGGTCAATACACACATGCGGCTTTGTGGACAGTTTGGGCCTACGCGATACTCGGCCAAGGGGACCGTGCTACAGCTCTGTTCCAATTGCTGAATCCTATCAATCATACCGATACACCTGAAAAAGTAAACCGCTATCGTGTCGAACCTTACGTGGTGGCTGCAGATGTATATAGCAGTCCTCCTCACGCGGGTCACGGCGGTTGGACTTGGTACACCGGTTCAGCCAGTTGGATGTATCGCCTCGGCGTAGAAGCCATCCTGGGATTAAAACGGACTGGAAAGACTCTGCAAATCAATCCTTGCATTCCCAAAGGCTGGAAAGTGTATGGATTGACCTACCGGGATGGGGAGACAAGCTACCACATTCAGGTGGAAAACCCATCTGGCGTCAACCGAGGGGTGAAGCAAGTGATTTTAGATGGAAGGACTCTCCCCCAAAAGGAAATACCACTAGTAACTGACCGCCAGGAGCACCAAGTGGAAGTTCTGATGGGTTGATGTAATAAATTAATAAAGAACTGCACCTCATGGAAAGGATGTTCACCATCTCCGTCCAATTCGAAATCAGACGCCAATAAGAATGCTTTCGATAACTACATTTATCTTAATCAAAATAATTTGGCGTATATCGATTGTATGAAATTGGACGAGCAGACTAATTGAATATTAATGCACATCTTCGACAATTCTGATTTCTTCCTCATTCAAACCATATAATTCGTAGACAAGTAAATCGATAGCTCGATCTGTGAATTCTATTTGACGTTCCATTTTGGCTTTATCTTGTGGGGTTTGTGCTTCAGTCATGCTTTTGTGTGCAGCAAGCATCTGATTGACCAAGATCACCATTTTATCGTGCTGCGATTTATCAACAGGGTCGGAGAAGTCAATAGGATAAATTGGAAAATCTTTGAAGTAAATATAACTTGGCTCATAAAAATCGCCACGTAATTTTGGTAATATCATCCTGAACATGAAGAAGCATAGGCTGCTGTTCAGGATGCCTAACAAATATTTATCGTTTTTCGGTATGATAAAACATTTTTGATTAGTATATCCATTGTCAAATTCAAGAGTAAATTCAGGTTTTTTGCAAATGTTTGGATATATAATTTTAGGTTTTTCAAATTCTTCATAATAATCACAGCCACGCAATTCCCACCAATATTCACCTTGGTCATATCTTTTCTTCGCATCATCAATAAAGGGCAACAAGTGATTAGCAATGGCCGGATAGTTATTGCTAAACCATCCCCACGCATTTTTTACGCCTTTAGAATTTTTTCTTGTCCATCCTTTAGGTATAAGGATCAAATAAGCCTCAGGATAAAGGGGCTCGTAACGTTTGATGTTTCTACCGATTAGAAGTGGTTTTATCAATTCTGAATTTTTAGGTTCATCAGAAACTAGTTTTTCCATTTTGGACTTGTTAATTACAAAAGCGTTGTTGAATCCAGTTTTTATTCCATAGAAGTTTTTTTCATTAATATATCTTCCTAATGGTATACCTTGACGCATTATTTGGGCCAAAAGTGCTTGGGTCTTCTCATCAGAAAGAGACCAGCCTTTATCTAATAGCATTTCTTGGTTAACTTTGAAAGAGCTTTCATTAACACTTTCGTTCAAATCAAGAAAATCTAAAGTGGATATCTGGGCAGACATGAAATGAGTTGATGCTTTATTCTTTTTGATACGTATGATACATGGATACGTTGTGACGTCTTTAAATACTTGTAAATCACCGAAGTCAATTATTTCATCTATATTCTGATTCTTAAGCCATTTTCTTAAAGGTTCTGCATACTTTGTTCTAAACCACTTATTTGCTACAATAAACGAGAACATTCCATCTTGACGAAGTAATAAAACTCCTCTTTCTATGAAATAAACATATAAGTCTGCCATCCCGTGATAAGTTGTATATGTTTTTTGGAAATAGTCCTTTAACTCTCCTAATCCTTCTTGCCGCACATACGGTGGATTGCCAATCACTACATCAAAACCGCCTCTAGTAAATATATCTTTGAATTCATCTTTCCATTCGAATGGATTGACACGCTCGCGTGCGACTTCATCGGGGAAAAATTGCCCCTCAAAAAAATCGAAACCAATAAGTGAGTTTCCACATTTAATATTGTTCCCCAAATCTGGCAAAACCCGCTCTAGTCCAAGTTCTAATTGTCCTATGGGATTTTCTAGCACTTTGAGAAGAAGAGATAATTTTGTGACTTCCACGGCTTGGGAATCAATGTCCACGCCATGAATATTATTGATCAATATTTCTTTCTTTTTTGCAGTAGAGAGCCTGTAGCCATCACCAATTTTTACAAGTGTACTGTTCTTTACCCATTTATCTGGGTTATTCTGAGAATTAGCATACCAATTCAAATGCCAGTCAAGTAAGAATTGATATGCACCAAGCAAGAAAGTACCAGAACCACAAGCAGGATCAACAATTTTGAGAGAGGAAACATCCTTAGGCTTTTTATTTTTTACAAGTTTTCCAATAGTGTTATTAACTATATAATCTACTATGTAAGTCGGTGTGTAATAAACTCCTCCCGCCTTACGTACTTCTGGTTTTTCTTCAACTTTAGCCTGATGTCCGGCAGTGAGCCGGATAACTTTTCCAAGAAAGCGTTCATACACCTGCCCTAAAATATCAGAAGGAATGTAAAGAAAAGCATATGGGCTTTTAGGGTAATACAAATTCGAGATGATGTCTTTCAATATCTTGTCATCAATATTAAGGGAAAGAGTTAAATCATCGGGTGCGCTGATTATTTCTTTCTCTTTTTTGAAATTGAACAAGCCTGAGTTGAATTTTATGTCGGCTTGTTTGAATAATTGGCACAAATCTGCATACACACCTTCTTGATTGGCAATATTTAATAAATTGTTTTCAGGCTCGATGTCGCGCTCTTCACAAATCCGCAAAAAGACAATTCGATCAATTGTCATTTGAACAGAATAATTTAATCCAGCAATATCGATATCTGTATTTCTCAATGCAATATTTCTGGCAAGCAATTCCCGCCACCGTTCAATTTCTTGTAAAAAGGAATCATCAACAGCTGCGGTGCCTTTTTTACCTTTCATACCTTCGGAATATTTGGCAAACGAACCTTGGCGAACAGCTTCAGGGGAAAACACTGAAGCGATCTCGTCCCAGCGCTCTACATAATCTTTGTAATGGATGAGCATAATTCGCCCAAATGATGCTTTGTCTTTATAATTTGGTTTAGACCGGCAATCATAAACAGCAAAGTGTTCGAAATCAGTCAAGATGTTAACCGGAAGTTTTGCACTCCAACCATATCTGCGCAATTGAAACGCCGCATCCTGGCTACTTTCGATTTTAACAGAGGGCTTCTTAGCTTCTACGAGAAAATCAAATTTACCTGCACCGGTCCGAAATGCATAATCTGCCTTTTTGCCTTGTCCTGCCACTTCCACCGAGAATTCATGAACAACTTCCTTATGGGATTCGTCGTAACCTTTTTCATTGGAAACATCCCAACCTAATTCAGCAAAGAATTTATCTAAGAATTCACGGCGAAGTTCGGTTTCATTCTTACTAGAATGATATTCATCTATATTCTTATCGAATGTCTCGACTAACTTATGAATTATTTCGGGTGCGTTATTTTTCATATATGGTGTATTTCCATTTAATGGTTGTGATAAGCACTCTTGTCTCAAGTCTCCCTTGGCTTTATATAATCAGATTGTAGTCTAAAAAAGGACAGCAACAGAACACTTGCTTTTTATATCTTATTATTCCCCTCCTCCATTTTGACCCAGTATGACCCAGTTTGGTTTTTTAAAGAAAGAAATCAGCGGAACAAAATGTGCAGTGCGCGCGAAAAATCAAACTAGGTTATGTATAAACACCCTATTGCCTATACGAAATATCAGGTTGTACAAATCTATTCCGCCACAAACAACCGGTAGCACCACACCCACCCCGACGAGCTCCACCCCCCAATCGTTTCTCCAGTAACAAAACACCATTCCCCCTGCTCTACTACACCTTCAAGAGTTACCTCCGTTCCAACCGCGATATCCCCGATCCAGGTCCTGGTGATCTCGTATGTCTCTCCTTCTTCTGTTGTCGTTTGCTGTCCGGGAAACGCATCATAGATCGGAGCTGGCGCATTTGGATAATCTCCCCCTTCTGGCCCTTTCGGTATCACAATAGCTGGTCTTGGAAACCAGTCATCCTCCATCTGCCCCAGTGCCGCATAATATTCCTCGCTGCTTTCCTCATATAAGGAGAGATCATAGGCTTCAATTCCTACAGACTCCGCGAACTCATTCCCAGACGGATCTGTGCCCTTTATGATCCCATTTCCATTGTTATTGCTGCACGAGCAAGAGGAAAGGAATACTGAAACTATAACTACGATCGCGAGGATTATAGCCACCACCGTTGCAATTACATATCCTTTACTTTTTTTCATCACAACATCACTCCCCTGACTAACCATAGATAAACCAACCCAATTACTGCCGCGATCACCGCCCAGGGAAACTTTACAACCTCTTCATCTTTTTCAATACTCCCAAAGTTTTTCAATATATGCGTGGCCCGATCGAGGGTCTCTTTCGGACTCCTCTTCCAGACCAGGGGAATAATTCCTAATAGGCTTGTGCCCAATAAAGCCAGGGGCATCCACTGGCCGTCTTTATATGCCAAAGCCAATAGACCAAAAGCCAGTACCGCATCTCCCTGTCCAAATACGCCGAATCTGAACATTGTAATAATGAAAAATATCGCCAATATGAATGGGTATGCTTCTGCCATGAGCCCTGGAACTGCCAGCGTTGTTAGCGCAAGCGCGACAGCTGCAAGTCCCCACAGCCCTCCCCTGCTCCCCATCACTGCGACCAGGTAGAAAACACCCAATAACCAATGCTGTTCCCAGAATAATGAAATAGCACCAATCAACATGATCCCAATGCCGGCCACATAAGGGGGGTTTTTGCACATCCCCTCAAAAAGGTTCAATTCAGCTGTAATCTAAGACACTTTATAATGAAGCTCTGCTGCCAAACAGAGAGACTTTCTGCCATTCTTGCACCTGTTGATTGGTATTATAAT
>Ga0307990_1002374_pt1 | contig 15102 bp, 11 predicted proteins | sample EllFjometagen129_FD_203168 | JGI IMG/M metagenome (GOLD analysis project Ga0307990, IMG submission 203168) | Marine microbial communities from Ellis Fjord, Antarctic Ocean - #129 | ecosystem: Environmental > Aquatic > Marine > Unclassified | place: Southern Ocean | collected 2014-10-08
CGTCAAATTTACGCAAAACGAAAAAGCACTGTGGAACCGGTATTCGGAATCATAAAACAAGTAATGAGATTTCGACAGTTTCTGCTTCGCGGTATCGAATCGGTTCAAGGTGAGTGGAGCCTTGTTGCCATCGCGTGGAACTTAAAGCGGATGTTTGCATTGAGTAGGTAAAAAGTTGCCAAAGAACAGTGTAAAACATCTAAAATCCGGCCATATTTCGCCGACCGAAGCGGTCGACATGGAAAAATACAGGGAACGTAATCGAAAAAGTTGAAACATGACCTGTCGAGCGAAAATCAAAACCCTTTAGCCCGACAGACTCCTAGGAACAGATTTTTTACGGTGAGTTTAACATTCGACACAAAAAACGGGTACTGGTAAAAATTATTGGTGAGTAGATGCTGCAACCGACCAGAAACTTAGGCGTGGGTAAATTCTTGCTTTCATCAAATTAATGTCAATTAACCATTTTCAGGTGCCGTGGTATTGTCTGCAATAGCCGGTTTAATATCGTCGACCGCGGCCGGAGAAATTTCCTGTTGTCGGCGCAGATCTTCAATCTTATTAATCTGTCTGTCCAGTTGAGTCTTCCTGGTGGTGGTCAGCTTCTGGTATTCTTTCTGGGTTTCTTCAATCCTGCTTCCCAGTTTGTCAAATGACTGCATAAACATGGACCACTGTTTATTGAAAGCCCCGAGCAAGGAGAGAATCTGGGCAGCGGTTTTCTCCAGGTTGAAATTGTCCACAGCTTGGCGGATGACGGCCAGGACAGCATAAAGGGTAACCGGTGAGCAAAGAATAACCTTTTGTCTGAGGGCGTCGTCCAGCAGTTTCTGATCATTTTCATGGATGTAAGCGTAAACCTGTTCATTGGGAATGAAAACCAGAACATAATCGACGGTATTATCTCCGGGATTGATATAGTCACGGCTGGTTACCTCTTTAACCCTTTGGCGCACATCCCGAAGAAAAAGGTTACGATGGTTTTGCCGGTCAGCCTCACTGCCGGCTTCCAGAAATTTCAGATAATTATTCAGCGGGAATTTGACATCCATGTTCAACTTCAATCCTTTGGGCAGCATAAAGGTAAAGTCCGGGCGGGTGGCAGCTTCGTCCAGGGTTTTCTGTTTCAGGTAGTTAACTCCTTCCATGAATCCAGCCAGCCGCAGAACATCTTCTGCCATTCGTTCACCCCACTGGCCGCGGCTGCTGGTGCCGGCCAGGGCACTTTGTAACTGGCTGGTGGTCTTGTGAAGTCTCATCGTTTGTTCGCTGGTTATCTGGAGCTGCTTAGTCAATTCCCCGAATTTGTTTTCCCGGTCTTTTTCAAAATTGTTGACCAGACTTTGGACCTGTTGTAATTCCTTCTTCATCGCTCCCAGGGTTTCGTCAATAAGGGATTTTTTGCCGTGCAGTTCATGGCTGCCGGCAGTTACTTGTTTGCTAAGTGTTTCATTGGCCAGTTTCAGGAACTCTTCGGTGTTTCTGGTCAGCGCTTCCAATGAAAGGGAGCCAAAACTTTCCTTGAGTCGGTTAACCAGGGCTTCTGTTTCCTGGCGGTTGCGTTCTTCGGCTCGGTCTAAAAGAGCTGTGGTAATATTTTCAACCCCTTTGCGGCGCAGGTAAAAGAAAAGAATGGTCAGCAGGATTCCAATCCCAAGGCCGGCCATAAAGATGTTGAGAAGTTCTATGGGTAATGTCATCAGGGTCTCCGGGTTTGTGTTTTTTTGATAGGGGAAAACCTTAGGGGTAAAAATATTTCTTTCTTCATCGACGGTTAGCACAGAACCAGGGGCTTGACAATCTTTTTGCCACTCTCAGCTGTTGCTCGTATGAGGCGACTAATGGATCGTTGACATTTTGATCGGGTCCGATTATTTTGAGTAAACGCCTTAAAAGGAGACGGACAATGTTACTTCTTCTTCGTGATTCCAGGTTACTTTGGTTGCTTGCCTTGCTGACATTTTTTCTGGCTGGTTGTGCAGTTGACCGGGCAGGCATATCGACAGCTGCTCCCCCACGGGAAGTTCATCATCAGTCTGTCAAGAAGAAAGGTCCGCCACCCTGGTCGCTGGCAGTCTGGCATCAGTCTCCCCGGTGGCATCCATATAGATGTTGGTGATTTTGTCAGCATTGAGTTGGAAAGTGAGCGACCTTATGACCGCTTTGCTGAACATCGGCAGAAATATTCTTCGGGAAAATGGAAGAAGAAAAAAAATAAACCTTTCAAGAACAAGTGAAAGTGAATGGAATTCTATTTTTATTAATGGTGACAGTGTGGGGTGAAAATTAACCCATATGGTGAAAAATATCACCTGATAGATTGCTGAACCTTTTTACTGGTAAAAAGGTCTTTATGCTGGATGTCTTGTAATCATTGGTGGGAGCCGGAAGTTCTATCTCCCGCTAAAGGAGCTGAAAGGCATTTATTTTTGGTATGGGATTTGCGGTTAGCAATTGGTTTGTCGCTTTAGATTTTACTGGATTTGCAGCGATCAAAAAGGTTTAATAAGGTTTTCTGATAATTTTGAGGAGGAAGAGATGGATTTTTCGTTAACCGAAGAACAGAAGATGATGCGTGACGCGGCCCGTCGTTTTGCCGAAGAGCGGGTTCGGCCGACAATGGAAGAGGATGAGAAGAATAGCTATTTCCGGAAAGAACTGGTTCTGGAGATGGCTGAACTGGATTTTTTCGGCTGTCTGGCACCGGAAGAATATGGTGGTACTGAAGTCGGTCATCTGGCGGCCAGTATTATGGCGATGGAACTGGCCCGGGTCAGTCCATCTTGGGGTTTACCTTTTAATATGCAGATGAACGGTTTGCAGACCGTTTTGCTGAAGCATGGTACTGAGGAACAGAAGAAGAAATATATTCCTGGATTGATCAGTGCAGAGCTGTTTGGTTGCTTTGCTATTACTGAACCTAACTCCGGTTCCGATGTGGCTTCGATGAAAACCTGGGCGGCTGAAAAAGATGATTGTTTTGTTATTAATGGCAATAAAATGTGGATTTCAAATATTCCCGGCGCAGACCTTGGTGTGGTGTACGCGGTAACTGATCCTAATGCCAAACCAAAGCACCGGGGTATTTCCGCTTTTATCGTCGACATGCATAGTGAGGGTATTACCCAGAAAGTCATTGATACCAAACTGGGTCTCCACTGTGCTCCTATCGGTGAAATTTACTTTGAAGAGGTTAAAGTTCCCAAGGAAAATCTGGTGGGTAAGCTGGGTGATGGATTTAAAATCTGCATGGGGATGCTTGATGTTACCCGTTTGAGCTGCGCGGCCAGAGCCGTGGGAGTCGGCCAGGGCTGTCTGGATGCCTGTGTTCAGTATGCCAAGGAAAGAACTCAATTTGGTCGTCCCATTGCTGATTTTCAGATGATCCAGGCGTCGATTGCAGAAATGACGGTTGAACACGAGGCGGCGAAGCTCTTAATGTATCAGGCCGCTACCCTGAAAGATGATGCAACCAAACGTTCTACCTTTGAAACGTCGATGGCTAAATATTTTGCCGCCGAGGCTGCTGTTCATGCAGCCAATGAAGCCTGTAAGATTTTTGGTTCCTGTGGTTTTTCATCCGAATATCCGGTTGAGCGTTTCCTGCGGGGCAGCAAGTCATTCCAAGTGGTTGAGGGAACCTCCAATATCCAGAAGGTTATCATTGCCAGGAATGTACTGGCTGATTGATAGATGTTTTCTCTAAGTTTCCATTATCTTATTCAAAGAAAAGAATACTGCTATGCATTCTTATTTTGCCGAGATGCCGAAATTTGGTAAAGAACTGAAAGAAAAACAGAAGGAAAAATTGGCTGAAAGCGTGGCCAAAATTAAAGAAGTTGAACAGACGGTGGCCGAGGCAGTGGAAAAGGTTAAATCTGCCGGTATATCAGCCGAGAGACTTCATAAACGAGGTGAGTGGACTGCCTGGGAACGCCTGGATTACCTGGTTGATGAAGGAACCTGGCTACCCTTGAATACTCTTCATGATCCTACCTTTAATGCCGAAGGGACGACCGGGGTTATCAATGGTATTGGTGAAATAGCTGGTAAATATGCCTCGATTATTGCTTCTGATAATAAAGTGTTGGCCGGGGCCTGGATTGCCGGGCAAGCGGAAAATATTTTCCGGGCTCAGGATATGGCTGAACGCCTGAATATTCCCCTGGTCTGGGTGCTGAACTGCAGCGGGGTTAAACTGACGGAACAGCAAGAGGTGTATGCCGGCCGTCGTTCCAGTGGACGGGTCTTTTTTCGCCATGCCGAATTGATTCAGAAAGGTATTCCGGTTATTGTGGGCATGTATGGAACAAACCCGGCTGGTGGTGGCTATCATGCCATTAGTCCGGCCATTATTTTTGCCCATGAAAAATCTAATATGGCGGTTGGTGGTGGTAGTATTGTCGGCGGCATGGCCCCCAAGGGAAATTTTGATGTTGCTGGGGCTGAGCAGCTGATCGAAGCAACCAGGCAGTTTAAGGCGGTACCGCCCGGAAGTACAAAAATTCATCATGATGTCACCGGTTTTATGCGGAAGGTATTTCCTACCGAAGAAGGTGTTCTTGATGCGATTAAGGATTGCATGGCCGGTATGCCGTCATATGATCCTGAATTTTTCAGGGTTGCCGAGCCGGCTGACCCCAGTTTTCCGGCCGAAGAGATTAACTACCTGGTGCCATTTAACCAAAAAGCAGTTTATAACATGGATGAAATCCTGTCGCGTATTTTTGATAACAGTGAGCATATGGAGTTTCGTCCTGGTTATGGTCCGGAGATCTACTGCGGCCTGACTAAAATTGACGGTTTTGCGGTTGGTTTTATTGCCAATCGCCAGGGATTTTTGGGAGCAAACTATCCAGAATATGCTGACTATATGGGTATCGGCGGCAAACTGTATCGCCAGGGCCTGATTAAAATGAATGAGTTTGTTACCCAGTGCGGCCGGGACCGTATTCCCATGGTCTGGCTCCAGGATACTTCGGGTATTGATGTTGGTGATATTGCCGAGCAGGCTGAGCTCTTGGGTTTGGGACAGTCACTTATTTATTCTATCGAAAGCTCCGCTTTGCCGATGATGACCGTGGTCCTGCGCAAAGGAACGGCGGCTGCCCATTATGTCATGGGTGGTCCTCAGGGAAATTGTAATAATGCCATGACCTTAGGTACGCCAGTGACCGAGATTTACGTGATGCATGGTGAAACCGCTGCCGCTGCTGCTTTTTCCCGCCGCCTGGTTAAGGAACAGGATGCCGGCCGTTCCCTGGAACCGGTCATTGATAAGATGAACGATCTGGCTCAGCAGTATCATGATCAGTCAAGGCCGGTTTACTGCGCCCAGCGTGATTTTGTTGACGAGATAGTGGCATTGCCTAAGATGCGTGATTATTTTGTTGCTTTTACCAGGGCAGCTTATCAGAACCCTGTATCTATTTGTCCTCATCATCAGATGTTGCTTCCTCGTTTGATTCGAGGTTAGCAGTCAGGTTGTAATTGATTAAGACCTTTTGAAAGGCGGTACCGGTCTGTTTCGGTACCGCCTTTTTTGTCCTTAGGGAGTAAATTAGAGTTGACAGGGGCTTTATAAGCTTGTTAATAGTTCAGAAATAAAAAAATCAGACGATGTATTAACCTGAATTGAGCGGTTAGCTTTTAGCCGTTAGCTATTAGTTCTATGATTACAGGATGTCTACTATTTCAAACTGTCATCCATTAGGTTTTATTGCTCATGAACGTAATGCCTTGATTTTTTTAAAGCTAAACGCTGATAGCTAACAGCTGATTGCTTAACTTAGGATTAAATAACGTTGTGATTTTATTGACCTCTGTTGGGGGGTAGTGTTGATGCAAAAAAGATGTATGCTATTGTTGCTGGTGTTGGTGGTTTGTTCGGCCTGTGGTCTGGAAAAAACTGTCTTGAAGGTATCGCCGGACAAGTTCCATGAGGTCTTCCAATTGCCGGTTGTTCAAGATTGTGCATGCGGTGAAAGTTCAGCCGGACTTAAGAATGGTTCTGCTGAGTATGGATTATATCCATGGTTGACATTGGCCGCTGGGCAGCATAAAGAGGGGTCCCTTCTGTATCTCCATGAATGGTTGGCAGATGCCCGAAAGGAAGAACAGGCTGATACTGCCGATGACCTGGAAATTGAGCAGAAAGCCAGAACGGGAGCCCGTTATGAGTTTCCCATTGTCATTAATAAAAAAGTTGAACATTTTATTTCCTATTATAGCACGGTAAACAGTTCCTTTACCCGCAGAAGTCTTGAAAGGGCACAGCTTTATTTGCCTGAGATGAGGCGGATTTTGCGTCAGTATCATATTCCTGAGGAACTGGCTTATATGGTGCTCATTGAGAGTGGGTTTACAACCCATGCTTATTCCCGGGCCCGGGCCTGTGGCCCGTGGCAGTTTATCAGTGGAACAGGCCGTAATTATGGATTGAAAATTAACTGGTGGGTGGATGAACGCCGGGATCCGCTGAAATCAACCTATGCCGCCGCCAAATATCTCCATGATCTTTATGGCTACTTTGATTCCTGGTACCTTGCTGCTGCTGCCTATAATGCCGGTGAAGGCAAGATTATGCGGGCCATTAAAAAGCATAAAACCCAAGATTTCTGGGAGATGTCCCGTTTCCGTTACCTGAAGCGGGAAACCAAGGAATATATCCCCCGGCTGATTGCGGCGATTCTTATCGCCAGAGAGCCGGAAAAATATGGCCTTTCAAATGTGGGCTATTTGCCACCTTTGACGTTTGATGAAGTTGAGGTTCATGATGCCACGGATTTGCAGGTTGTAGCCTGGGCCGCTGGTTGTAAATTTGGTGATTTGAAAAAGCTGAATCCAGAGCTGCGTTATTGGTGTACTCCACCCAAAGTTAACAAATATCTGGTGAAAGTTCCGTCCGGGGCAGGAGATCAATGTCGGCAAAGATTAGCGAATTTGCCGCCGGAACAGCGCATAACTTTCCGCAGGCACCAAATCAAGTCGGGTGAATCATTGTCAACCATAGCCTATCGGTATCGAACCAGCATTTGGCCGATTAAAGAACTGAATAACCTTGCAGGTAATAGGATTCGCGCCGGTTCTTATCTGGTTATTCCGGTGCGCGCTCAAGGTTCAGGACGGGTGGTGTTTTCTTCCAATATCTATGCTGCGGGAGTGCGGCAGCACCGTATGCCCCAGTCTGTGATTCATCGACCCTCCGCGTATCGCGTCCGGCGTGGGGATAGCCTTTGGAAGATTGCCCATAAATATCATGTGTCAGTGAACAATATCAGAAGGTGGAACAGCCTGGGGAAATCAAAGTTGATAAAACCCGGTCAGGTTCTGGCGCTCTCTGAACAGCGGCGGGTACGGCGGGTGGTGAAAAAGAGGAAGTGGGTGAAAACAGCTTCCCTGAAGTCCGGGAGACAGACTTCCTCTGCCGGTAAAACCGTTAAAGTACGTCGTGGTGATACTCTCTGGAAGGTTTCACGTAAATACGGACTGACCGTTGACCAGCTGTGCCGATGGAATCGGCTGAAGGAAGGCTCTATTCTGCAGCCTGGTCAGGTTTTGTCTCTTTTCGCTCAATAATACTTCCTGCTATGGTCCGGGACAGAACCCGCTTGGTGACCATCTGGGCAAGAACAACGATATCCTCCAGCGAGAGATAGCAATCGATTGTTGCATCAAAAAGGATGTCATAGGCGGAAGGGAAATCCTCGTCCCCTTCCCAGAAGATTAGAGTCAGGTCGATATCAGGCAGGGCCCTGAGGGTAAATGACACATCGCCTAAACTGTTTGCGGTTGCTCCCAGTATTTCTCCCGCCCGCTTTAAGGCTTCACCGTTATTTTCCAGTTTTGCCAGCAGAATATCAGTAGTCTTGCGTTTGAATACTGGAAAATAAAACGATCCTCCAGGGATGCCGCCGTAATTTGTCAATTCACCAGCCCTTGTTGAATGGGTGGCATTGGTCAGGTAATGGAGAATAATGATTTTACTGACCAGAGAGATGACTGGCTCCTGAGGGCAGGAAAACACCAGCTCTGGATAGGAGATGGTATACGGGCGCTGGAAGAATGACAAGGCAATGATCCCGTCCTGTTTATTGTAGGTGATCTCGGGATGGGCCTCCAGATAGCTGATATCAGTATCTCTAAATTTTTCCGCAGCCAGGGCAAAAGTTCGCTGGTAATTTTTTTGTTTTTGCATAATCACAGAAATCCAGAAGAGGTTAAAGTTTGCGCATCCATTCTTCTCGTAAAGGAACATGCCCGGCCAGGGCCTCATCAATCATTGCCAGTGCGGCTTCACGGTCCTTGGGCGAGTGAATTTTAATGGGAAGATAATTGGATGCGTGATTGGCCATGAACATTCCCCGGGTTAAGTGGGTATGAGCGATCATTTCACGCAATTCCAGCAATAATCCACGTTTGTCCGGCAAGCTGAAAGAGCCTTTTTGAAACTGTCGATCTAACTCGGTATCCGGCACAATCATGGTGACCAGTGCGCCGACATATTTAGGATCAATGGCACTCAATAATTCCCCCGTGCGACGGGCATGAATCAAAGACCTCTGGGTACCGGCAATGCCAATCATGACTGTGGTTGAAAGGACCATGCCGGCGGCCTGTGCTTTCAGACATAAATCCAGGGTGTCATTTGCCGTGGTTCCTTTGTTGATGGCTGCCAGGGTCTGGTCATCACCGCTTTCAAGACCATAATAGATGATGCTGAGTTTTTCCTCTCGCAAATCCTGCAACTCCGAAAGACTTTTTTTTCGGACGGATTTTGCCGAGGCATAAATACCAACGCGGGTGAGCCGCGGTATTTCAGTGTTAATCATTTGTAAAAGTGCCAGTAAACGGGGAAAAGGAATAATCAGCGCATCCCCATCGGTGATAAAAAGCCGGCGGGTTTGAGGGTATGCCTGGTTAGCGTAGCGGATGTCCGCCAGCAGGGTTTCCTCATCCTTGATACGGAAACGGACTCCCTGGTAAGTCGGGCAGAATGAACAGCGGTTATGAGAACAGCCAACTGTTGCCTGGAGGATGATGCTTCTGGCTTCGCTTGGCGGGCGGATAATATTTCCTTCGTAATGCATCATCTTGATTATTAGTTCCTACTTTTTTTGATGGCTTGAATTTTTCCCATCCTTCTATTACTATACCTCAACATGGTGCAGTCGGAACTAAAAAAAGTTGCCGGTTTGGTAAACGCTTTATCTTCTTTGTTATGCTGCAACCTTCGTTACTTGAGCTGAAAATTACCCAAGTGTGGCGTTATATAGCATAATCAGTATGTAAAGTGCAACAATGGCATCATATTTTAAACATTTTTTTCATGGGAGTGTCTGGTGAAAATCAAAACAGTCAGGTTTACTAAAAGTGTAGTCGATGCCACCGGGGTACCCGATGACCCTTTGCCCCATATAGCCATTGCCGGTCGTTCAAACGTTGGTAAATCTTCATTGATAAATGTTTTGTTGCAGCGTAAGTCACTGGCGCGAACCAGCTCCAGCCCCGGCCGTACCCGGATGATAAATTTTTTTTTGGTTAATGAATCTTTCTACTTGGTGGATCTTCCTGGTTATGGTTATGCATCGGTAGACTATAAAACCAGGCTTTCATGGGGCCCACTGGTACATGATTATCTTGAGTCATCGACCCGGTTGGAACGGGTCATTATGCTTCTTGATATTCGCCGTAATTTAACCGAGGGCGATGGTCAATTACTGCAGTGGCTGGCAGTTAATCAAAAGCCGTTGACACTGGTGCTGACCAAAGCTGATAAATTCAAAGCTTCTAAGCGGGCAAATCAGGTGCGTCAATGGCAGCGGGAATTGGAGTCTGCGGGTATCAGAGAAACGCCGATTGTTTTTTCGGTGCCCAAAAAACTTGGTCGTGACCATTTGCTAAAAGTGATGGCAAAATCAGTGGAGGCTTGATTTTGCCAGCTTCAAGACGGGGGAAAACCGCTTCTTCTTATCTGATAACTGGTGAGCGGGGAGCAGTGGTCAAGGAGTGGGGTGGCCGTTATCCGGTGGCCCTGGGATACCCAAATGTTTATCAGGTCGGCATGGGAAATCTTGGTTTTCTTTCCATGTATGCTCTCCTGAATGCCCATCCTCAAATAGTAGCTGAACGATTCTTTTTGCCGGCAGATGTCCAGGGGAAAGCGCCGATACTTACCCTGGAGTCAGGACGGCCACTGTCCGCTGTCCGGTTGATTCTTTTTTCGATTTCTTTTGAACGTGATTATCTGCATGTACTTGAAATCCTGAAGTATTCAGGATTGGCCTTGCTTGCTGATGACCGGAAGTCTACGGATCCCCTGGTTATGGCAGGGGGGGTGGCAACCTTTATTAATCCGCTGCCACTATCCCCTTTTGTTGATGCTTTTCTCCTTGGCGAGGGGGAAAGGCAGGTCCCCCAAGTGATGGAATTACTGCTGGCTGGCCAGCAAGTGAAAAAGTCAGAGTTGCTGTTATCTCTTTCCGGGGTACCGGGGGTTTATCTACCGAATTCAGACAGGGAAAAATCAGTTGAAGATTGCACGCCGATAAAAATCCCTCATTGTTCTGACCTGGATCAGTTTGTTCCCACATCAGTGGTGACAACCGTTGGCTCTGCAAGTCCTCTGTCAGCTTCTTATCTGGTGGAAATTAATCGCGGCTGTCCCCGTGGTTGCCGTTTTTGCGCTGCCGGGTTCGTGTATCGCCCGTTCCGCAATCGATTATTATCTTGTTTGCAGCCGATCTTTGAAGTTGCCATGGAGAATGGTTACCGTCATTTTGGCCTGATTGGTTCGGCCCTTGGTGATTATCCCCATTTGAAAGAGTTGTGTTCCTGGCTGGTGCAAAAGGGGGCGGCTTTCAGTCCGGCTTCATTACGGGTAGATTGTCTTGATGTGGAATTGCTGGAATTGTTGCGGGATGGGGGGGTGAAAACCCTGACGGTGGCACCTGAAGCTGGATCTCCCAGGTTGCGTAAGCTGATACACAAACAGTTAAGTGAGGAGCAAATTCTGGCAGCTGCCCGGCTGGTGGTGATGACCGGTATCTATCAGCTTAAACTTTACTTTCTTATGGGGTTGCCATCGGAAACATCAAAAGACCTGGATGATATTTTTTCCTTGGTCAGTAAAATTAGAAAAATTATGCTTGAATATCGACAATCGAAGCAAAAAAGCATTCAGCTTACCGTAAGCATTAATCCTTTTATTCCCAAACCCCACACCCCTATGCAATGGGCACCTTTTGCCGGATTGAAATCCCTGCAGGAAAAACAACATTATATGCAAAAATTGCTACGCCCGTTGGGAAACGTGAAACTTGAGATGGAAAACCCCTGGGATGCTGCCTGGCAGACCATGCTGAGCCGGGGTAACCGGGGAATGGGACGGCTGTTGCTTGCCATGGTTAACGGACCACAATCACCTCGCCGGTTGATACGGGAAGCAATTAAAAATTCTGCCTCGCTCTTTGCCGTTCAACCCTTGGATAAACCTCTTCCCTGGTCATTTATGCATCACCATACTTCATCAGAAACCCTGTTGAATATGTATCAGCAATTAGAAAATTAGGGGGACGCCCATGATATCCTGAAATTTCGATATGAGGGAACTTTTGCAAGATGTTCAATTGACAAAATATCAGTCCTTATATCGGAATCCCAGTTTTTTTATTTCAGGTTGCTTTTTTTCCCGGGACGTATTAGAAAAATCTCTTCTGTTATGCGGTGGGACAGTCATGTTATTTACCAAGCTGTCAATGGAAAAATTGAAAAAAGCGTTTTCAGCCCGCTTGCTGCGGCCACACATCTGTAAAGTAAGTAATTGTTCTTGATGATGACCCGGCATGGTTCTCGCTCATTCTCGCTGCACATCGTGTGCAGCTCCGAGGAGCCCGCCGCGAATCACCATTGTGGTGATTCGTTCGGCGGTCAATGCCGCCTGCCTGTCGCCGTGCCTGCCGGCAGGCTGGGCAGACACGGCTATGAGCCAAGCCGGGACATCCTTAGGCAATTGCTTTATAAACGTGAGATATTGATAAATAAAAGATTAATTATTTCAATATATTATAATTAGTTACTCAGAAGGGGGATTTGCAGGGATGATCTTGAAAACACTGGTTGTTGGTCCTTTACAGGTTAACTGCTATATTGTTGGATGTGAACAGACAAAAAAAGTTGCGGTCATTGATCCTGGCGACAATGTGGATCAAATTCTGAAGGCCTTGGCTGATCAGCAATTGGAAGTTCAGTATATCATCAATACCCATGAACATTTTGACCATGTGGGTGGGAATAAAAGACTGAAAGAAGTAACCGGGGCCTTACTGTTGGCACATGCTAAAGCAAATGATGAAATAACTCAAATTTCCTCAAGCGCGGCAGTCTGGGGGATGCAGGTTGAAGATTCCCCGCCTGCCGATCGGCTTCTGGAAGAAGGCGATCAGGTTGATATCGGTGAAACCCTTTCTTTGAAAGTTTTATATACTCCGGGGCATTCATTGGGTTCTATCAGCCTGGTGACCACTGGTGTTGTGTTTGTTGGTGATTTGATATTTTCAGGCTCTATCGGCAGGACGGATTTTCCTGGTGGCAATTATGAAACGCTTATTGATTCGGTCAGAAAAAAGATTTTCACTCTGGATGACGATACGATTATCTATTCCGGCCATGGACCGGCTACAACCGTTGGCCGGGAAAAACTCAGCAATCCGTTTTTTAATTGAGATACGGGCTCAAAGTGAAAGAACTGCTGGTTTTACAGGAAATAATAGGTTACCATTTTTCCAATCCTGATATTCTCGAATATGCCCTTTCCCATCTTTCTTTCTGCAATGAACAGGAAAATCTGACCCAGGAATCCAGCTATGAGCGCTTGGAGTTTCTTGGCGATGCTATTCTTGAATTTTTGATCAGTGAGGTACTTTACCGGGCTTTCCCCGAGGAGCGAGAGGGTGGGTTGACCCGGTTGCGGACTGCCTGGGTTAATGAGACTCAGTTGTCCCGGATGGCCCGCCTGATTAATTTGGGGGATTATATCCGCTTGGGCAGGGGGGAAAGCCGCCAGGGAGGATGTCAGAAAGACTCAATTCTTGCAGATGTTTATGAGGCCTTGGTGGCGGCCATATTTTTGGATGGCGGTATAGATGCGGCCAGAAAATTTATAGCATCACAGTTTGTCGGATTGCCATATGGGATGCCCGATAATAATGAGGATATTCAGGATTATAAGAGTCATTTGCAGGAACAGTTGCAGCAAGATAACTATCCTTTGCCTACTTATTGCTTAATAAACACTGAAGGGCCTGATCATAAACGGATATTTCAGGTGGAGGTTGCTTCCGGTGCCATGGTGATGGGGGTTGGCAAAGGATCGAGTAAAAAAAAGGCCGAACAACTGGCTGCCAGGGAGGCGTTGACTTTTTTAGGTAGTTTAGATCATGGCCGTTAAAAAACTGCTCATTATCCCTTTTTTTCTTAATCAGGAAGGCTGTTACCGGCGTTGTATCTTTTGTAATCAGCATGTAATCACCGGCTTTAAGCCAGCGGAAGACCTGCATTCAGGATTGGAGGAGATTGTTTCCAATTATCTGGCTACTGCCGTTTCGACTGTAGCTTGTAACGTGCAGATTGCTTTTTATGGTGGTTCATTTACCTCCCTGCAGTTGTCGAGACAAAACGAATATTTGCGTTGTGCCCAGCAATTTATTCATCAAGGATTGGTACACTCATTGAGATTGTCCACCCGTCCCGATAGCCTGGATGAAACAACCTGTCAGTGCTTAAAAAAGTTTGGGGTGCAAACGGTTGAATGGTGTGCTAAGGCACTTTGTATTTTTAAGGCTGCCGGGCTGCCGGTGGTACGCATGGGGTTGCATCCTTCTGAAAGCTTGCTTGCAACCGGCAATATTGTTGCAGGTCCCTATCATCCGGCTTTTGGCGAACTGGTGAAAAGTTATTTATTTCGCGAAAAAGTGATTGACATACTCGGAAAAGGTGTGCTAGACAGACTATCCCGTTCAGAAAAGGGACAACGGATATCTGTGTCTGTTGGTGTACATAAGGCGGATGTATCAGCATTTGTTGGTCGTCAGCGGTCTAATCTGGGTGAATATTACCGTCGGTTAGAGGATATTGATATTGGTTGGCATATTGATCGCCATCAGCGCCGGGAAGAGTTTTCCTGTGTAGTCGATCAGGGCCAGCTGGTTGATCATTGTTCGGTATTTGCTTGAATTGAGGGCGCTCGCAAAAATAAGTTTACATTCTGGCATCTCATCTTCAGGCTGTCTTTGTACGATCCACATGCGCAAAGTCCTCAAAATAGCTTGCTATTTCTGCGGTTTTGTCCCCGTTGGATCGTACAAATAAAACCAAAATCTGAGCATCATTTCTGCTCATTTATTTTTGAGTGAACCCTGAATGTGCTGGCGTAGCTCAACTGGAAGAGCAGCTGACTTGTAATCAGCAGGTTGCGGGTTCGAGTCCCATCGCCAGCTTTTTTTGTTTTTTTAGCTCCTTTACACCTATTGATCTTTGTGCTAAGGTCTGCTTTTTTAAAATTTGGAGAGGTTCCCGAGTGGCCAAAGGGAACAGACTGTAAATCTGTCGGCGACGCCTTCGGAGGTTCGAATCCTCCCCTCTCCACCAGCTTCAATGCGGGAGTAGCTCAGTTGGCTAGAGCGTCAGCCTTCCAAGCTGAGGGTCGCGGGTTCGAGTCCCGTTTCCCGCTCCATTTTTTTTAGGAGAGGCTGGTTGTGATTCATCTGTTGCCCACGTAGCTCAGTGGTGGAGCACTTCCTTGGTAAGGAAGAGGTCATCGGTTCAATCCCGATCGTGGGCTCCAGTTTGTCCAGTCTGAAAAAGGCCGGAATTTTTTTTTGTATTGATGGTACTTATAATGAGAATATTTATTATAAGTATTAGTAAGGAAACTTAATCAGTATTACAGGGTTGAGATTGCAGGGGAGGATGAGCGATGGCTAAAGCGAAATATGAGCGGACGAAGCCGCACGTAAACATTGGAACCATAGGTCATGTTGATCATGGCAAAACGACCTTGACGGCAGCGATCACGAAGGTGCTGGCCCAGAAGGGTCAGGC
>Ga0307990_1002377_pt1 | contig 15088 bp, 10 predicted proteins | sample EllFjometagen129_FD_203168 | JGI IMG/M metagenome (GOLD analysis project Ga0307990, IMG submission 203168) | Marine microbial communities from Ellis Fjord, Antarctic Ocean - #129 | ecosystem: Environmental > Aquatic > Marine > Unclassified | place: Southern Ocean | collected 2014-10-08
TTCAATATAGCTAATGTTTGAAATCCAGAATGAACTGTAAGCAACATAATCTTTTTTGTAAGTAAAATCTTTATCTGTGCCGGCAAGAACTACATAATATCCAAAAGGAAGTTCAGACATTTTGAGCTCAACAGCATGTTGCTGAAAATCTCCATCGTTCTCTAATTTAACTGCCCATTCTTTCACAGGAGTAAAACCTTTGTATTTTTCAATTAATGATTTGCCTCTTAATTTATTTATTAGTCCTCTGTCATTTTCAGGTTCAATTTCAATAATTCTGAAATAAACATCAGAGATATTTTTGTAATTCACCAATGCTCTAAAAGGCATTTTTGGTGCATTTACATATTCAGTCGTAAAACTTAATTGTCTAATAATAATTTGATTTAATAAAACTCCACAATTATTAGCACCATCACTTTTAGGAAATTTTTCTATTGCAAGTTCGCAATATTCTTTTGCTGTTTTTTTATCCCAGCGGTTTTTTTCTGATTTTAGTCTATTATATTTTTCTCCTCTTTGTTTGTATTCTTCAGCGATTTTAAAAATCACATCTGTTGAAACTTCATGTTCTTTGTGTTTTTCATAAAGATTTAATAATGCTTTTAAATACAGACTATCTTTTAATTCAATTGTTGATTTGTTTTTCACAAATTGCAGGCGTTTTAAATCAACATCAACAAGCGGAGAAGGGTCTTTATCTTTAGCATGAAATTCAATAAGGTCTTTGAGAATCTTTATTGCATAATACTCCATCGACAGGCTATCTTTTGAGTCGATATTAATTTTTATGAATTCCTGCCATGCAAGGAAATAATCTTCACTGTTAATGTCAAATTTGTCAGCAGGTCTGGTAATTCCGGGAGTTGTATTACTGAAAAAATCAACAGCACGATGTGCAAGAAAATCATAAAGTGTCGGGCGATATTTTTTAGAATTTTTTTGAGAACTAATTATCAAATCATAATTTTTCAAAGAGATTTTTTTCAGATCATAGCAATTTGTTAGTGATAAATTATAATTTTTCACGGTAACATTAACCAAATCTTTGATTGTCCACGTCTCAATATCTTTTTTGTCGAAATTAATTGTTTGGGAACGTTCATGTATTTTCCATCTATTTTGATTGTAATAATTCCAGTAGGTTTCAGCCAAAATTGAATGAAGTATTGCTCTTTGGGAACCTTTAGTTGTTTTAATCTCATTTTCAAGTTCGGTGATTGATTTCACAAAATGAAATTCTTCAAAAGCTGCTTTTAATCTCATTTTATAGAGAACAGATTTAATGAATTCCGGAGAGTTATCTTCGACTTTTGATTTTTTATAAATAATTAAAACTGTTTCGAGAGCAGTTTTTGGCTGCCCTATATTTATCAATGAGTCAACTTTGTGCCAAAGTTTTTCATAGGAGATTTTTTCATTGATAGATTTTTCGATGGGGAGATTATCTTTTATTGATGTTTTGTAAAAATAATTGCTCGAGAAAGCAACTATTGCCATTAAACAAAAGATGATAATAATTCTAGTTTTCATATTGAATTAATTTTAGATAAAACAAATATTTACAGGAAAGATACAATTTTTTATAAATTCCATACTACTAAAGTACAAAAATTTAATTTTTGTCAAAGATATAATTCTTAATTGTTTTTTGCTGCCGTACTTTTTATCTTTATTTTTGTATAATGAAAAAAACACTTTCAATAATAACTTTATTTTTTTTGATACTTTTTTTTCAACTGGAAACTGGATTTAGTCAAAATCTATGTATTTCAATGAATTTTGTCAGTAAAGATTCTAACGACTCTATTCCTTACGTACAATTAGTTTTTAAAAATCATAATATTGGTGCGAGTAGCGATAATAAAGGATTTGCAATTTTGACTATTCCTGAGGAAATGTTAAATAATTTGCAAAATGATACCTTAATAATTCATGCTTTATCATATAAAGAAAAACATATTAGTTTTAACGATTTAATAAAATTAAAAGATAGCAGAATTCTCCTTGAAACAGACCCAATAGTTTTGCCTTTGTTTATCGTAAAAAGTTCAGAGAAGGAATTATTATTAGGAAAAAAACGCAAGCCTTTATTAATTGGGAAGTCAGAATTTGGACTTGGTAACCAACAAGGAAAATATTTTTCTAATCCCGAAAAAACCTTAGGTATTATTAAGGAGGTTTCTGTCTATATTACTAATAACGGCAAATTTAATGCTCCTTTTCGTGTTAGAGTATATTCTATTGATGAGGACGGTAATTTGACTGACATTTTAATAAACAATATCATTGTTGTTGCAAAAAAACCAAATAATTGGTGTAAAATTGATTTATCAGAATATTCAGTAAGTTTTCCTAAAAATGGTGCTGTGGTTGCAATTGAATGCATAAATGCCGGAGAACAATATTATTATGGTAAAAATTACGGAGTATCCATTGGGTCAATAGGGTCGAAAATAGATAATAATTTTGTATATACTTTTTACAATAAACTATCTGAATGGAAATGGATGACTGGAACAGAATATTATAACTCAATAGGAATAAATGAAAATCGGGTTTATGTTGAATTTTTAATTCGTATTAAAGTTCGATTCTGAAGATTATCTTAGGAGGATACATATACTAAAACACACGAATTTAATTTTTGTCAATGATATAATTCTTAATTGTTTTTACTTCAGAACTTTTTAATGTTTTTTATGAATTATTTTTGAAGTTAAAGGATTGGCTAATCCTTTGTAATTTATAGGAAGAATTAAAAAATGTGAAAGTCATCAAATGAAATCCTACGAGGATTATATACCCTCGCAGGTTATTAAAGCTCTGGATAGGTTTTTATTATCTTCAATATTTTGTTTCGTGTATTTTTATTTAGAACATCTGGCAATAGTTGTTTCGTTTATCCAACATTCAACTTTTACACTTTGACCATCTTTAATATTTAAAAAGAACAAATTATCACATGAAATAAAAGACCTTTTGTAGGTAGCTATTCTTTCCTTAGCCAATTCTTGAATTTTGGGGTCTTCATCAACACTTAAAGCTTTTTTGTATTTATCAACAGCAACCCAATAAACAAGTTTTTCTCTGAGGCCGTCATTTGGAAAACATGTTTTTCCACTTTGAGCATAAAAGTCTCCAATAAGCAAATAAGCATATCCATTATTGGGGTCTAAATCAATAGCTTTTAATGCAAATGTTCTGGCTGATGAAAATTGTGATAATTTGGAGTAGTTTTCGGCAAGCAACAAATAACAATCAATTTTATCTTCTTTGTCCTTTTCATCATCAAAAAGAATTACTGCATCTTTTAAATATCCAATTGAAACACTAATCTTCCCTTGTTTTGAACTTAGCTTTCCAAGGAGAAATGCAGTTATAGCAGAAGGTTCTTTAAAGTTTAATTTTTCTAAAGCTTCATAATATACTGCTTCGTTTGTGCAATTGAATTTGTTTAAAGTTTCGGTTATTTTTTTGAGTAGTTTAATATCATCAGGATTTTCGTCAAGTTTTTTCTTATATATTGAAGCAATTTTTTTACAATCGGAAAAAGGTTCAAATAAACTCATTATATTTTTTTCAATCCCTTCAAATTGTTTTACTTTCCTACCTTCTTTAACATTAAAATCAATTATATCAACAGTTTTGCTAAAAACATCAATAATTATATTAGTATCAAGTTTTTTTGCTTTTATCATATTTCTTGTTGTAAGAAAGTTAAGATAAAGAACATTAGCAGTTGTAGAATTTCCACATTTATTAAAAGTGTAATTCATTAATTTGTACGCTTGTTCTGTGCTATCTTTCCTGTATTTATAATAGTCAGTACATTTTCTTCCAAGCACCTTACATTCATTTCCAAAATACTTAATCCGCCTGTCGTAAACCATCATTAAAGTATCAATATAGCTTTGCTTTTGTGCTATATCTTTTTCATTGTCAATAAGAAATTTAACAATTACTGCTCCGTCAATATAGATGTTTTGACTGATTCTTGGAGCATTTGCAAAAACCCAAAACCAAGCAGTTATAGATTCGGCAAGATAAGATGTATCATTGTTTTGTTGATACATTTTGTAGAATTCTTTATATATAGAAAAATTAGTTACCGCTAAAGAACTGTCTGTACCATATCTTGATTCCTGTGAAAATGAATCCGAAGAAAAAAGCAGACCTATAAGAAAAATTATTATATAAACATTTAACCTTGTCTTTTTCATGTGTTTAAATTTTGTTATTTGACTGATTGTGTTATTTATAAATTTACTAAACTTAACAAACTTTATCTTTATCTAACATGGAATGCCCTCCCGATATATATCGGGATTATTTATATCTTTTGGTGTACTTTAGTACATGGGCATTTCATAAATCAACAATTTATATTAATACTTATTAAATTTCCAAAATGGTAGCAAAGTTTGTACCATTATTATTTTAAGCTTTTAATGAAGAATTTTGCAAAATAAAAAAATTTTATTCTCATAAGCTAAGGAATAGCTCTGAAATAAATTTTACAGATATTTTATTTTTTCAGGATTAGGTTCATCGTGAATTCTCTATATAAAGGTTATTGGAGGTTATTTATTCTTTTATTTGCCAATATTTTCTTATACTATGCTTTAACTAAACTCGTCTTTTTTTTTCTGTTTAAATTTGGAAAATTAATTTCCTGTCGTTGATGATGATAGATTTATAAGCTTGTATGTACGATATCTAACTTCATTGTTAGTATTTTCTTCTTCAATAATCTTGTTACTGTTTTCAATAGCTTCTTTAACGTCTTCTATAATTTCATCAATATCTATATTAAAATTTTCTAAAATATTGATTATTACTATTTCCACAGAAGGGTTACTATACATTTGTTCAAATACAACTTTTTCTGTATCAAATGGAATATCATCAACATAATTTTCTTCTTCTTGTTCAACTAGTGAAAGATAATATTCTTCAACTACTTCTTTTGTGTTAAAAGGAATGTCATCTACATAAGCTTCTTCTTCCATTTCAACTAGTGAAAGATAATAATCTTCAACCACTTCCCTTGTGTTAAAAGGAATGTCATCTACATAAGCTTCTTCTTCCATTTCAACTAGTGAAAGATAATAATCTTCAACCACTTCCCTTGTGTTAAAAGGAATGTCATCCACATAAGCTTCTTCTTCTAATTCAATTTGTGAAAGAAAATATTTTTCAACCACTTCTTTTGTGTTAAAAGGAATGTCGTCAACATAAGCTTCTTCTTCTAATTCAAAAATTACTGTTGGAGGAATATCATTATTTGAGCTGACTACATTTGTTTCAATCAAGCTAAAAATTATTATTATTATTATTAGATTTTTCATTTCTTTTATTTTTTTTGTTATACTTGTTTATTGATTTTTCAATTTACATGCCGCTTTTTGCAATTATTTGTTTTTGTGTTTATTATAGCGGCTTTGTTTCATTTTGTTTGTTTTTTATGTTCGATTATATTTCTCTTTGTTCGGATTCGTACAATTCTGTTTTCTTGTTTATTCTATGACGGCTTAATATTTAAATTTGTTACAGGGTATTGAAAAATAATTTATGCTTTATAATATTAATAAAAATATAATGCATTTAGAGATTTAATATATTAAAATATAGTCAGATACTCTTTGAGCCTGTATCAATAATATTTAATATAATTTTATAAAAAAACAAACAGAATGGAAATGTATGACAAGAACAGAATATTATAATTCTATAGGAATTTTAAGTTTGTTGTAGAGTAGCAAAAAACAAACCCTTCCATAGTTTCAAACTCGGAAGGATTGAATTCAGGCAGACATAAAAATCTTAATTGTTTCTGCTCCTAAACTTTTTAATGTTTTTTATGATTTATTTTTGAAGTTAAAGGATTAGCTAATCCTTTGTAATCTATCAGCTCCAACTTCACTGAACCAACCAAGATTTTACTAACAGCCAGAACAGGAATATGATTTTTGTCATCAGTAACATAAAGCACCATTGGATAAGGATCATCAAAAACATTACCGGTAAGAACCATAGGTTTAAATTTTAAGCAGTTAAATTTACCCAAACCTATTTTAAGTGTTGCTTTTCCAAGATATACTATTTTAGAAGTAAATACAGTATCATCAAACATAAATTGTATAGGAAATTCATCATTTATTTTTAGGTTGTTGAAATCAAGAGTGCGGGCATAGAAAATAGCTGAAACAATATCATGAGTATATTCAGGGACATCTAAAGTTGATTTTCGTTTAAGCTTGTTATCTTTAAAATAAACCTTGTTTTTAAATTGGTTGAAAGTAACATCTTGACTGGCAACATAACCATCTTCGTAAACACGTCTTATAAAAAGCCATGGAGCAATTGCTTCTTCATCAATATAAGTTTCGTATCTGTCATCTACTTTGAAAAACCAATTAAATGCTCCCTTCGATTTTCCAATTGCTTCAATGTGCATAGTGTTGCGGTTAGCAATTTTTCTGTTTTCATTTTTTATAGTAAAAACAGCTTCTCCTGCCCCGATATTTGCTATCCATGCATCGTAATATGCACGGTATTTAAGCACTTCTCCTCGTTTAAATGCTTCATTATTAATTTTACGAAGTTCTTGTGAAAAAACATTTATGCTTATGCAAAAAACAATTATGGTGATTGTTATTTTTTTCATCTTTAATAGTTTTAAAATTTCATGCAATAATTCAAAAAGTATTCCAGAAATAAATTATTTGCAATTATAAACACTAATATTAAAAAATTGGGTAAAATGCCTATTCAACAAAAAAAGATTAAACCATATTAAGAAAGCAAAAAATTAGAACCGATTAAATAACTATATTTATTATCCTTCCCGGAACAACGATGATTTTTTTCGGAGGTTTTCCATTAGTCCATTTTTGTGCATCTTCAGCTTCGAGAACGATTTTTTCAACTTCTTCTTTTGGCATATCTGCAGGGACTTCAATTTTAAAACGCATCTTGCCATTGAAAGAAACCGGATAAGTAATAGTGTCTTCAACTAATAATTCCTTTTTGAATTTAGGAAATTCAGCATAAGAAACGCTCTCATTGCGTCCGAGTAATTGCCATAATTCTTCTGAAATATGTGGAGCATAGGAAGAAATTAGAATAGCCAAAGGTTCGAGTATCTCACGTTTATTGCATTTCAGATCTGTTAATTCATTCACACAAATCATAAACGAACTCACCACAGTATTAAAAGAAAATCTTTCGATGTCTTCCTGAATTTTCTTAATGGTTTTATGAAGTACTTTTAATTCTTTTGAGTTTGCTTGCTCTTCTGAAACAAAAAAATTATTTTCTTTATCATGATATAATTTCCAAAGTTTTCGCATAAACCGAAAAACCCCTTCAATACCATGAGTGTCCCAGGGTTTTGATTGCTCAAGTGGACCGAGGAACATTTCATAAAGACGCAAAGTGTCAGCGCCATATCTTTCTATTAAATCATCAGGGTTAACAACATTATGAAGTGATTTTGACATTTTTTCAACTTCCCATCCACAGATATATTTATCATCTTCGAGAATAAATTCAGCGTTAGCAAAATCAGGATTCCATTTTTTGAAAGCTTCAATGTCCAGAATATCATTTTCAACTATGTTTACATCAACATTAATTGGGGTAATATCATAATCTTTTTTCAGATTTAATGAAACGAATTTATTTGTTCCTTTAATTCTATAAACCATGTTTGACCTACCCTGAATCATTCCCTGATTGATGAGCTTTTTGAAAGGTTCATCTTTTACAGTCATTCCAAGGTCGTAAAGGAACTTAGCCCAAAATCTAGCATATAAAAGATGTCCGGTTGCATGCTCTGAGCCACCTATGTATAAATCAACATTTTCCCAATATTCGTTTGCTTCTTTCGAAAAATACTCTTTGTCATTCCATGGATCCATATAACGATAATAGTAAGCACTTGAGCCGGCAAATCCCGGCATAGTGTTACATTCAAGTTGATATCCTTCTTCGGTTTTCCAGTTTTTTGCTCTTGCTAAAGGTGGCTCACCAGTTTCCGTTGGAAGATATTTATCAACATCGGGAAGCTCTAAAGGAAGTTGGCTTTCATCCAAAACATAAGGCATATCGTCTTTATAATAAACAGGGAAAGGTTCTCCCCAATATCTTTGACGACTGAAAATTGCATCTCTTAAACGATAATTGATTTTGCCTTTTCCTATTCCTTTTTCTTCAATCCTTTTTATTGTTTCAGCAATAGCATCCTTCACTGTCATTCCGTTAATAAAATCGGAATTAACCATTATTCCTTCCTTAGCTTCATAGGCTTCTTCTTCGATATTTCCACCTTGCACAACTTCTTTAATTTCTAAACCGAAATGTTTTGCGAAAGCATAATCTCTGGCATCATGTCCGGGAACAGCCATTACTGCACCTGTTCCATAACCTGAAAGAACGTAATCGGCAATCCAAATTGGCATTTCTTTTCCACTGAAAGGATTTATTGCATAAGCTCCGGTAAATTTTCCTGAAATCTTTTTTACCTCAGACATACGTTCACGTTCAGAACGATTTTTTGCCCAAGTAATATATTCTTCAACTTCAGCTTTGTATTCAGGTCTAGTAATTTCAGAAACAATTTCGTGTTCGGGTGCCAGAACCATAAATGTACTTCCAAAAATAGTGTCGCTTCGGGTTGTAAAAACTTCAATTTTGTGTTCAGAGTTTTTTAAGTCAAACACTAAAGAACAACCATTAGATTTTCCAATCCAGTTTTTTTGGATTTCTTTTATTGAATCTGACCAGTCGATTCTTTCAAGTCCTTCGAGTAGTCTGTCGGCATAAGCAGTTATTCTCAATGACCATTGACGCATTAATTTTTTCTCAACAGCATAGCCACCACGAACCGATAGTCCTTCTTTCACTTCATCGTTTGCTAAAACAGTTCCCAATTCCGGACACCAATTCACAACAGAGTCAGAAAGATAAGCAAGACGATAATTCATTAGAATTTCCTGTTGTTCTTTTTCCGAATAAGATTTCCAAACTTGAGCTGTGAAAATTTCTATTTCTGAACTTGCCGAATCAATTTTTGAATTTCCATTTTTCTCAAACTCTTGAATTAATTCAGAAACTTTTTCAGCTTTTTGAGTTTTGTTATTATACCAGGAATTATAAAGTTGAATAAAAGTCCATTGAGTCCATTTATAATAAAATGGGTCGCTTGTTTTAACTTCCCTTTCCCAGTCAAAAGAAAAGCCAATTTTGTCAAGTTGTTCTCTATATCTTTTAAGATTTTTTTCGGTAGTTATTGCAGGATGAGTTCCGGTTTGAATAGCATATTGCTCGGCAGGAAGACCATAAGCATCAAAACCCATAGGGTGAAGAACATTAAAACCTTTAAGTCTTTTATATCTTGAGTAAATGTCTGAAGCTATATAACCAAGAGGATGTCCTACATGCAATCCTGCTCCTGATGGATAAGGAAACATATCGAGAACATAATATTTTGGTTTTTCAGATTTATTCTCAGCTTTAAAAGTTTTATTTTCAGCCCAGTATTTTTGCCACTTATTCTCTATTTCTATAAAATTATAATCCATCCTAAATTTTTAGATTGTTGATTTTAATTTGCAAAACTAAAAAAAGTATTAGGAATTTTTAACATAATTAATAGATTGTTATTTTTATATTTGCATTCAGGAAAAAATTATTAGTTACAACATTTCGTACCTACGGCACTTTGTTATAATTCATAATAATTTATTCTATAAATATTTCGCACCTACGGTGCTAATTAATAAAGCATAGAAGAAGCGTAATACTTATAAAAATACGTGATATTAAATATTATATATTTTTTATTATTTTAGCAAAGAATTTTAAAGCAAAAAATATTTATGGCAAAAACAGAAGATAAATATGCTAAAAGGCGGCTTAAAACATCTTATATTTCAACAGTTGTAAGTATAGCTTTAGTTCTTTTTATGATAGGACTTTTGGGATTAGTTATTTTGCATGCTAAGAAACTTTCGGATTATGTTAAAGAAAATATCAGTTTGTCGGTAATTATGAACGACAATGTTAAAGAAGCTGATATTATGCAATTGGAAAAAACAATTGATGCAACAGATTATGTAAAATCAACAAATTATATTACCAAAGAAGAAGCTGCAGAAGAACTTAAAGAAGATTTAGGAGAAGATTTTATTAGCTTTCTGGGCTATAATCCTTTGCTTCCTTCGATAGATGTGAGGGTAAATGCTAATTATGCAAATAACGATTCTCTTGTTATAATTGAAAACAGTATTATTGAGAACACTAATGTTAAAGAAGTTTTTTATCAGAAGTCTCTTGTTCAAATGATAAACGAGAATTTGAAAAAAATCAGTTTTATTATTCTTGGCTTTAGTCTTTTGCTTCTGATAATTGCATTTGCTTTAATAAATAACACAATTCGTCTGTCTGTTTATTCAAAACGTTTTTTAATTAGAAGTATGCAACTGGTCGGGGCAACCCAACGATTTATTCGTAAACCATTTATTATTACCGGAATTGTTCAGGGAATAATAGGAGCTTTTGTTGCAATAGGACTATTGATTGGAGTGCTGTATTTTTCAAGGCAGGAATTGCCCGAATTAATTGACTTGCAGGAAATAGATTTATTCTTATCACTATTTGCTTTTGTGATGATAATGGGATTGGTAATTTCATGGATTTCTACTTTCTTTGCAGTCAGAAAATATTTAAAAATCAAAACCGATTATTTATATTATTATTAAGAAATAAAAATATTTATTTAACATGAGTCAGAAAACGAAAAAAACCAATACACCGGCAAAACAAAAAAATATTGAAAAGCCAATATCAGAATTTACCTTTGGCAAGAAAAATTATATTATGCTACTAATAGGACTTGCTTTTATTATTCTGGGATTTATTCTTATGACCGGCGGTGGCTCCGATGACCCCAATATATTCAATCCCGAAATATTTAGTTTTCAAAGAATAACACTGGCTCCTATTCTTATTTTAATTGGATACACCATTGAGATTTTTGCTATAATGAAAAAAGTTAAAGTCCAATAAATAATAAATTTCAAAATCATTTTTAAATTTTTTATTCACACATTCCAAAAAATATATGAATTGGTTAGAAGCATTAATATTAGGATTGATTCAGGGATTAACAGAATTTCTTCCTGTCAGCAGTAGCGGACATCTTGAATTGGGGAAAGCTATTCTCGGTGTAAATGCAAAAGAAAGCCTTGTTTTTACGATTGTAGTTCATGGAGCAACTGTCTTAAGCACAATTATTGTTTTTCGAAAAGATATTCTAATTCTTCTCAAAGGTTTGTTTACTTTTAAATGGAACGAAGAAACAAAATACATTTCTAAAATATTTTTTTCTATGATTCCTGTTCTTATTATCGGAGCTTTTTTCTCTGAAGAAATAAAAGGATTCTTCACCGGAAACATTTTATTGGTCGGCTCAATGTTAATTGTTACAGCACTTTTATTAGGATTTACATATTTTACAAAACAAAGAGAAAGAAACACAACATTTATCGATGCTTTTGTTATTGGCATAGCTCAGGCAATTGCAGTTATTCCGGGAATTTCACGCTCCGGCTCTACTATAGCAACAGGTTTGTTGATAGGAAATAAAAAAGAGCTTATTGCAAAATTTTCTTTTTTAATGGTTCTTATTCCAATTATCGGAGCAAATTTGAAAGACCTTCTCGGAGGAGAAATGGCAAATGGGGTTGGTGTTGGCTCAACAGCTTTAATTATAGGATTTCTTGCTGCTTTCATCTCGGGATTGCTTGCTTGCAAATGGATGATTAATATTGTGAAAAAAGGCAAATTGATATATTTTGCTATTTATTGCTTAGTTATTGGATTGGCTGCTATTGGATATACTTTATTTTTCTAAATCATATAATTTTTGCTTTAAGAAAACGTCAATAACTTCGTTACGCTCATTTTTAAAACCAGTCGTTTACAAAAGTAAACTTCTGATTTTAAAACTTCGCAAGCCTTGTTCTTGACGCTTTCTTAATAGCCACAATATAAATACAGTGTTTTCTTATGGGCAAAAATGATTAAAATTATAAATGACTGAAATTTAAAATGATTAAAATTCAAAATGACAATTGAATGACAACTGAATGACAACCGAATGACAATCGAATGACAACCAAATGACAACCGAATGACCAAATTGCTCAAGTGTTTAAATAGGCAGGGAATATTATTTAATTCAAACAATCAATGAAATAAGCATTAAATGATTGACAAAAATTTTAAAGAAACAATTTGTTTACCGGAAGGTGAAGCTATTTCGGTTAACAAACCACTTAATTGGACTTCCTTTGATGTGGTAAATAATATCCGAAATTTTTTTAATTATAATTTTGGTATAAAAAAAATAAAAATAGGTCATGCTGGAACTTTGGACCCATTGGCTACAGGCTTATTAATTATCTGTGTTGGAAAATACACAAAAAGAATTGTAGAATTTCAGAGCTTAGAAAAAATATATGAAGGAACTTTTACTCTTGGAGCAACAACTCCATCCTTTGACATGGAAACCCAAATTGACAAATCCTATGAAACTAACCATATAACAAAAGAAATGCTGAATCAGGCAACTCAGAATTTCATAGGAGAAATACAACAAATTCCTCCCCTTTTTTCAGCAATAAAAATCAAAGGTAAGCGTGCTTATAATTATGCTCGCAAGAAAGAAGATATTAAACTTGCTCCAAGAATTGTGGACATAAAAGAATTTAATATCACAAACATTAATTTACCAAAAGTTGATTTTTTTGTCAGATGCAGCAAAGGCACTTATATCCGTTCTCTTGCCCGTGATTTTGGAAATGAATTAAAATCCGGAGCTTATCTTTCAACTTTATGTAGAACTCAAATTGGAGAATATAAACTTGAAAATGCTTTTGAAATTGAACAGCTAAAAGTATTTCTTAAAAATGTGGGAATAAAAAATTCATTACCTTAGCAAAGTCCGTACGGACTGTGCTTGTTTTATTATAAAATCATGAAGAAATTCATAGCTACTATTATTTCTGTTTTATTATTTAATGTATCATTTTCTCAGACAGATACAACTTTTAATAATTTATATTCACCATATCATGGCACAACTGGTATTAATTCATTAATTAATAACGATAGTTTTTATTATGCTTTATATAGCCAATTAGATACACCTGATTTAATTCAAAATTATGGAATTTTAAAGTTCAATAAATATGGCGAATTACTTGATTCAAGTTTATGGGGACATTTAGATACAAGTGTCGCTTTTAATTTTGGTCATACATTTATCAAAACAACTGATAATTATTTTGTTTTTTGTGGAAGTTCAAAAGATTCTCAAGGAACTGTTAGAGGAATTCTTGTTAAAGTTAATTGTAATCTTGATACCTTATGGACAAAATGGTTTAATCACCCCGATACTTTAATTGCATCACAAGCAAATCCATCTGTTATTTATTCAACATTGACTGACATCAAAGAAACACCAGATGGAGGATATATAATTACAGGAAATTATAATAAAGATTGCATTAATTTGAATGTCCATGGTTTTCTTATTAAAACTGATACTTCTGGGAATATTCTGTGGTTTAAACTAATGCCTTCAAGTATAATTTCATCAAATTATCTTTACGATATTGAAATTGATCCAATTGATTCAGGTTTTTATTTCCCGTCAAATAGATCAAATCAAGCTCCTCAAAACATCTCACTTTTTAAGACAGATAAATTTGGCAATGTATTATGGTTCACAAAAGTTAATCTTGTTAGCTATCCGAAATACCCTCAATATCCTGTTGATGCAGAAGTAATAGATAGTTCAACAGTAATAGTGGTTTCCACTATAGATTGGGAGAACACAGTCACAAGTCATATTCATAACTCTGTAATGGTTACAAGTGTTAATACCAATACTCATTCTATTAATTGGGAAAACGAATTTAGTTTTAATAATGAACGTGATTGTCCAACATTACACCAAAGTATTGGCGCTAATTTAACACCAAATGGAAATATTGCCATTTCAACAACCATGATAGTTTATAATATGGGTTATCGTGGAAGTTTATTATTAATTAACCAAAACGGTGATAGTTTATGGCAACGATATTATGCTCACACTTATAGCGACAGTAATAATGTTGATGTACAACTTAACGACTTGGTAGTTTGCGATGATGGTGGATTTTTAATGGGTGGATTTTATCATAAAGATTTGGAAATGTATTCGCATGCATGGCTTGTAAAAACTGATAGTTTAGGATTTGCTCCTGCAACATTTACACTTTCTGTTGAAGAAAAGCATTTGGTTATAATTCAACAACCACTGCTTTATCCTAATCCTGCACAAAATGTTATTAATTTAAGATTTAATGAAAACCAAAACTCGCAAATCAATATTCAAGTTTATAATTCATCGGGAGTATTATTAAAGCAAGAAAAGCATCCTGCTTCAAAAAAGGAATATAGAATTAATATTGAAGATTTGGAAACGGGGGTATATTTTATAAAAATTTTATCGGATGATAAAAAGGTTTTTAGTGGGAAGTTTGTGAAAATGTAATAGTAAATAATTTCTTCATTTCCCCGACCCTAAAGGGAGTGAAGAAAATTTGCCAACTGCATAAGATGTAAATGCAGAATACTTTAGATAAAATTGCAAAGAGCTTTCTCAAACCGATGATTACCTTTAGGGTTGGGGGAAAGCATCGGTTTGAGATTGCAGTGTTAATAGCAAGGAGATAATAAAGCAACAGCTCATTGGTGGCGATAATGAGGAAATTATCAATACCAGCCGTTTACAACCAAATGTTTATACAATAATTCTTTATGGTAATAAAAATATTATTGCCACTGAGAAAATTACTGTATTGAAATAATTACTAATTTTACAAGCATAGTCCGTACAGACTATGCTTGTTTTATTGTAAAAATCATGAAGAAAGGTAGTGTCCACATTAGTGTGTCTATTGCATGTAAAAAGTTTTCAATAAATTAACAAGTATTTTTCATTTTCATTACTGATTATTTAGCAATCTGG
>Ga0307990_1002378_pt1 | contig 15075 bp, 17 predicted proteins | sample EllFjometagen129_FD_203168 | JGI IMG/M metagenome (GOLD analysis project Ga0307990, IMG submission 203168) | Marine microbial communities from Ellis Fjord, Antarctic Ocean - #129 | ecosystem: Environmental > Aquatic > Marine > Unclassified | place: Southern Ocean | collected 2014-10-08
TTAAAGGCGCTGATAAAATCTTTAGAAAACAAATAGCTTGTCGAAGATCCCGTTGACTTTCACGGGGAATCCTTGACCCCTGGAATCCTTGGACCCTCTTCTCCAACTAAATTGGAGAAGAACCAAGAAGAGTAACTTTTCAATAAGGAAGGGTATTCCTACAGCTTTCCCCTTTGGAAAGGGGGATTGAGGGGGATTTTTTCTAAAGCTACCCGGACTTATTGAGAACTTACATTTAATTTCTAAAAAAAGGAACATAGATTTACCTTATCCATTTATCGATACACACAATTGCTAACTAAGGATGAGCTTTACGGATTTACATAACAAGGGATAAAAGAGGCAGTTTCTATTTCTTCGAATATGACAGAGGGTTTCAAAAAAACAAAACCTGATAAAGCGAGATGTTTGAATATAGCGCTCAATTTGGTTTCATCTGCTCTATTCTGGCTCCTGACTCCTGGTTAAAATTAACTATAATAAAAGAATGTTGTAAATTATAAGAAACTATACTCTTAGATTGAACATGTAAGCGCCTAAAGAGGTTCCTATGGCAGAAAAAAATCGAAAAGTATTGATGCTTAATTATGATTCAAAAGCCACTAAGAATGTAAGAGATATATTCTCTCAGCATTGTTCTCTAACTACAGTTGACAGTTTAAAGGAAATTTCTGAAAAAGCTGATGAAACTTTTGATATCATTATTACCGGCTATATAGTTCCTGCAGTTTCAGGGGATAAGCCAATCTCTTATCTCTCAAATATCCAGAATGCCCTTGATAAAGCTAAATCGGCTGTGCAGGAAAAAAGAGAGGCCAATGAAGCGCTCTTGTGGGAAACACAGGAAAAGCATGATAACATCTTAACCTTACTCAATGATCATGTAAGAGTGGTGGAGAATGAAATAGCTGCGCTGAAACAGAAAATGGAAAGTCTGAGGGAAGAGACTGACGCGGCTCGAAAGTCAAAGGAAGAGGCAGAAGAGAAGGCTGAGGCGGCTTTGAAAGAGAAGAAGGTGGCAGAGGTAAAAGGAGAGGACGCTCTCAAGGAAAAGTCCAGGGCAGAAGAAGAATTTGATAAAATTCGTGAGAGGGATATCAAAGGCATAGATAGCCTCAAAAAAGATGCAATTATCTTGAGGGGGGAGTTAGAAAAATCCATATCCTTTGCAGAACGGGTTTCTACGGAAAAGAAGGTTATTGAAGAGAAACTCGCAAAACTCCAGATAAACTGGGAGAAATACATAGGAGGTTAATGAAAAATCGATAATATGTTGGGATATGACGATAAAAATATATACAATGAAATCAAATTATTGCAGGAGTTATTCCTTTCTTCGGGCGAAAAGGTCAGTGCTTTAAAAGCAAGACTGGATGATAAGACATCCAATTTGGAAAAGGACTCAGCAAGACTGAAATCGGCCGACAGAGAAGCCTTTATGGCTGATAAAAAGCTCAAAGAGATGCAAAATGAGATCTTTTTATTTAAGTGGAAAATCTCCAAAATGGACGACAGCCTTAATTCCATAGACGATGAATCAAAAAGGATAGATGCTGCACTAAATGACGCTGTCGTAAAGAAACGTGATATTGATGAGGCGACGGCACAAATCGAATCAGGCATGCAGCAAACCAAAAACGCGATTGCCGATATCGAACCACAAATGCAGGAGGTATTGTCTGCTGTTGAAAAAATTGTTGCAGAAAAGACCGGCTTGTCTGAAGAGATATCAGGATTACTTCCAAAGACCTCTATTGAAAAAGAGGAGAGTGATGCGGATTTAAATAATCTTTCGTTAGAATTTGCGAGGCATATTGGTGAACGCGATCGTATCAAGGGCCTGTTGGCCGAAAGGGAAGAAGTGGTTGGCGCGTTAAGAGATGAGATAACAGCCTTTAAAGAGAAATGTTCGCTGATTAAGGAGACTATGGAACTTGAGAAAAAGATAAGTGTTTTGAAATCCGATATTGAAAAATTGGAGGAAGAAGCGGGAACAAGCGGCCGGGCAGCAAATGAATTACAGATGGCGTACTATGAAAAAGAAGCCGAGCTGAACGCGTTTTCCTCCGGGAATGTTGAAAGAAAAGGCTTAATAGGCTCTCTTGAAAAAGAAGTGGACCCATATGATGAATTGGTTTTAAAGGTTCAAAATAGTGAGAATAAATACACTGAGTCAGAGGCTTTGGTCGAGCAGGCTCTTTCAGAAATGAAAATCTTATTCAGTGATAATAACAGGATTTTAGAAAAACTTTGCCTGTAAACATTCACAGGTTCAAAGGTTCAAGGTTACATATTAAAGAATATATAAAATGAAAGAAACCGCCGATAGAGTAAAAGAGTTACGAAAGAGACTGGTGCTTAATTACGCAGATAAGCTAAGCGCTTTTCTGACCGCAAAAAAGAAAAAGGCGATCCTTGAGGCCGACACACTAAGAAACAATAAGGAAATACAATATCTCGGCTATAGGGTTGAAGAAGCACAAAAACAACTCGATCAAAAAAATGATGCTATCAGTGAACTTGAGCCCGGGATAGCTGAATCAGAAGAAAGGCTCAAACAACTCCGGCGTGAAAAACAACCTATTGAAGATGAGTATAAAAGATTGCTTGAGATTGAAAAAAATTTGGAAAAGAAGAAGGGGGAGATAAAGGAGAAAAAATCGAGGATTGCCGACCTCGCTGTGGATATCCGCAAAGGGGCTGAAGCTCTCGACAGATTAGAAAACAGAAATCAGCAGGCGCTGACCCGAAAAAAAGAGATTGAGGAAGAGATTAATTCCCATAAGTCAAGAATCAGCAGTTTGGAAGAAGAAATAGGGGTGATGACTACTACAAGGGATATGATTAGAGGAAATCTGCCGGATTCCATTAATATCGAAGAATTTATGGGCCTGATCGGGGACCAGGCGAATATTGAAGAATATGTTGCGGAAGTCGAGGGAGTAATAGAGAAGGCTGCAAATGAGACAACAGCACTGAAGACCCGAATAGAGGAAAGTCATGCACTGGAAAAGTCTTTTTCTTCGGAAAAAGAAGCCCTTCAAAAGAGGGTGACAGATCTTGAATCTCATTTAACGACAGATCGGGATAAGGACTCATTGAGAGTCGAAGTTATCACCCTCTCTGAACAGAGAGAACGTCTCGGCCATGAGATAGAAGGCAATAAAGAAGAGATTAAGCGCATAGAGCCTATTATAACGGACCATGAAAACAGCCTTAAAAGGGAAAGAGAGCTCGAAATCAATGATAAGGAAAGGCTCAAATATCTCACCAGGAGAAAGCAGGAGATGTCTGCTTTTGAGAATACTGAAACAGAGATGGAAAGATTGAAAGACAGGATTCAGAAGTTAAATGTGGATAAAGGGGCCAACAAAAATGTTTTGGACATAATAAGCAATGTAAAAGGAGATGTGGAGTCGATAAAGGCGTCGCTGGACAGTGCGATTAAAGACTATGACACATCTTTTAATGAATTTAAGCATATTTTACTGTTATCAGGGTATAAAATTTAAATGGGAGGAGACTATTATGGAATATGTGGAAAAGAAAAGAACAGGCGTGCTATGTTTCGTAACAAAGGTATTAAATGAAGCCGGCGGCGCCCTTGTAGATATATTTGATCTGGGTTGCACGGCTGTTGATAAAATAATTCCGATATTTAAAAAAGTGCCTGGTTTGCCTAAAAAGGCAATGGAAATTGTTAAACCGAGCAAAGCCGGAACTATTGAGGATAAGATCAGGAAAAAGGAGGAAAAGATAGATGTTCTCTATCGTGAAATCGGTAAAGAGGGAGTTAAATATTCGGATACAGGTGTTGAAAGCCCCCTTGAAACTGAGAATGTAAAAGGTTTGATTTCTGATGTCAGGGAATATGAGAAAGAGATCCGGAGTCTAAAAGGGCGAATAACTGAGCTGGAAGAAAAAAAGAACAAAGAAGCGGTAGAAAAGAAAAAACCGGCTAAGGGAAAAGAAAAAACAGAAGAGGTTATAACTAAACTTTTACCGGTGAGTGATGCAATTAAAGCAGGAATTAAAACAGCCTTAGAGTCAGGCGTATTTGAAACAGACTCTGCAAAGGCAAAATTCGAAAAGGTTGCCAATGACCTTCTCGATGATGATATGGAGATCAAGATATTGGCTGTTTCAGAGCTTGCGAAGATGAAAAACGAGGGTGCCGTGCCCGTGCTTGCCGGGGCATTGGATTTCGAGGATTCAAATCTTAACTCAGAGATAATAAACGCCCTTATAGAATTAGGCGATTCCGCTGCGATTCCTTTGTTCAAGGAAAAGGTTAAAGACCCTCATCATGGGGTGCGTGTCGCGTCCCTAAGGGGACTATACAAGTTGGCGGAAGATGATGATGAAGCGATTCAATTACTAAAAAACGCTTTAAGGGATGATCACCCTGATGTCAGGAAATCCGCCATAACATTTATTGGATGGAAGGACATTGCGGATGCAGTGCCAGCCCTTGTACAATGTTTAAAGGACGAGGATGAGAAGGTGAGAAAGGCCGCATTGTCGGCGCTCGCAGCCATTAGGGATGAATCATCGGTTCTTCCGCTTATCAGGATCCTGGGGGATGAAGATCTTGATATGAGGAAAAAGGGACTGGATGCCGTAAAGATGATTACTGGAGAGGATGTTGCTTTTGATTTGCAGGCTTCCGGGGAAGAATTGACCGAGGCAATCGATGATCTGGCGGATTGGTGGCAGGAGAAGAGGCTTGGAGAGGTCGAAGTGGCGCCGCCTGAAGCTGAAGAGGCTGCCGAGGCGGAAGCGGAGGTTGTCGCTGAGGAGGGAGATGTATTGACTGAGACAAACCTAATGAGGAAAATTAAAGAAGATCTTATCGACATTTGTGATGATCTTGGAATTGAACGTGATGAAACCCTGACTAAGACGGAGCTTACCAGGCTCATCCTTGAGAAAAGGGAATCAGATTAAACACCCCGGAGACAAGGGACGTAAAAAATGGATAAATCAGACCTAAGTCCGGCAAGGAAGATGTTTTTGCTAAAAGTGGAAGGCCTTGAAAAGGAAAATATGGCTTTGGGGGAGCAATTAAAGGATTTGGAATTTAGGCTTTTTGAAAAGAAAAAGGAAGCCAATATACTTGCTGAAAGAACGGAGGGGGTAAAGGAAACTATTATACGGTTTATTTCTGAAGAGAATAACCTGTTGCACGAGAGGAAGTTTTTTGAGTCGGAAAAGGAAAAGCTGGTCGGGATATATGATGGAGTTTCTGAAAGGTATGATACAAATATGTCCGTTCTTGAAGGTATGATCAAGGACACAGGGTTCATGAAGGGAGAAATTGGGGCTCTGATAATGAAAGTGGGCATGCTTGAAGGGGAAATTCCGGTCAAATTTAGGGATGCGGATAATCTGGATAAAAAAATCAAAGGGACATTTATCAGAGCGCTGAAAGATCTTCAGCAAAGGGTGAATGCTGTTGAAAGAAAGGCAAAGGTCCTCTATTACAAAAAGGAGAACTTATGACAACCACAATTATAGAAGAAAAAGAGGGGGTCAAAGAAGGCGTTTTCATAGTGCCGGAACCTGATGTGATTGATGAAACCGGCGAAGTTATTCTGCCGGAAATCAAGGGACTTGAGATCTTAAAAGAGGGTACCTATGCTGTTGATCTTGAAAAGACGATCTCTGATATGCTTTTGGTCATTAAAAAGATGGAGGCGCAGCTTGATAGTGTTTTGAAATTAAACGACGATCTTGAAAAGGATCTTGACACTTCAAAAGAGAGCATCGCCGGCTTGAGGGAGGAAAAATCTCAACTTGGAGCCAAAATTGCCCGCATGGAAGAGGAAATACCTTCGAAGAGAGAACTACAAATAGAAAATAATTATCTAATCGAGGAACGAAATGATGTACAGCACATTATCCGGGAAATGAAGACAAAAATAGAAAATATGAAGAAGGAAGCGGTCCGGTACCAAAAGAAGATTAGCGGTTTGAGGGAGGACAAAAAAGACATTAGAATTGAAATTGATTACCTCCAGTCGAAACTGAATTCGGTTCTTGAAAAGAATAAGTACTACCAAACCGAGATAGATGCGTTGAGGGGGGAGAAGCTTACCCAGGAGGAAAAGATAAAATCCCTTGAAAAAGAACTTAAGGAAACACTCAAGGAAAAGTACAGATTGTACCAAGAAATTAAAGTAATTTCTCAATAAGGCAGGGCATTCCTATAGCTTCCCCTTTTTAAAAAGGGGGATTGAGGGGGATTTATTCTAAAGCTGCCCGGGCTTATTGAGAAGTTACAAATTAAAGGCGAAAACCCTTGAAGTGAGAGGACATTGAGGGAATGGACGACATAAAAGATCAAGATATTCCTGACGGGGTTTCCAAAGATGAACAAGGGCTTGAAAATAAAGGGTATGATGAGAGGAATATGATTGAACTGGATGATAGAGGGAATCAACTGATTTCAGAAAATGAAACATATAAGTCCCGGATAAACAAACTCCAGGCGGAAATAGACGAGGCAGAGACCTCTATATCATCGGCTAAGGAGTATATCACGTCATGCGAGCGAAGAATAAGTGAATACCCTTCCAAGATTAACAATCTGAGATCGAGGAATGAATCATTACTCGCTGAGTTAAACACCATTAAACTAAAGGTCAAGAGTTTGAAGGGGGATGAAGAAAGCACTTTATTGCTGAGAAAATCTTTAATGGATGAACATGAAAACCTAAAAAACGAAAAAGATGTTTTAATCGATAGGATCAATAAGCTGGAAAAGGCTATAGATGAGATTTTATCTGAAAGGGAATGGAAGTTGCCGAAATTGAAAAAATACGATGAAAGGCTTAAAGAGGCGTGGAATGTATTTCATGAGGCTGAAAGCAGGATGGAGGTCTCCTTAAATCTGCATCAAGGAAGAATAGCCAGTAAATCAAGGAAATCTTAAAGGTGGGAGTGGAAATTGACATCGGCACAGCATGACTCGCTAATGTCGATAATGCCATCTTTGCATTTATTTGTTGTTCCATACGATAACCATCCGGAGGATTTAAAAGGACTCATAAAGGAGATAAAGGATAAAGGGAAAACCGTAGTTCTGTGGAATCATGCCAGAGGGTTTATGCTCCACCATCATTCCAGGACCTACCCTCTTTCCGAAAATAGTAGTGGGTCCGCGCTAAGTGACCCCAAAGAGGCCATAAGATTCATTATTGACAAAGAGCAAACACGGGTGGATTACATTTTAGAGGATTTCCATCATTATGTCGGCAAAAAAGATACCGTCCATCCTGACATCGGTGAGATTCGCTCGCTGATCAAGGAGATGTCACGCAGTCTTAATGGAAGAGAAGAAAAGATCTTTTTTTTTGTTCCATCTGCCTATGAATTACCTCCGGAGTTGACCCCCTTTTTTAATCAACCCTCAAAGGCGGAAAAACAGACAACAGGGTTTCTGGAAAAATTCGGCCTGTTGCTTACAGAAGAGGATTTTATTCTACGATCAAAGCCTGTCATAGGGGTGGACACGCAAATAGAGAGGGTGATCCAGATATTGTCCCAGATGGAAACCAATAATCCTTTACTTGTTGGCCATCCGGGTGTGGGCAAGAGCGCCGTGGTAGAAGGTTTTGCAAAGGCATTATTTGTGGGTAAGGTCCCTGCTAACCTGAAAGGGAGAATGCTCTATTTGATCTCTCTGAATGGGCTCGTTGCCGGAACTAAATATAGAGGAGAGTTTGAGGAGAGGCTTGAGGGATTAATGGAGGATGTGCTTCAGAATAAAAACAGGATTATTGTCTTTATCGATGAGATACATACCTTGCTTAATGCGGGCTCTGCAGAAGGGGCCATAGGCGCTGGAGATGCTTTAAAACCGGTACTTGCGCGCGGGGAGTTTCCGTGCATTGGCGCTACAACATTTGAAGGGGCCAAATACCTTCTTGAAGATCATGCACTTTCAAGAAGGTTTAAGAAGGTAATAATTAAAGAACCTGCGCCTGAGGAGGCGCTTAGAATATTGAAAGGGATAGCCGGTTGTTTTGAAAAGCACCATTCCATAAAGATAGAAGATACGTCCTTGATGGCTGCTGTTTATTTAAGCAAAAAATACCTCCCTGATGAATATCTTCCCGGAAAGGCAATTACCCTTATTGACGGTGCCGCGGCATATTGCAGGATAAAGGGTGTAGATATAGTTAAAGAGGAAGACATAATGCTGGAAATTGAAAAAACATGGAAGATATGAGAATGAAGCATAAAGTAGCCGTTCGCGGGTTCAAAGGTTCACGGGTTAACCGAAAACACGCCTGCCATCCCTGCCCGCAGTACGGCAGGCGGGCGTCGGGCAGGTCTGAACCTGTGAACGCCTATAGGAAAATTTTGGCGATAACTGACTGTGGGTTATTTAGTGTGTAATTTTGTGACTATTACAAATGATTTCAGAAGGTTATAAAATGCCCTACACTCTCGATCATCAAAACAGATCAGATGCACCGTCTTTTCACCAATTATACTTACCCGTCCACAGGGCCATGCTTGGTATGCCCCTGTTAGAATCTCGAGGAGACAGGCCTTTGAAAATGACTTTTGAAGATCAGCTAAAGGCTCTTATCTTCTTCCATCTGGAAGAGCAAACCTCCCGAGACATCTCCTTCAGGTCCTTAAAGAAGATGATTCTGCACGGTAGATAGTAAATGGTGATATAATAACAGGAGAAAAGAGCATGCTTGCTTACCTGTTGAAACCGATTCACCTCTACATGACCAGCGCTTTTAGAGAAAGATAAGGGTAATAATTGACAATTAACAATTGATTATAATGATCTACAAGAATTAGTTCTTTGGGGATCGAATTAACGAAACTGAGGGGTAATCATGGTAAACCAAGAAAATAAAAATATCCACATCCTGGCGGTTGACGACAATCAGGTTTCTTTAACGATTTTGATCAAAATGCTGAAACGGGCTGACTGCCGGGTCATCTCCGCCATGGAGGGTGACGAAGCCCTTCATCTTGTTAAACAGGACCCGGTTGCCTATGATGTAATCTTACTGGACCGGATTATGCCAAATATGGATGGAATTGAAGTCACCAAAACCATGAAGGCCGATCCGGTTTTACGTTACATCCCTATCATCATGCAGACAGCGGCCTCAAAGCCTGAAGAAATCAGTGAAGGGATCGAAGCTGGCGTCTTCTATTGCCTGACAAAACCTCTGGAAGCAAAAAGCCTGCTCTCCGTTGTAGCCGCGGCAGTTGAAAATGAAACGATATTGGGTAGGCGGCATTATGCAAGCTAAAGAGAGGGATAATTCTATTTTAATTTCGCTTATATGCAATCTCTCACTTGTGTTTGTCAAAGGTTTTACGGGACTGTTGGCAAACAGCAATGCCCTTGTGGCTGACGCAATTCATTCCATGACCGATGTCACCGCCTTTTTCATAAATTATCGTGCATGCAAGGAATCTGAATTGTGCGACATAAACGCGGGGAAGGAAACAAATAAAAAAAGCAGCCAAAGGATTAATGATATCGAGATAAAAGCCACATATTACACCGGTATTTTTCTTTTGACAGTTGGCATGGCCATCTACTTTTACAATTCCATGCTCCTTCTTCTTGGTAGATCAGAAAAGCCGGACTCAATAACTGTTGTCATTGCTTTTGTTGCATTAGCTGTCTATGCAGTGTTATATAAATATTTGGAAAATGCTGACAATAAAGTTGTAAAGAATTGCGTGGTTACAACCAGGAATGCAAACTTGCAAAATAAGTTGAATCTGGTTTCCGGAAGCGTAGTTGTAATTGGACTGGTAGGATCGATGTTTGGCTATATTTTCATGGATGAATTAGCCGCTGTTATTGTTGGGAGTATAGTGGTAGCGATCGGTGTCAAGTGGACGATAGAAACCAGGAAAGAGCTTAGCCCATCAATCAAGCGGCATTTTAAGACTATGATTATTAGTTCCATCTTAGTATCAGTGGTTTTAGCGGCTATTTCACTTTTAATTCGATTATAGAAACAGATTATGTCCAACAAGATAAAACTCTCAAAAGTAACCATATTTATACTGATTATTTTAGCCTTTTTTAGTTTAACATCGGAAAGTTCAGCTACACTTGTTACTAAAAAAGACCTGGCAGATGTTTTGCCTGCTGCCGATATGTTTCTAAGAAAAACAGAACCTTTTGGACACTATCTTGGATACGCTACTGAAAGCGGGAACCTTGTGGGGGTGGCCTTTTTGACAACAGAGGTTGCGGCTGATAAGAGCTGGGGCTACCAAGAGCAGATAGCAACCCTGGTCGGCGTTGATCTAAAAGGGAAGATTACCGACGTTAAAGTGCTGAGCGAGTCTGAGACCCCAAGATACACAAAAGGGCTTCTCAGCGATGGAAGCTGGTTTTTGGAACAATTCAAACAAAAAGATGCAGGTGATAACTTTACACTAAAAGATGATATAGATGCTATATCAGGAGCTACGATATCGTCGAGCGCGATTACTAGCTCAATAGACGCCGGTCTAAAGCTGCTTACAGAAGAACTGTTATACCAACAGGTAGATAAAGTCAGCGAGGTAGATAAAGTCAGCCCTTCCAGACACTTATTCTTGCAAGAACTGCTCTGGCAAATAGATATAATATCCTTATGGATCATGGTTGGTTTAGCATTTTTGTCGTTTTTCAAAAAGGATGAATTCTTACGCTATCTTACATTGGGGATGTCCGTTGCCTATTTGGGTATTTTCAAGGGGGGTGGTTTTTCCTTAATTGATATTTTAAGGCTTCTATCTTTTCACAACCCGGCATTCTGGAATGACCTATATTGGTACAGCCTTTTTGTTGTCGCGATAGGTTTGACAATTATAGCCGGAAGATTCTTTTGCGGGTGGCTTTGCCCGTTCGGGGCTATTATCGAAGTCCTGTTCCGCCTGGTACCAGTAGAGTGGAAGGTTACCGGAAACACTGATAGGTTTTTGAGACTTGTCAAATACGTCAATCTCTTAATTTTACTTATAATTGCCTTTTTGTTTGCAAACCAGATCCTTGCAATTTATTTAGTCGGCATTATAGAGCCATTTGCCACACTTTTCCGTCTGAGCGGCGGTTTAATAGCCTGGCTGTGGCTTATATTAATGCTGGTTTTTTCGTCTGTCATATCGAGGTTTTATTGCAGATATTTCTGTCCACTGGGCGCTTTTTTTGCTGTGCTGAGTGGAGTTTCCTCTTTCTTAAAACTAAGGCAATTAAGCATTTATTTTCCGCAGGAGAACTGTAAAGGTTGCAGATTGGCTGAAAAAACATGTCAAATGGATGCTATCAGTTATGATGAGGAATTAAAAAAGCCAAGTATAAATGAAAATGAATGCATTATGTGTAATACCTGCATTTGCCCGGTAAATCCAAAAACTTGTGACAAGGTGAGAAAATGACATATTTCATAGAAAAAAAATGGTTAATTGCTATAACAATTATATCGCTGATCCTGAACGTTATTGCGGCATTTCTCCTTTATCAAGATTCAAAAACACCATTCGATATCCACGAGAAGAATCTTATCAAGCAGATCCCCTTGGATTATGAAACGTTCAATGCCCAGTGGGGTAAGGCATGGCTTGGCTTAGATGTCAGTGATGTTACTCCAGCGATGGCTGCAAGAGCGGTGCTTGACAGGGTCGAAGGGGCGTACGTAAACAGTGTTGTATCCGGTTCTCCCGCTCACAAGGCAGACATTGTCCCGGGAGATATAATAATCTCTTTTAACGGCAGAAAAATACGAACCCCCCAACAGTTCCAAAACGACCTGGCAGGAAGCGGGGTAGGCAGTGAAGTGTATATGTGTGTCGCAAAAGATGATTACAGGGTTACGGCGTACGCAGTGCCTGAAGAGAGACCGCCGTATCTTCCTGCTATAACTAAAACATATCCTTTTCTTGGTATTACTGTAAGTGAGGTCATCTTTGACAGCAATGAGGCCGAAAGGCTTGAAAAAGCGGGCAAGACCGGCGGCGTTTTGGTGGAGAAGGTTATTCCTGACTCGCCGGCAGAAAAAGCGGGCCTTCAGGAGGGTGATCTTGTAATGTCCTTTAATTCCCGAAAGACCACAACTCTAAGAGAGTTTTTTTCTGATCTTTCCGGGGCCCAGGCTGGTGAAAGGGTCCGCATGTGCATAATGAGCGGTGATTACCGCAAAACAATATATGTTACTCTGTGGCCTAATGTAATGAAAAACGTAATTGTTCTGCTTCACAGGGAATTGGAGTTTTCCTCAGAAGGTGTTAGTTAATAAGTAACCGTTCACGGGTTCAAAGGTTCAGGGGTTCAAGGTTACATTCTCGCCCCCGGACTGCATTTGGAATGCGCATCTATGATGCAATGCGTCATTTTTGTTATGTATACTCTGAGATTTCGAGCCAAATTGGCAATTATTTGGGAAAAGGAGCATTTGTAACGAAGATTTCTGGTCTTCAATTTCTACTTTGTCCTTAACCCTGAACGTTGAACCTTTATCCGCCGTTCTTGTGGCGGGCTGAACCTGTGAACGGTTACGTTAATAACTATCTCAGGAAAGTTCATAGACAAGTTTGGGAGAAATATTTCGGTATAAAAAGTGCGGCCGATATGGAGAAAGAAAATCCCTGTAAAACATGTAACATGCTACTACACATTCGTCAGATAAGATTCGAAAAACTTCAGCATTGACACCCTAACGGGACGCTCTCAGTAAGCTTTACCGAAGAAAGCATCCTTTGAGGTCTGTTTTGAAAGGTAAGAAAAACTGCGAAAGAGAGATGAATAACGGATTTACATTATGCAGTTGAGTCAACTACCACCACCAGAGGTCTATAATAACAAAATCCCAGTGAATTTGCTATTAGGATGATTATGCTAAACAAGCAAATACTTCCACATTGCCTAAATAACGCAACCTTCCATTATGGTATAGTATTAATTATGGTGGTCATGAATAATTCATACTATGCCATAATATAGCAGTTTTTGGTTGTTCATCTGCAAAAATTGGGCATTATCTGTAACAAATTGGCACCTTTAACGTGATTAATTTACTTGGACTCAAGATATAATGGTACAGTAATAAATGGAAAATATTTAATATTTGTTTGAATAACAGAGAGTTATGGATCTTATCACCTGGATTTCGTTATTATAGACCAGAGGTAGTGGTTTAAACCGATTAATCAAAAATGTGGAGAATTTGCCTAAAGGGATTTCTATATGGTCCAAAAGTTGCATGTTACATCTTATTAAAATGCACCAATCCTGCATTCTCATTAATATGGACTTTGAGGTTATCCTTTGAGCAACTGGTGAACCCCTTGGTGGAACATAAGTTTTTAGCACGGACACAGCCATACCAAAAGGATGCAAGGAGAAACCTGAGGCTATGGTCAAGGATGTCAGACTTCCCATGGAAATCTGTGCCGTGCCTTTCGCTGAATATCCACTTAGAATAACTGCCAAAGGAACCTTGATAATGGGAATAACAGAGGCGGGGTAAATGGATGTCTGGTCTAGTAGTTATCTTTTCAATTGATGAAATCAGGGGTGGGATAACACAAAAGGTATTAAAACGAAGCGGTTTTGAGACCCTATTGCTCCGTACGATTTTGAGGGCGAAAGATGCTATTGCGAAGCATGCCCCAAAAGTTGTGATTTTTGACATAGGCAGTTATTTTTCAGAAGAGGTAAATGAAATACGAAGTTTATGTGGGGCATTGGAACATACACCCGTGATTGTACTCGGAAACCGGTCTATCACAGGCAGATTCGAGGGGACTGGAATAAGGGTTGAATTGGTCCTTTCAGATCCCCTTGATCCTGAACTTATTGTCGAAAAAGTCAAGGAGGTTTTCTCATTGAAGGTAAAGGGAAAGCCCTCAGAGGGTGATACCCTTGAAGAGGACTTGAAGCATTTCTTGAAATTGGATTGAAAGAATTACGCACTACTACATCCATGGAAAAGCAAAAAAACCTTATAGCTATCATTGGACCAAAGGGGGGAGTAGGTAAAACCTCGATTTCCGCCAATCTTGCCATTGCACTTTCAAGAATGGGCAAAAAGGTTGTTGCCGTTGACCTTGACCTTGGAGCGTCAAACCTTCATGCGGTCTTTGGTATCAGGGATTCTAAGTACAGTCTCGATGACTTTGTTCAAAATAGAGTCAAGAAACTGAGCGATATTATTGTGGATACGGGCCTAAAGAATTTAGGAATAATTCGTGGAGGTGATGTCCCCGGTATAACGAATATGCAGTATCAAAAGAAGATGAAACTTGTCAGGCATCTGTTAGGGTTAGACTTTGATCTTGTGATCCTGGACCTGGCGGCAGGGGTCTCTCATGACGTTGTGGATTTTGCAATCATTGCCAAAAAGACACTTCTTATCACCACCCCTGAAGTGCCATCCTTATTGAATGCATACAGCTTCATCAAGGTGGCTGTATTCAGGCGGCTCACCTTTTTTTTCAAATACAAAAAATGCCCTGACATCCTGGAGCTCCTGGAAAGGGCAAAGGACTTTGAAAATTATCCCCTCCTAAAGACCATGGAAGGCTTTTTTAGAGAGGCCCGAGAGATCAATGCCGATGTAACGGATTCTGCAAAAAAAATTCTATCAGGCATTACACCGTTTCTGGTTGTCAACAGGGTCCGGACAGGGAAGGATGCGAACACAGGTAAGGTTATTCAGGGCCTCATGCAAAATTATCTGGGCATCAAGAGCTCAGAACTCATGACCATACGAGAGGATATTGCTGTAGAGAAGGCCATCGCAAGGATGAAACCTGTTATGACTGAGACCCCACATTCCCCCTTTTCCCGTGATATCGAACAGATCGCCCTTAAGCTCTGCGAATGAACCAGCCCCCTCCTTGTATTTCACCTCGCATTCCTTTGCTGCTATTCCCAGGGTAAAAATTAATCGTTTGTGAGGCCTTTCACCTGAATCTTCCACACAGGCCATTTTCCTAATCATAACCCATTGAAAATAAACCGGATTACCATTTTATTTGTGTAGTGACAATTGTTTCTCTATTTTTTCCAATTCAAAGATCTTCCAAAGCTTT
>Ga0307990_1002379_pt1 | contig 15074 bp, 14 predicted proteins | sample EllFjometagen129_FD_203168 | JGI IMG/M metagenome (GOLD analysis project Ga0307990, IMG submission 203168) | Marine microbial communities from Ellis Fjord, Antarctic Ocean - #129 | ecosystem: Environmental > Aquatic > Marine > Unclassified | place: Southern Ocean | collected 2014-10-08
AAGTAATTGTCAGTGGTCTTTTTATTTTAGCCTTGTAATCAACTGGTCCTAAATAATCTTCAATTAATTTTTTATATTTTTTTCTATAAACTCCCGTTGGATCTAGATTAATAATTCTTTCTTGTAAATCTTTTTTTAAAATATTTTTATTATTTCCAATATTTTCACTAGGAAGGGGAAAGCCGCTAATAAAGATATTGTCATCTTTTACACCATATAGTTTTAATCTTTCCTTAACTCGTTTATTCGGTACTAAGTATTTAATTTTGGACTCTTTTGGTTTAAGCGGCGCCCAAGCCCGTGAAATATCTGCATCACAAACAATACAATATATTTCGCCCATATAATTATAGTATTCAGCAAAATAAGCACTAACAAAAAAAGAGGTAACTAGGGGTAGTGGATTTTTGTTTAATTTATCAATCAATTTTTTACCTAAACCTTTTTTTATTTTTTTATAAAAAAATTTTTGCTGAAAAGATGGTTTTGAAAGATCTCTTTTGGGATAAAAATTATCAATTTTTTGAAAATAATCCATAACAGAAAAAACTAAGTCTCCTACAATTGGCAGTTTCTTGAAATAAGATATAAACTCATAACCCCTCTTGTTTCCTTCCCAACTTTTTTTTTCTTGTAAATCTATACCTTCATAGTTATTAGCTGTAACTATACCATTATAACTAAGCGGTATTAGTGGATAAGCGGCTCTTTGATGCCCGTATCCCATGTCCACAGCTATTAAATGAATTTTTTTTTCTAACTTATTATTCATATCTTAATTATATCATTATTTTTAAAAAATTAAAATTTTTTTTCATTTAATCTCCTTTAGATTGTAAATACTTATAAGCTGCCAAAGCTGCTATAGTCCCCTGACCAGAAGCAATGCTAATTTGTTTAAATTCCACCTGAGTAACGTCCCCGGCGGCATAAAGACCCGAGGTTTTTGTTTCACACAATTCATTAACTAAAATCTCTTCACGATCATTTCTATCTACAAAATTTTTAACCAAATCGGTATTAGCCACTCTGCCAATTTCAATAAAAACACCATTAACATCAATTTTATTTATTTCATTAGTTAACTGATCTCGAACAACAATTTTATTCAAACTTTCATCACCTATAAACTCAACTGGAGCGCTATTTAAGATAATCTCAATATTATCTCTATTCTTTACTTGTTTAACTAGGGCTTCAAACCCTCTAAACGAGTCTTTTCTGTGGATTAAATAGACCTTATTAGCTATTTTAGATAAAACCTCGGCAGCATCTAAAGCTGAGTTACCCCCGCCAATAACAGCCACTATTTTATTCTTATAAAAAGGTCCGTCACAGTTAGCGCAATAAGTAACTCCTTTTCCGCTAAATTCTTCTTCTCCGGGTATATTTAACTTTCTAGGGGATAAACCAATGCTTAAAATAACAGTTTTAGCATCATATACTTTTTGTGGGCAATGAAGTCTAAAGCCAAAATCAGTTTTTTCCATTTTTTTTACTTCTTCTTGAGCTATTTTAACCCCCAAAGAACTAACCTGCTCCTGATATTTACCAATAAGCTCAAAAGCATTAATAGACTTAAAGCCTGGGTAATTTTCAATATCCGACGCCCAAACAAGTTGCCCACCCACGTCTTTACTTATAATTAAAGTATTCATTTCTCTTCGAGAAGCATATATCGCGGCGGCAACACCAGCTGGCCCACCACCAATAATAATTACATCATACATATTTGTTTATTTAATAATAAATATTTAAAAAGTTTAGTCCACAGTTTCCTGGACTAAACTCTGTTTTTTTCTAAATTTCAAAATTGAGATTAGTCCACATTTCTGTTGACTCTAGAATTCATAATTATTTTATCTAAATTATTTCTAAAGAAGGTTCCTTGAAAAACTAGAGTGGACCCAACAGGATTCGAACCTGCGACCTCTTGCATGCCATGCAAGCGCTCTAACCAGCTGAGCTATGGGCCCTAAAGATATATTATTACTTGATTTACTGTTTTTTTCTAAGTTTAGTTTGCATAACAGTTAACTAAAATGTGCCTCCATCAGGAATTGAACCTGAATCTAGAACTTAGGAGGTTCTCGTTTTATCCATTTAAACTATGGAAGCAAAATTTTTGACAAACTAATTTTATTATCTTACAATAAAAGAATAAACTAATAAATATTTAAAATAAACAAATTTATGTTTAACAATAAGGAAAAAAATATTGATAAAATTAAAGATGCAGAGACTGTTATTGGAAGTTCAATTAAAGTTAAAGGTAATTTTCATGGTAAAGGAAACGTTATAATTGAGGGTAGGCTAGAAGGATCTCTTAAAACGGACGCGAGCTTACTTGTTGGTGAAAAAGCCAAAATATCAGCTAATGTTTTAGCTAAAGATGCCTTTGTCAATGGTGAAATAGCTGGAAATGTTAAAATAGAAAAATATTTATTTATCGGAAAAACAGCTAAAATCAATGGGGATGTTAGTTGTGAAGAAATATCAATAGAAAAAGGAGCTATAATAAATGGTACCTTCATTATGAGCAGTCAAATCACCAAGAAAAGTGAGCAAATTTCTGAAAAAAACCCAACTAATAAGAAATAGTTTTTATGCATATTTATATATATGATGATTTTTTGGAGAAATCTCGCTACAACAAAACCTTAAATAAAATAGAAACAAGGCTAACTGATCTAGGTTTAAGTGGTAAAATTGTGAGACTTAATAATCTAAAAAATTCTGATAAAGCTATAAAGGAGGAAGTAAAACAAGGCGCAAAAACCGTTGTGGCAGTTGGTGGTGATAAAACTTTTAGTAAGGTTATTAATGTTTTAATGAGCAATGACTTGAGTTTTTTTGTTAGAAATATTGTTATTGCCTTTATTCCTGTTGGTAATTCATCTCTGGCAGAAACTTTTGGTTTGAATAACTATCAACAGGCATGCGATATCCTTTTAGCTAGAAGACTAAAAACAATTTTTTTAGCAAAATGCAATACATTATACTTTATATCTAATATAAAAATTAATGGAGAAAATGCTGAAATACAAATTAATGAAAACTATCAAGTCACTCTTCTAAGAAACAATACTGCTTATATTATAAACGTTCCCAGTAGAAAAATACTTGATAAAATACCTAACATTAAAGAAATTGATGAAAATAAGCTGTATTTATATATTGAAAATAACAAACAAGATTTTAGCTTTATTCCCGCAAATAAACTTAAAATTAAAAATCAAAAAAACCTTTTTTTAAGCCTTGACTCTTGTCTTAATTGTGAAGAGTCTGCTGATATTAGTTTAAGTGATAAACAAATACGTTTAATTGTTGGAAAAAATCGTGCTTTTTAATCTACAATCTCAATCTCTTTTTTTGAACTACTTCTAAAAATAATTACTTGTTGTAATATTGTAAGTAAAGTTAACACAAACCAATATAAAGTCAATCCTCCGGGTAAGGTGAGCCCTATAAAAACTGTGATAGCAGGCATGAAATAGGTCATTTGTTGGCTCATTATAGCAGCCATATTTTCATCTTTAGCTCCCTTGTTTTTAATTTTTGGCTTTTTAGTGGCTAGCATTCTAGCTTGAAAAAACTGAGCTAAGCCCGCTAAAATAGCTAAATATATACTTGGTTTAGTTAAATCCATTCCCAACCAAATAGAGTTAATTGCTTCAGGAACCTGTATAAAGCTATATACTTGGGCTAAATTATTTTCTATACCATCCCTAAAAACTCTAAATACAGCCCATAAAAAAGGTAGTTGAATTAAGAGAGGTAAGCAAGAGGAAAAAGGATTAACCTTATTTTCTTTATATAAAGAAATAAGAGCTTTTCCCATTTGATCCTTGCTATCTTTATATTTTGCCTTTAAATCATTAATTTTTGGTTGTAAATCCTGTAAAGATTTTTGAGCTTTTATAGACTTATTTGAAAGTGGCCAAAGAATAAGTCTTATAATTATTGTTAGGCCTATAATAGCTAAAGCCAAACTATCTCCTGGAATTACATTGTATAACCAGACTACTAAGTTTAATATTGGTTGATAAAATATGATGTGAAATAAATTACCCATTTTACTATTTTATTAAATATTATTTAACTGGATCATGTCCGCCTTTATTCCATGGGTTGCAACGTAATATTCTCCAAGTACCCATCAACATACCTTTAATTAAACCTTTTTTTTTAATAGCATCGATAGTGTACTGGGAACAACTTGGTTGAAATCTACAATATCCATGAGGATACAAAAACTTAAAAAAACCATGATCAAATGATAATGTTTTTTGATATAATTCTATAAGCTTTATTACAAACCCTTCAATTAGAATTTTTAAAAACATTGTTTATCGTTTTAATTGTAAAATTTACGCTAATAATAGCTGTTATTTAAACTTTTTTCAGATTATAGTATTTTTTCTAGACTTTCTTTTAGTTCGCTTAAAGAGTTTTGATTAAATCCTTTTCTTCCTAAAACCCATAAATCTAAACTTTTCTCAGAGTTTTTATATAGTTTAAAAATAGCCTTTATTTGTCTTCTAAATTTATTTCTATAGACAGCTCTTTTGTCAATTTTAGTTCCTATTGAAATTCCTATCCTTGAATTACCTCTTTCTGTTTTTAAAATTTTTAAGGTAAAAAACTTAAAATTAACGTTTCTACCTTTTTTAAAAACTTCTTGAAAATCTTTTTGCTTTTTTATTATAAATTTTCTTTTAAGCATACAAAAAAAGAAGTTTCACTTATTTAGATAAAACCTTTCTTCCTTTATCTCTTCGCCTTTTAAGTAATTTTCTTCCATTTTCTGTTAACATTCTCTTTAAAAACCCGTGTTTTTTACTTCTTCTCCTTTTATTTGGCTGGTATGTTCTTTTGGGCATATTTATTACCTTATATTTGTAAACACAAAAACAAAATCTGTTTTTGATTATATAAAACAAGATAGCAATAAAAAATAAAAAGGTCAATGGCAAAAAAGATAATTTCATGGATAGAAGGTATGATAAACAAGATAATAAATCTTTTTATTAACTTTTTATTAACATATTATAAACAGTAAATCCTTGAGTTAAAATCAAATTTTTAATATAATAAAGATATCGTTAAATTAAATCTATGGACAATCAAAAAATTTGGCAATCTGTTTTAGGTGAAATTGAAATAAATCTATCTCGAGCTAATTTTATTACTTGGTTTAAAGGGACGTTTTTATCTTCCGTTGAAAACGATCAGGTTATTATTTGTGTGCCTAATAGCTTTGTTAAGAGATGGTTAGAAACTAAATATAATAAAAAGATTTGTAAGGCCCTGGAGAATATCCTAAATAAAAAAATTGATACTGTTATATATAAGGTTGAATTAAAAAAAAATACTACTAACAACCAGACTTCACATTCAAAAAGAATAAAAGAGGACTATAAAAAAACTGAAACCCCAAAAAATCACTTAGCTCTTAGTCAAAATAATATTAATAGATTTGGTTTAAATTCTAAATATGTTTTTGAAAATTTTATTGTAGGAAAAAGTAATGAATTAGCCTACGCGGCCTGTCAAGCAGTTGTTAAAAGATTAGGGGAGGCTTATAATCCATTTTTTATTTATGGTGGAGTTGGGCTCGGTAAAACTCATTTATTACAGGCCATTGGCAACGCTGCTTCTGAAAAAACCGATAAAATATTATATATAACCAGTGAAAAGTTTACTAATAACTATATTCAATCTATTCAGAGCGGTCGAGCTAAAGAATTTAAAAACTTATATAGAAATGTTGACTTACTACTAGTAGATGATGTTCAGTTTATGGGTGGAAAGGATGGAACCCAAGAAGAATTTTTTCACACTTTTAATGATCTACAACAAGGAAATAAACAAATAGTTTTAACTTCTGATAGACCACCAAAAAGCATACCTGCTATTGAAAAAAGGCTTATTTCTAGATTTGAATCAGGAATGGTGGCTGATATTGGTAAACCAGATATTGAAACAAAGATTGCAATATTAGAAAGAAAGTCAGGTGAAAAAAACTTTATTTTAGATAAAGAAGTTATAGAATATATAGCATCAACTATTAAAAATAATGTTAGAGAGCTGGAAGGAGCTTTAAATAGAGTTTTAGCTCATCACGACCTTATGAACGTAAACCCCACTATAGAAAGCGTTAAAACTGTTTTAAGTGATTTAGTGGTTGATATACAAAGTCGTTCTCTTACACCAAAGAATATAATAGAAGCTGTTATAAAATATTATGATATTACTCAAAAGGATCTTTTAGGAAAAGGAAGAAAGCAAGAATTAGTTAAACCAAGGCAAATAGCTGTATATTTAATGAGAAAAGAATTAAACACCTCTTATCCAAGTATTGGTCAAGAACTTGGTGGAAGAGATCATACCACAGCTATGCATGCTTATAATAAAATTGATAAAGAAATAAAAGAAAATGAAAAAACCAAGCAAGAAATAAATTCTATTAAGCACCTTTTTAGCTCTTTTTCTATATAAATAGTTGTTAATAACCTGTGTGTGGTAAGTTGTTACTCGTTAACAGTTTGTTGATAAATAAGTTTTAAAAAAACTATTAACATTAAGATCACAAACTAAGCACTCACACTGCACCTTTTTTCCCCAAAAATAAAACTATTTTTTTGGCTAAAACAATTGATAAATTTCAAAAAAACTGTTTTTCTCCACTCCCTTATTATTACTATTATTTATAAATATAATTATTAATATAAAAACAACCATATGAAATTTATCAGTCTGCAAGAAAATTTAAAAAAAGGAATTTTTGCAGTTAGTAATATAACTAGTAAAAACATTAGTCTTCCTATATTAAATAATATTCTAATTAAAGTTAATAAAGGAGAAATAAATTTAATAGCTACTAACTTAGAAATAGGTATAACCTATAAACTTAGAGGCAAAGTAGAAAAAGAAGGTGAAATAACTATAAATTCTAAAATTATTAATGATTACGTCTCACTACTTCCTTTAGATAAAGTAGTATTTGAACAAAAAGATAAAGAACTAAGTATTAAATGTAAAAACTATAAAACAAAAATAAAAATTCAAAATAGTAAAGATTTTCCACTTATACCAGAGATTAGTAGATCAGATTACATTACAATATCAATCAATGAGTTAAAAAAATCATTATCACAAATAATATTTTCAATATCTAATTCAGATTCTAGAGTAGAAATATCAGGAGCTCTTTTTTCATTAAACGGAGAAACTCTAAAATTAGTTTCCACTGATAGTTATAGACTTTCAGAAAAAAAAATTAAGATTGAAAATAATATAAAAACTGAGGAATTAAAAAATAATGACATAATTATACCCGCTAAAACCCTTCAGGAAATTCTTAGAATTTTATCTAATCTAGGTGACGATTTTACTTCTGACAATAAAGTTAAAATATTTATTTCAGACAACCAAATACTCTTTTCTTTTAATGGCGTTGAATTAGTTTCACGAACTATTAGCGGTCAATATCCTGATTATACGCAAATAATACCAAAAAAGTTTATTAGCGAGGCTACTGTTAATAAACAAGAATTACTTAGGGCTATAAAAGCGTGTTCAATATTTTCAAGTGATGGTATTAATGATATAAACCTTTTTTTAAACAAAGAAAAGAAAGAAGTTTCTATTAATTCTACCTCAGGACAAGTAGGGGAAAGTGAAATAAATTTAGAGGCTGATATAATTGGTGAAAATAGTGATATAAAATTAAATTATAAATATTTAGTCGAGGGTTTAAATAATATAAAAGAAGATGAAATAGTTATAAAAATAGCTGACAATAACTCACCCTGCCTCTTTTCCTGTAAGCAAGATAAAAACTATATTTATATAGTTATGCCAATTAAAGAATAAAAACTATTTAATTTATTGTAAGTTGTATTTTATTAGATAGTATTGTTTTTCCTGACCAGGTGCTTACCTCTATCCAAATTAAATATGAACCACTATTAGATTGTTTTCCCCAAGAGATGCTATTAAATAAAGAGTTATTGGATATTTCAATAGATGGATCTTCAATTTTTTGAGTATTTTGGTTTTGAGTTTTTAATTTTAAATTAGATATAGAGTTTGGATTTTTAGTATTAAGTTTTATAGTTAACGGAAAATCAATTTCATTTAAGGCTAAACCATTTAAAGGAAATTCTATAGATACAGAAGATTCTTCATTAATGTTTTGATTCTCTGGCCCCATATAATTAAAAGCTATTTCTTTAGTTTGACAATTTAAAACATCATCACAAACCTTTACTCCTAATTTGTGCAAGCCATTTTTTAAAAAACTTATATCACGTGACAAATTAAAAGGAGAAGAGCTGGTATTTAATAAAAGATTGTCATTAATATAATAAGAGGCTGTGCTTATACCCCTTGGGGCTGCGGCATTGATTTCAACAGACAATAACGAACTGTTTATAGTAGAATTATTTTTTAAATTTATAGAAAAAATAGGTTGATTTTTTGGTAAATGAACATCATCTTTTTTGGTTGGAATAAGATATATTTTTTCTTCTCCTAATTCATCTCTTTTTTTATTTTCTTTTTCAGTCCAGCTTTCTAAAGCAGTTTGCCAAGAATTGAATTGTGGATCTTGACTAGGGTCCTCAGGAATATCTCCTAATGGATTTTCCTTGTCTACATAATAAAGAATGTTATGATAATTTAAAAACTCTTTTTCTTCTATTAGTTCTTCTGGTGTATATTCTGTGGTAAGTAATCCAGAAATAGAGTCAATTTTAATTGTTTCAGAAAAATCTATATTGCCATTGATAATTTTTTTATCAACCTCTTTTATTTCAGGTTTTTTAAATTCTTCGACTGGCGTGTCGCCTAAAACTCTTTCCATGAAGTTCTTCCAAATTGGAGCAGCCACCGTTCCTCCCGCGGAACCTAATTTCATTTCAGTGTTATCATTATTTCCCACCCAAACACCCGCCACTAAAGATGGGGTATAGCCAATCGTCCAAGCGTCTATATAATTGTTTGTAGTGCCTGTTTTAGCCGCCACAGGACGATTAGAGAGTTGTAGGTGGTTGTTTGTGCCAAAAGCATAAGCACGGGCGTCATTGTCCGATAATATGTCATTTATCATCCTGGCTATATTTACAGGAATAATTGTTTTTTTGTTTTCTTTATATTCTTCTAAAACATTCCCATCTTTATCCTCTATTTTTAATATAACTGAAATCGGATTTAACTCACCCTCTCTAGCGAAAATTGAATAAGCATTAACATGTTCAATTAATTTAACTTCCGCTCCACCTAAAACTAAAGAAAGACCAAAACGATCCTTATCTTTTAGAGTGGTATATCCAGAATTTTCAGCTAAGTCTAAAACGTCATCTAAGCCTGATAAATACAAGGCTTTTACAGCAGGAATGTTTAATGAACCGGCTAAAGCTTTTTTTACAGAAACTGGACCTAACTCTTTATTGTTGTAATTTCTAGGTTCATAGGGTTTAGCGGTGTTAGAAAAATTAGTTAAAACATCAAAAAGTATAGTATTAGGAGTATAACCTTTTTCAAATAAAGAAGCATAAACCAAAGGTTTTAAAGAAGAGCCTGGTTGTCTAGGATTTATAGCAACATTAAATTGACCATCTATTTCCTGACTAAAATAATCCTTTGAACCAACCATAGCTAAAACTTGACCAGTTTTAGGGTCTATAGCTACCAAAGAAGCATTTTCAGCGTTGTAATTTTCTTGGTTTTTTTCTGAAAACTCTGTAATAACCTCCTCAGCAATCTTTTGTTTATATAGATCAAGTGAGGTATATATTTTTAGACCACCTTGTTCAACGTTTTTCTCGCCATATTTTTCCGATAAAATTTGTTTAATATACATAACGAAATGTGGAGCAGTAATATTAGTGGTTGGTTTTTTAAAATTTATTTCCTGTCCTTTAGCATTTTCTCTTTCATCCCCACTTATATAACCTTGTTTTTCCATTAGATCTAAAATATAATCTTTTCTAGCCAATAACACGTCTTTATTTGAACCGTAGGGAGAGTAGAAGCTAGGTGCTTGAGGTAAAGCAGCTAAAACAGCAGCTTCAGAAATGCTTACTTCTTGAACTGATTTACCAAAATATTTTTCACTAGCCGCTTGGACGCCATAAGCATTAGACCCATAAGGTATTTCGTTTAAATACATTTGTAGTATTTGGTCCTTAGAAAATTTTTGTTCAAGTTTATAGGCCAATATTAATTCTTTTATTTTTCTACTATAGCTTTTTTCTGAACTTAAAACAGCATTTTTTATTAATTGTTGAGTTAAAGTTGATCCACCGGCCTTTTTTCCGTATAACACATTAGTTACAGCAGTTCTCATAATAGCAAATAAACTAAAACCAGAGTGTTGATAAAAATTTTTATCTTCTATGGAAATCGTGGCTTTTTCTACGTAATCAGGTATTTCCTGTAGGGTAACTAAGGTTCTTTTTTCTTCCCCATGAATTTCGTAAAGAATGTTTTCGCCGGTTCTATCGTAAATAACTGTACTTTGGGGAATATCTCTGGATATTAATTGATTAGGGTCAGGTAATCCCTTAGAAAACCAAGCTACAGCTAAAAATACAGCTAAAAATATAAAAATACTTAAAAAAAACAAGGCTTTCCATAGGTATGAGTTAGTAAGAATTCTTTTTATAACAGATTTATCTTTTCTGGATTTATAAGATCTTTTTTTTGCATTTCTACGTATTGGTGTTTTTTGTTGAGATATTTTTTTACTTTGCCAATTGTTGTTTCTATAGTTTTTTTGCATTTTTTTTATAATATTTAGCAGCCACCTCTGGGCTTATTGAATTTATCACCAAACCAGAACCTAGCTCAACACCCGCCCAAACACTGTCTCTGGGTTGAATTTTAATATAAAAATGTTGATTAGTGTCAGGTACAACGTTATGTAAGAAAAAATTATAATCTAAACCACTTTCCTCTAGTTTAGATAAGATTAATTTTAAGCATTTGGCCAATGAGATCAGTTCATTATTGTTTAATAGAGAGATGTTGTCAAGGTGTCTTTTGGGTAAAATCCAAGCTTCGTAATGATATTTACTAGCATATGGAGCGATTATAGCAAAAAATTTGTCTTCATATATTTTTCGCTTAGATTTTAATTCTTTTTCTATAACATCGCAAAAGTGACAAGAACCATTTTTTATTAAATAGTCTTGAGTTAAAGATGCTTCGGTTATTAATTCTTGAGGTATAATTTTGGTAGCAAAAACTTGAGAGTGAGAATGTTGTAAAGAAGCTCCCGCTTTAGCCCCTTGGTTTTTAAAAATTAGAACATAATTAATTTTAGGATTTTTGGAAATTTCTTTTGTTCTTTTTTGATAAAGAGTTAATAGTGATTTTATTTCTCCTACAGACAATTTTCCTAATTGAGTATTGTGTTTAGGTGTTTCTATTATTACTTCTTGTGTGCCATATGCTTTGGGGTTTTTAGTACTGACTGCAGGAAATATATTACTAATACTTACTGACTTCCATTTTTTTCCAGTTTTAATTGAATCAATAATATTTTTTTTATCTAAATTATTAGGACAAAAAGGGCAGGTTTCAGAATTAGAAGAGCTAACTGTTTTAGGTTTTACATCTCTCGGTCTTTTAGATCTCGATGGTGTTATAATTACATATTCATTTAATAAATAATCTTTTCTAATTTCAGATTTAAGTTTTTTCATAAATTTTACCTTAGATATACACTTTATAATTTAATAATAATATGTTAATATTATATCATATTTTAAACACTGTTAAAAATTAATATAAATAAATTATTTTCTACTATATAGATATAATTTATAATTTTAAGTCAAGTATATGTATAAAAAAATAGTATTTTTATTTTTACTTTTTTTACTTCTTTTACCATTAACTAAGACTAGTGCTCAGGGTAAGGCTACTATATATTTTTTCTATGGGAATGGTTGTCCTCATTGCGCTAAAGAAGAAATTTTTTTGGATAAACTTTTAGAAAAATCTGAATTTAAAGACAGTGTAGAGCTGGTAAGTTATGAAGTTTCGAATAATTATGAAAATGCGCAATTACTTTCTAAAATAGGTAAGGAGATGAATTTAAAAACCTCAGGAGTTCCTTTAACAATTATAGGAGATAAAGACTTTGTTGGTTTTCATTCAGCTGAAATAACGGGAGAAAAAATAGAAAAAACTTTAAAAGAAGCAATGAAAACAGGTTGTAGTGATATTGTGGGTGCTGTTATTAGCGGAAAGGATATAAGTGAAGCTAAAAATTGTGAAAAAGAAGAAGATAATCAGAATGAAATAAATGTACCATTTTTAGGCTCCTTGAATGTAAAAAATCTTTCATTACCAATTTTAACTATTCTTTTAGCCGGATTAGATGGTTTTAATCCCTGTGCTATGTGGGTTTTGTTGTTTTTAATAACACTTCTTTTAAATATGAAAAATAGAAAAAAAATGTGGATTTTGGGAATTACCTTTATTTTTACCTCTGCCTTGGTTTATTTCTTATTTTTAACAGCTTGGCTTAACTTATTTTTATTCGTTGGTTTTATTTTCTGGGTAAGATTACTAGTTGCTTTAGTAGCAATAGGTGGTGGAGCATATCATGTTTGGGATTATTTTAATAACCCACAAGGAACTTGTAAGGTTACAGGCAAAGAGAAAAGAAAAATAACCTTTTCTAAATTAAAAGCTATTATTAATCAAGACAAGTTTTGGTTAGCCTTGGCGGGAGTTATTGTTTTAGCTGCAGCTGTAAATTTAGTTGAACTTTTATGCAGCGCTGGCCTTCCAGCTGTCTACACGCAAATGTTATCGCTCTCCGATTTGTCCACCTGGAAATATTATAGCTATTTAATATTATATGTTTTAATTTTTATGCTAGATGATTTGATCATTTTCTTTATTGCTATGAAAACACTGAGAGTGACTAGTATTAAAGGTAAATATTCTAGGATAACGGCTTTAGTTGGAGGTGTTTTAATGCTTATCATAGGCCTACTCTTAATCTTTAAACCAGGTTGGTTAATGTTTGGTTAGTTTTATGAAAAAAATTAATAGTTTACAAAATCCTGAAATTAAAAACATCAAAAGATTACAGAAAAAAGAAAACTATAGAAAAAAACAAAAGTTAGTTTTAGTGGAGGGAAAAAAAGAAATTGAAATCGCTAATGATAATTTAGAGTTGGTTAATTATTATTATTCACCCGAACTCATTAAAGAAGAGATTAGTGAATTTAAAGATATAAATAAATCAATTGAAGTTAGTTCTCAGATCTTTCAATCAATTTCTTATAGAGGAAATCCAGATGGTCATCTAGCTATTTTTAAGGAGAAAGTTTATCACTTAAAAGATATTGTTTTAAGTAAAGAGCCATTAATAATTGTTCTTGATGGAATAGAAAAACCTAGTAATTTAGGGGCTATTTCTCGAACAGCTTGTGCGGTTAAAGCAGATTTAATAATATTGGTTGATAGTAAAGTGGATATATATAATTCCAATGCTATAAGGTCTAGCACGGGTCATATATTTAAGACTAAAATAATATCAAGTGATTTTGACGAAGCTTCTAAATGGTTAAAATCTAAGAATTTAAAAACATTAACCTGTAGTGGAAATTCTAAAATTAAATACACTGAAGCTCAATTGAACACTCCACTAGCCCTAGTTTTTGGCTCTGAAGATAAAGGTTTAAAGAATAATTGGTTAAGCGTGGCTGATGAAAAAATTAAAATTTCTATGCTTAGTAAAATGGACTCTTTAAATCTTTCAGTTAGCGTAGCTGTTATAGTTTTTGAAGCTTTAAGACAAAGAAAAGAGTTTTGATTGACTTTTGATTGTTTATTTGATATTTTGTTTTTATTGATATGCGCCCATAGTTCAACGGATAGAACACCAGCCTTCTAAGCTGGTTATGGGGGTTCGATTCCCTCTGGGCGTACATTTATATATTTTTTTAATTTAATTATTATGAGTGAAGATAAAAAAAACAAAGAAGATGAGAATATTAATGATAATAGTTTTTTTGGTTGCGACTGTGCTCATTGTCCAAATAGCTGCGGCAGTGTTTTAGAGGAAGATAAAGAAGATAAAGAAGATAAATAATTAAATATCATTTTGATATACATGGTGGCTATAGTTCAACGGTTAGAACATCGGTTTGTGGTACCGATGATGAGGGTTCGATTCCCTCTAGCCACCCATAGAGAAGTATAGCTAATATTAGCTATATTTTTGTTTTCTGGTGTAAAATGTGTGTAATACATCTTAGTTTTGGTTAATAATTATTTCATATAACTATTATACCAGCTGAGATGTTCTTTATTTAAAAAATTAAGGTTCGGAGTAGAATGTAGCGTACAAACCTTAACAAAAATACATCAGCATGATATGTTTTTATGTTACATAGTTCATTTTATTGTTTAATTAAAAAAAGGAGATTATTGTGTCTAAAAATTTAATGATAGTTATTACTAGGAATGGTGGTAAAATTGAGGTTGATGTCTCAGATGAGGCTTGTGCAAAATTCAAAATCCTTGATAAAAGCGGATCAAGTTTTCCTGCTAAAAAGGGCATGAAAATTATATGTCCCCAGAGCGGAGAAGGTGAGTTAATAGGGGTGGGTAAAAATTTTTGTTCTTGTGGTCGTTGTAGTAGCGATGGAAAAAAGAAAGTTTTGTGGGTCGTTTTTGATAGAGATGACGGCAAGGCTTCATTTAGTGATCCAGGTGATTATATTAGAAAATAATCTCCCATCTTCCTTACCGCCAATAAACTATAAAGTTGAGGCGGTTTTTTATTACCCAAAACAATAACGAGTCACACGGTGGGGTAAACTTGCGGAATATACTTTACATTTACCATTTCAGTTCTAATGTTCTTCACGAAGCCATCCACCAAAAATACCGCTAATATTAGCGGTGTTTTTATATAACCCTAGTTTACTAAAAAGTGTAATACTTAAATTCTATTCCAAAGCTTAATCAACTATTTTGGTTAAACACTTCGTTTGGGGTTAAATAACCATGTCTTTTTCTCGGGCGTGAGTTGATGAGGC
>Ga0307990_1002381_pt1 | contig 15066 bp, 9 predicted proteins | sample EllFjometagen129_FD_203168 | JGI IMG/M metagenome (GOLD analysis project Ga0307990, IMG submission 203168) | Marine microbial communities from Ellis Fjord, Antarctic Ocean - #129 | ecosystem: Environmental > Aquatic > Marine > Unclassified | place: Southern Ocean | collected 2014-10-08
TCCATCCATTCCGGAGATTTGCGCGGCGGCTTGAGGACGGTCGGAAATGACATTTCACGCGAAGCCAGTTCGAGTTCTTTCAACGTGGCCACAATGCGTGTTTCGGGTAGCGGCAGATTGTGCTCTGTGGCGTAGCGATAAAACCGAGCCTTGTCCGATAGCAATTCGAGCACGTCATGCGGCGGCAATAAAAAGTCAGCCACCTCGCCGATCGCTTTACGCCGCTCGTTCAGCCACCAGACAAATTCATCGGTGCAGGGGATCAGAACCGGCCGCGCCTCATATTGTGCGGCGATTTCTTGCAACGGCGGGATGGGATTATCCCAGATTTCGGGGGTCGCTATTGTGCGTTTTACGGAGCGGGTGCGGCAGTAGGCCCGCTTCACTTTGTCGGAAACGCCAATCACGGGAACGCCTTTTCGCCAGAGAATGCGAGAGGCTTGCAGTCCGGTCAAGCAGTGGGTGCCGAGCAGCACAACAGGGGGGGGCCTGCGATCGAGATCTTTCATGAGGGCGGGCTGTCGAGGATATCCCACCCTGCCGCTTCCTCTAGTTCCGCCTGACATGTAAGGAAGACCTGAACGACATCGGGGTCGAAGTGAGTCCCTCCGCAACGAACGATTTCGTCGACCGCCTCGTTTGCGGGAATGGGGCCTTTATAGACCCGGACGGATCGCATGGCATCATACGCATCTACAACCGCAAAGATTCGTGCACCGAGGCAAATCTCTTTTCCTTTGAGGCCGCGTGGATAGCCCGAACCATCAAATTTTTCGTGATGGGAGAGAATGAGTTCGGCGGCGGGGGAGAGGTGCTCGCTCGACTGGACAATATCATATCCGGTTTGGGCGTGGGGTTTCATGATCACCCACTCGTCTTCGGTCAGTTTTCCGGGCTTGAGTAGGATCGCATCCGGCGTGGCAATTTTCCCGATGTCGTGAAGCAAGGTTCCGCGGGCGAGATCGTCGAGCTCGGAAGACGACAGGCCGAGGGCTCGGCCCAGAATCAGAGAGAGATTGCGAACCCGAATGCTGTGTTGCCCCGTTGCCTTCTCGCGTGCATCGAGCATCGCGACCATGGCTTCGAGCGTAAAGTCATAGGCCGTCACGAGTTCAGCGCTTTTTTCATCCATCATCTCTTCTAGGTGAAGCTGATAACGCTCGTTTTCTGCGGTGAATCGCCGATTGTCGTCGCGAACTTTTTTGATTTCAACGGCCCGCTCCACCGTCCGAAGCATTTGGTCTGTTGAAAAGGGCTTCCGTAGGTAGTCCACGACAGATCCGGCCCGAATGGCTTCCGTCGCCATTCCCAGGTCAGGGTTGCCCGTCATCAGGATGACCGGGATATCCGGCGAATCTTTCTGGATGATTTTCAAAAGGTCGATGCCGGACATCCCGGGCATCATGATATCGGAGATCACGGCATCATAATTCTTCTCGGCCAGCTGTTTTTGCGCTTCGAGAGCATTTTCCACCGCATCGACGGGGTAGCCTGCATTTTTAAGAAGGGTCTGTACCAGCCGCCGGATCCCGGCATCGTCATCGACTACCAGAATTCGCGATGATTTTTTTTCTGGGTTATTTTTCATAGTCATCAGGGTTGCCGTTCCTCCTGCTCGACCCCGTTGCGGCCGTTCTTTTTAGCTCGGTATAGCGCCTCGTCAGCGCCAAGAAGAATATCGTCTACACGCTGTCCGGCATGGTGTGCCGACACCCCGAAGCTTGCGGTCAGGCGACCCACTACCGGGAACTCACTCTGTTCATAATCGATCCGCAGACGCTCCGCGAGCTGCACGGCAATTTCGAGCGGGGTTTCAGGGCAGATAATCAAAAACTCTTCACCGCCCCAGCGTCCCGGAATATCGCTCGTTCGGAGTGCGGCCAGCAGGCGCTCTGCGGTTTCGACGAGAACGGCGTCCCCCACAGGGTGTCCGTGCGTATCGTTGACGGCTTTAAAAAAATCAACATCCACCATGATGACAGAGAGGGGGCGGTCATAGCGCTCGGCTCGCGAAACTTCTATGGCGAAACTTTCATCCAGCTTTCGGCGGTTGTATAAACCGGTCAGCTTATCTCGAATAGCGATTTCCTCCAGCTCTTCATTTTTGAGGGCGAGGTCGGCAAGGGCTTGTTGTAGCGCAATGTGGTTTCGAATCCGGGCTTTGACAATGGGCCCGTTAACGGGTTTCACAATGTAGTCCACCGCCCCGAGCCCTAATCCGTATTCTTCATCTTTTTGGTCGTCTAAGGCGGTGATGAACATCACGGGGATATCACGGGTTTCCGGCGACTGTTTGAGCCGCTTGCAAACCTCGTAGCCATCCATGCCGGGCATTTTTGCGTCGAGAAGAATGATGTTCGGAACGGGATCTTCAATCGCTAATTGCAGAGCGCTTGGGCCATCGAATGCAGTTTTGATTGACCATTCTGGCTGTAGGATTTTCGCCAGAACCAGCGCATTGGTGCGGAGGTCGTCGACGATTAGAATCGTTTGTTTATGGGTTTCGCTCATCAGGAGTCTTTCAAGGTTTTCAGGGTTCACCAAAAACAGGATTGGATCAAGAGCTACTCATTATTTTTTACCCCCTCACAAAGAAACACTTGTGCCGCGCCCCGCGCCGCTGTTAGAGTCCCGCCCGTTGATTTTCCCGTTTTGAAAACCTATAGGAGTATCCCTGAAATGAATATCTTGCATGTGTGTGCCAATCCGAAATCTACCGAAGAATCTATTTCCAAACAGCTCGCGGCTCGTTTTTTCGGGAAACTGATGGAGCTCAACCCCGACGTGGAGCTCAACAACGTTGATCTCTATCAGGAAAAACCGCCGTATTACACCAACGACCTTTATCGTCGCATGTGGAATCCGGTATTCGATGAAAGCTATGAGCCGAGTAAGGCCGAAGACGCCGCCGCGAACTACGCCACCAAACAGGCAGAGCTTTTCAAAGACGCCGATGTTCTCGTTCTCACCATGCCCATGTGGAACTTCTCTGCCCCCGGCGTCATGAAAGCCTGGATGGATCAGGTCCTCTCACCCGGTCTGGTTTTTGAACTGACCGAAGACGGCCCAAAACCGCTTCACAATATCACCACCCTCGTCTTGCTTGTCGCCTCCGGCGGTGTCTATAAGGAAGATGACGCGCGGGACGCCCTGAGCACACAAATGCGTGCGGCATTCGGGTTTGTCGGTATCAGCGATATTCGCGTGGCCTGGGCCGATGGTCAGAACTCGCTCCTCTGTAGCGATTGTGAAGTACGACGCGACATGGCCTTTGAAGCCGCCGAAGAACTGGCGGAAGATCTAGCTGAGGAAGCCGCTCAGGGATAATCCGTTCCATGGACACCTTTGTTAAAATCTGCGGAATCTGCTCCAGAAAGGATCTGGAGCAGATTTGCGCGTTAGGGCCCGACGCCATTGGCTTTATTTTCTGGCCGAAATCTAAGCGCTATGTTCGTCCAGAACAAGTGGCTCTTTGGTTGGACTGTATTCCGGAGACCATTAAAAAGGTCGGCGTCTTTGTTGAGCCGACCGCGGAAGAGGTAGAGGCGGTCGCCCGTACCTGCCAACTCGAGGTCATCCAGATCCACCCCGTTTCCAAGGATTGGAAAATCGATCGCCCGCTTTTCCAAGGGTTGGAAACCTGGCTCGCGCCGAAAATGGATGCGGGCGTTTCCCCCGATAATTTAAGCACCGTTTCTCCCGAGCCCACCGTTTTGTTGGCTGACGCCTTCGATCCGAAAAAAATCGGCGGTACGGGCACGCTGGGCAACTGGGATGCAGCTGTAGAATTGAAAAAACTCGGCAAGCCGATCCTGTTGGCCGGTGGGCTCGACCCCGACAACGTAGCGGAGGCCATCGCCGCCGTTCAGCCGTGGGGCGTGGATATCAGCTCAGGCGTCGAAAAAGAGCCAGGCGTGAAAGACATCCGCAAAGTTAAAAAATTCATCGCCGCGGCCCGCGACTGATTGGATGACGGATTGCTTTTTACGAAATCTTCGCCCCAAACCCCTTGTTAGTTATTAAGGTATCTGCTAGCCTCGATGCACCAAAGTCTTATGGCTTTTGATGCGTGAAAAAAGGGGCTCTTTATGAAGAACAACAGACGGCGATATTCCGACCTTTATCCATCCTGTTTTTTGAAAAAAGCGCTGTTTTTAACTGCGCTATTTTTTTTGACCAACACCGTTTCCGCAACAACGTATTACGCAGACGTTTCTCGATCAGATGATTCCGGGGCCGGGACGTCTTGGGCGACGGCCAAACACACCATCCAGGCGGCGGTGGATCTCGCATCAGATGGCGATACAGTCTGGATGACTAACGGAACTTACAGTTCGGGCGGAGCAGCGGACGGTCGTATTCGGATCACGAAAAATATAACGGTGCAGTCCGTGAATGGACCGGATGTTACGATCATTGATGGTGGTGGATCGCTGCGCTGTGCTTCCTTGACTCACGGGGTGCTTTCCGGGGTTACTTTGATGAGCGGAAATGTTGCGGAAGGTTCTGGTGGCGGAGCGTATTTGAACGGTGGTGGAACGTTGAACAACTGCCTGCTTAAAAAGAACACTGCTTCTGACGGCGGCGGCGTTTATTTGTATAGCGGTGGCATATTGAATAACTGCATGTTGAGCGAAAATAAGGTGACAGGTCTTGGTGGCGGAGCGTATTTGCAGAATGGTGGCATACTGAACAATTGTATTATCTGGGGGAATGAGGCCGACTCGCCCGAAGAGGTTGCGTCTATGTTCAAACCTGGATCAGGAGGCGGTGTGATCTTGCAGTTTGGCGGAGTATTAAACAATTGCACGCTGAGCGAAAACACGGCAACAGGCATTGGCGGAGGCGTGTTGTTTGATGCTGGTGGCGTAGTATATAATAGTATTATCTGGGGAAATTTGGTTACGGATAATGAGAATGATTTGTATGGGAATGAGGTTTTCTATTACGATTCCGGTTACGCTAGCTATACCTGTACTTCGAATCCGTTATTTGTGGATGCTAAGAATGGAGACTTTCGCCTTCAACCTAATTCGCCTTGTATCAATGTGGGGCATAATTCTTACGCCCCGGCAGGAATGGATTTGCGAGGGTATGCACGCATCATAGACGGCACAGTCGATATGGGGGCGTATGAAACAGACTATGTTTTTGCAGATGCCTCCCGGGACGATGATTCCGGTGATGGCCGAAGTTGGGGCGCCGCGAAGAAGACGATTCAGGCGGCGGTGGATCTTGCCGAAGACGGAGGGATCATTTCAGTTCAAAGCGGCATATATAACGCTGGCGGCGCGGTTGTGCCTGGCTATTTGTCAACGAACCGGGTGTGCATTACCAATGCGATCACGGTTCAATCATTAAATGGAGCGGCGAAAACGGTTATTGATGGATCCGGTTCTATGCGTTGTGTTTATGTAGACGGCGATGCTGTGCTCTCCGGGTTCAGCCTGACGAATGGTGCAACATTTGCTTTGGGGGATGAGACGTTCGATCAGTCAGGCGGAGGGGCATTTTTGAATTCCGCCAGCACGCTGGATAACTGCACGTTGAGTGGAAATACCGCAGTGGGTTTTGGGGGCGGTGTATATCTGAATGGGAACGGTACGCTCAACAGCTGTACTGTTGTCAGCAATGCATCTGTTGGTCCCGGCGGCGGCGCAGCGTTGAACTCGGATGGAATATTGAACCAGTGCGCGTTAAGCGGGAACACGACCTTTGCTGGTGATGGTGGGGGGGTGATTTTGCTTTCAGGAGGAACGTTAAACAACTGCTCTCTACACGATAATATATCGCATGGTTACGGGGGCGGAGCATTTTTGAATTCCGCCGGCATACTGAATAACTGCAGATTGAGCGGGAATGGAGCATCTTACGATGGGGGTGGAGCATTTGTGAGTTCCGGCGCATCATTGAATAACTGCATATTGAGCAGAAATACATCATTGCATGATGGCGGCGGAGTGCTTTTGTGGTCTGGCGGTACGCTGAATAGTTGCGTGTTAAGCGGGAATATTGCAGGGAATGACGGTGGTGGAGCGGGTTTGTTTTCGGGTGGAATATTGAACAACTGTACGTTGAGTGGAAATGTTGCGACTGGACGAGTCGGCGGTGTAGTTTTGAGCCTAGGAGGGACGCTAAACAATTGTATCGTCTGGGGCAATGAATCCGGGTCATCTCAAAAAGACGTCGCTTCTTTTGATGATGATTCTGTAATTCACTATACCTGCTCTTCAGACGGTGTGATGGCAGGGGAGAGTGGTTGTATTACGAACAACCCAAGTTTTAGGGATGAAGAGAACTCTGATTTTCACCTGTTGTCAGATTCGCCCTGCATAAATACCGGAGGAAATGCCTATGCCCCGGTAGGAGTGGACCTAGACGGTGGTTCCCGCGTGATGTGTGGCGCCGTCGATATGGGAGCGTATGAAACGGATTATGCCTATGCCGATGCGGGTCAACCAGATGAGTCTGGTGATGGTCGGAGCTGGGCGACTGCGAAAAAAACAATTCAGGCCGCGGTGGACCTTGTCGCCGCCGGAGGTACGGTTTGGGTTCATCGCGGTACGTACGATGCCGGGGCTGCGGTTGCGCCGGGCGAATCATTAAAAAATCGAGTGTGCCTCACCAAGCCCATTACGGTCCAGTCGTTGAATGGTATAGCGGAGACGATCATTGATGGATCTGGCTCCGTGCGCTGTGTTTATTTGGAAGAAGGGGCGGTGCTCAAGGGCTTTCGCTTGATCCATGGATCAACGGCCGCATCGGGTAGTGGATATTTTGATCGGTATGGTGGTGGCGCATTTTTTAACTCTGGCGGAACACTAGATACTTGTACGCTGAGCGACAATGCCGCACATGTTTATGGTGGCGGTGCGTATTTGAACGGGGGCGGAACGCTCAATAACTGTAAAATAACCGACAATTCATCCAGCGGCCCAGGCGGTGGTGTGGCGTTAACTTCAGGGGCGGTACTGAACCGTTGTGTTTTAAGTGGAAACATGGCCCAAGAAGATGGCGGCGGTGCAATTTTACTTTCGGGCGGAACGCTTAATAATTGTTTTTTGAGTAGCAATAGTTCCCACTTTTACGGCGGCGGCGTATTTTTAGATAATAGTGGGATATTGAATAACTGCACATTGAGCGGCAACAGAGCCTCCTATGTTGGCGGGGGCGCACTTTGTGAAGATGGCGGAATACTGAATAACTGTATTGTCTGGGATAATGAGGCGGGTTCATCCAGAAACGACCTATCACATTGGGGCGGGGGTGCCACGGTTCGTTACTCCTGCTCCTCAGATGGCGTGACGGCCGGGGAGAATGGGTGCATCACGGACAATCCATTATTTGTAAACCCGGAGACGGGGGATTTTAATCTGCAACAGAATTCGCCCGGTCTCAATGCCGGTAGCAACGTCTATTCGCCGACGGGTACGGATCTGGAGGGAGGGATCCGCATTATAGGTAGCTCCGTCGATATGGGGGCATATGAAATGGATTATGCCTATGTAGATGCCGCTCGGGTTGATGACGCCGGTGATGGTCGAAGCTGGGTGACGGCAAAAAAAACAATTCAGGCGGCGGTAGATCTCGTCGAGGGCGGCGGCGCCGTTTGGGTCAGGAGCGGTACATACAACGCGGGCGAAACAGTTGTGCCGAATCACTTGGCAACCAACCGAGTCTGCATAACCAAGGCGATATCTGTGCGTTCCTTAAATGGTGCAGCGGAGACCATCATAGATGGATCTGGTTCTGTGCGTGTTGCCTATTTGAACAACGGGGCCGTACTTTCCGGCTTTAGTTTGATGAACGGGACGACCCCTGTTTCGGGAGACAAGGTCTTTGATCAGTCTGGTGGCGGTGTCTTTCTAGATTCTAGCGGAACATTGGATAACTGCATACTGAGCGGAAATAGTGCGCATGATTCTGGTGGTGGCGCATATTTGAATGGTGATGGAGCACTGAACAATTGTTCGGTTATTAGCAATGCATCCATCGGGGTTGGCGGCGGTGTGGTTTTAAAAAATGGCGGATTATTAAATAATTGCACCGTTGTTGGAAATACGGCAGACGGTACCGGAGGCGTACTTTTATTCAATGGGTGTGGAGTGCGCAATAGCGTGATCTGGTCTAATCATGCGACTCATTCTGGGCAGGATTTGTATAACGACGGTGGATTTGTGTTTAACAGCTGCTCTGCGGATGGATTGGTTCACAACGGGAATAACTGCATGACCAATAATCCATTGTTTGTGGATGTGGCATCCGGCGACTTTAGTCTGCAAAGAACATCGCCCTGTATTAATGCCGGGGATGATACATATGCTACATCCACAAAGGATCTAATTGGCAGTGATCGCTTGGTCAGCACGGTGGATATGGGGGCGTATGAATTCCAATGGTTCATTAGTTCGCCGGGTGGAGTGGCGGATGGCGGCGGTACATTGCGGATCGCCTCGGCAGGCCTGAATGGAAGCGCCACAAATGTCACCGTGTGCGGGGTTGAGGCCTCCATTATCGATCAAGGATCGAACTGGCTTGAAGTAACCCTTCCGCCGAGTCCTGACTTTTACAGTTCGGTCACTGGGGGCCTCGTAGTTCAGTCCAGTAATGCTCCCGACGTCGTTTTGACCCCCGAATACACCTATGTGCGGGGAACACATCTTCCGTTCTATTCCGATGCCTCTCGCACGAATGACCTTGGGAGCGGCCACTCTTGGGCGGACGCCAAGCAAACGATTCAGGCGGCGGTGGATGCCTCGCGGGACGGAGACTATATTCTCGTGACCAACGGAACCTATTCCGTCGGGGGCGCGGTAACGCCGGGTTATAGCCTTAGCAACCGGCTGGTAATCCACCGGGCGATTGAAGTGAGTTCAGTGAACGGCCCAGAGGTGACAATCATTCAGGGGACGGTCGGATCCAACGGCGGCAACGACACCAACTCGGTGCGCTGTGTCTACATGACCGCGTCGAACTCTTCACTCTCTGGATTTACCCTGAACGGTGGCTATGCCACCTCATCAGGCAACACGGCGCATGATCAATCCGGCGGCGGCCTTTGGCTCACGACTGGCTGTTCCGTTTCGAACTGCATCGTAAAAGACAGTGCTGTGAAATGGGGCTTCGGAGCAGGGGTCTACTTTGCCGGCGGCGGAGCGGTTACTCACAGCACATTGAGCGGAAATTCCAATGCCTGGAGCACCGGCGGCGGGGCTTACTTTGAAGCTGGCGGCTCATTGAGCCACTCGCTTGTCAGCAGAAATTCAGCCGACTCCGGCGGGGGACTCTATTTTTCCAATGGTGGGTCGGCGGATAACTGCCTGTTGACGACCAACGCGGCCGGTTGGAGCGGTGGCGGCGGCGCGTTCTTTGCGGGCGGCGGGCAAATGAACAACTGCACATTGATCGCCAACACCTGTGAGTGGGGCGACGGTGCCGGCGCCTATCTGGCCGGTAGTGGAACGCTGCTGAACTGTATTGTCTGGTCCAACATGTCTGGTGGAATGATCACCGATATTTATAACGGAGCGGGCACGATTTCGAATAGCTGTGCGTCAATTGGGGTGACACACGGAACAGACGGGTGCATCACCAACCATCCGCTATTTGCCGATCCTTCCTTCAGGCTTCAACAATTTTCCCCCTGCATCAATGCGGGCACGAACAGTTTGTTGTCGGCAACCGACCTCGACGGTCATATGCGCATCGACGACGGCACAGTCGACCTCGGAGCCTACGAAGCATCGGACTCCGGGGTGGATCAAGACGACGACAACCTGACCGACTGGCAGGAGGTGCATCACTACCGATCTAACCGCAGCAACCCCGACACCGATGGTGACGCGATGAAGGATGGCGACGAAGTGGTTGCGGGAACCGACCTGTTGAATAAATCCTCCGTGTTCACCGTAAATTGTGCGGAGATCGCATCCGGTGAAATTGAATTTAGCTGGTTCAGCGTTTCGAATCGGCGATATACCTTGCAGGGTAGAACGAACCTGATGGAGGGCACCTGGATCGATCTGCCCGACTGCTCGGTGTCCGCACCCTCCAATTTGGTTCGACATAGTGGGACCGACGGGCAGTTCTTTTACCGTCTGAATGTTCGGGAAGAGTAAATAACCAGCCTCTTTTCTTTGCGCCTTTTGGTGGAAAAGGAGAGGGGCTTCGCTTATCTTCTATCGCTATGAAAGCAACCCAACCCGACAGACACGGACATTTTGGCCCCTATGGCGGTATGTTTGTGCCCGAAACCCTGATGCAGCCGCTCAATGAACTGACAGAAGTTTATAAGGAAGCGCGCAAAGACCCCGCGTTCAAAAAGGAACTCGACTATTACCTGAGTGAATATGTCGGTCGCCCCACCTCGCTCTACTTCGCCGAACGCATGAGTAAGGAACTCGGCGGGCCGAAAATTTATCTCAAGCGCGAAGATCTTTGCCACACGGGTGCGCATAAGATCAATAACTCGATGGGCCAGATCCTGCTCGCCAAGCGAATGGGGAAAACCCGCATCATCGCCGAGACGGGGGCGGGGCAGCATGGGGTTGCCACGGCGACGGTCTGCGCGATGTTCGGGATGGAATGCATCGTCTATATGGGCGAGGTCGACATGGCGCGTCAGGCACTCAACGTCTTTCGCATGGAAAGCCTCGGCGCCAAAGTAGTGGCCGTAACCGCCGGGCAGAAAACACTTAAAGAGGCCGTCAACGAAGCGACTCGCGATTGGGTTTCCCATGTTCGGAACACCCACTACATTCTCGGCTCGGCACTCGGGCCGCATCCGTACCCCACGATGGTGCGCGATTTCCAGAGCGTGATTGGCAAAGAGTCGCGCAAACAAATTTTGAAAGCCGAAGGCCGTTTGCCGACCGCGCTGATTGCTTGCGTTGGTGGCGGCAGTAATTCGATTGGCCTGTTTCATCCCTTTATTAAAGATGAAGGCGTCCGCATGATCGGCGTCGAAGCGGGTGGCTTTGGCATTGAAACCGGGCAACACGCCGCGCGCTTCGCCGACGGAAAAATCGGGGTTTTGCAGGGCACCCAAAGCTATGTATTGCAAGACGACGACGGACAGATTCGTTTGACACACTCCATCAGCGCGGGCCTCGACTATGCCACCGTTGGCCCCGAGCACGCGCTGCTTCACGACCTCAAGCGCGCCGAATACTCTTCGGTCGACGATGTCGAAGCGGTCATGGGATTCGATAAGCTTGCGCAGTGGGAGGGCATCCTGCCCGCGCTCGAAAGCTCGCACGCCATCGCATGGGTGATCCTGAACGCAAGCTCGTTTACCTCGGACGACCTGTTGATCATCAACGTTTCCGGTCGCGGCGACAAAGACGTTCAGCAGATCGCCGAATGGAAGGCCCAGCGCGATGCCGGCACTCGTTGAAACCATTCAAAGCGAGGTCCTACAGGCGGAGGTTCCCTTCGCCATCATTCTTCCTGAAGGTGAAGGCTCGTTTCCTGTGCTGTACGATTTGCACGGTTTGCTCAGTGATGAAGGCCCGTACGATCCCGCGCCGACGGCACGTAGCTATTTTGAAAAACAGCCGTTCCGCCGGCTACAGAAAATTGCCGACGAAACCGGCGTTGTCATTGTACGGGTAAATGGGGGCCGCGGATGGTATCTCGATAGCCCGCGCATCGAAAAATCTCAGTACGAATCGCATATCATGCAAGAGCTTTTCCAAGCCTTGGAAAAAAAGTTTCCACTCATTGGAAAAAAGGAAGCACGCGGAATTTGCGGGCACAGCATGGGCGGGTTTGGAACAATCCGTTTTCTTTGTCGCTACCCAGAGTTCTTCTCGGTGGGAGCGATCCACTGCGCATCGCTTCGCTTCATGTCGCCGGACGAGCACCGCGGAAGCTACATCGAAGAGTTGATGAGCGACGACGAGCTGCGCGCGGCGTTTCCCGATGATTTTTTGAACGCGCTCATCCGCCCCGGCCTGAAACTTCGAATCACCGTTGGCGCGAACGATAAGGACCGCATCGTTCGCGAAAACCGCGATCTACACGCCTTTCTTTTGGAAAATAATCAGTCGCATATTTATGATGAAACCCCCGGCGGGCACGAATACGTCCCGCACGGATTAAACGGAGTTGCTTGGGCAGCGAAACAATTGAGAGCATCCCAGAGGGATGCGGAGTAGTGGAGTACAGGAGTGGTGGATTATTGGAAAGAGTTTGCAGAGAATCGGGGCTTTGATTCATTAATCCAACTCTCCAATACTCCATCATTCCATGGGAGTTAAATATGGCACTTAAAAGTATGACAGGGTTTGGGGCGGGAAGTGCGCGGGCCGACGGCGTGTGCATTTCTGTGGAGTTGAGCAGCGTCAACCGTAAGCAGCTTGAGGTGGCGCTTCGTTTGCCGCCGCAACTGAGCGGCTTCGAACCGCAGGTGCAGAAATTGGCGCAACAATTTCTTTCGCGCGGACGTGTCTCCGGAACCGTGACGCTGGATCTCCCCGCTGGAGAAACGGCAGTGACGGTGGATCAAAAACGGGCCGAGGCTGTTGTGGCGAAACTCCGGAGGTCCGCAAAAAAACTAAAACTCGAAGATGATTTGAGCGCTTCCATGCTTTTGAAAATTCCCGGCTTGCTCGATTTCCAAACTTTGGAAAAAAATATGCAGGCCGGATCCTCCGGCTTCCAATGTTTGGAAAAAGCGCTGCGAGCCGCGCTGAAAAAATTGGTTGCGATGCGTGCGAAAGAGGGCCGGGAACTGGCAGACGATTTAAAAACCCGGCTCGCCGCGCTGGACGCGATGCTGGCCGAGATTATAACGCTCGCGCCGGACGTGGTTTCCAAACGTCGGAAGAAAATGTTCCAAGGGTTGGAATCCGCCTTCGCCGAGGCTTCGGCGGACAAGAAACTGTGGCTCGAAAATCTGTCCAGCGACGAGCGTGTGCTCAAAGAAATCGCGCTGTTCGGTGAGAAGAGCGACATCGCTGAAGAGATCACGCGGCTGACGAGCCACATCAAACAGTTCCGGGCGCGCCTGCGCTCCGCCGACCCGGTCGGTCGCGAACTCGACTTCCTGGTGCAGGAGTTTCTGCGCGAGATCAACACGATTGGCTCCAAAGCCAATGATTTGCAAATCACCCAACAGGTGGTCGCTTTCAAAACCGAGCTCGAGCGGATTCGCGAGCAGATCCAGAATGTGGAGTAAGCCGTTCGCCCTCGGAATGAATGACGATTTTCCTCAACCTATTTAGCCATCAAAACAGGAGCCTAGATGATCAATCCTATCTCTTTAACCAAACAGCCGACCGAACAACAATTCATTCAAATCCTGCTAGATGCCGGACAGGAACATCTTTTTGCGGGTTGGGATCCGGCCGGAACCCACGACGAGGAAAAGACCGCCTTTTTAGAAAGCCTGCGCCGCGTTGACAACGCTTATCCCGGCGGAGTGAGCGGCTATGTTTCCAATGCTCGGAAACTTCTCTCCGAAGCCAAAGAAGGCAAAAACCCTTTTGAGGGCTTTGTGCCGGAGCAACCCGACGTCGTGGACTTGACCCGCTTCGACGATGCGTACGATCGCTACGAAGCCATTGGGATCGCGCACGCTTCGAAAACCGCCTTCGTCATGGTCGCGGGCGGACTCGGGGAGCGCCTCGGCTACTCCGATATTAAACCCAACATTCCCGTAGAGGTTACCGAAACCACCTCCTATCTCGCGCATTACGCACAGGGCATCAAAGCCTTTGAGTCGCGGATGAGTGTGCCGGGCCTCGTTCCCTTCGTCATCATGACCTCGGGTGACACAAACGATAAAACCGTCGCCACGCTAGAAGCCAACCAGTGGTTCGGCCTCAAACAAGAGCAGATTCACATCGTGAAGCAGGAGCTCGTTCCTGCGATCTCCGATTCGGAAGGCCGCCTCGCGCTTGCCGGAAAATATCAACTGGCGCTCAAGCCGCATGGGCACGGCGACATTCATATGCTCATGCATACCAGCGGTCTCGCGGTACGCCTCTTCGAGCAGGGCATTGAACACTTCCTTTTGCTGCAGGACACCAACGGCCAAGTATTCAATGCCGCGCCCGCCGCCGTCGGCGCCTCAGTCGAACACGGGTTCGACTTCAACTCGCTGGCGGTCAATCGTGTGCCGGGCGAAGCCGTGGGCGCATTGGCCAAGCTCGTGAGCGATGAAAAAGAGTTCACTCTCAACGTCGAATATAACCAGCTCGACCCGCTGCTTCGGGCGACCGTCAGCCCAGAGGGCGACCTTCCGAATGAACAAGGGCACTCCATGTTCCCCGGGAATATCAACGTCCTAGTTGTCCGCCTGGCGTCTTACGTGAAAATTCTCGAACGCACACAGGGAATCGTCGCTGAGTTTGTGAATCCAAAATATGCCGACGAAACCAAAACGTCGTTCAAAAAACCGACTCGCCTTGAAACGCTCATGCAGGATCTCCCCAAGCTGTTTGGCCCTGAAGAAAAAGCTGGGGTCTCGGTGTTCGACCGGCCGTGGTGTTTTTCGCCCAACAAGAACAACATCCTCGATGCTGCGGCAAAACAGACCCACGGCACGCCGCCGGAGTCCGCCGCCACCGCGGAGTCCGATTTCTACCTCGCCGGACGCATGCGCCTCAAGGCCGCCGGCATGTCGGTTGTCGAGGCGGACACCGAGCTCGTGTGCGGCGTTGCGCTCACCCCTGGTCCGCGCGTCATCCTCCGTCCCTCCTTCGCGCTGACCCTCAACGAGGTTCGGGAAAAAATCTCTGGCGGCTCCATCGCCGATGAAGCGACGCTCGTTCTGGACGGAGAAGGAATCCGCCTCGAAAACGTTACCCTTGCCGGACGGTCCGCGCTGGTTATCCATGCCTGCCCCGGTGCGAGCGTAACCGTGAAAGACCGCGTCGTAGAAAATGACGGGTTCGAAATCGTTAAGCTTACCGATGTCGAACTCGCGGATTCAGAGACTCCGGAATATTTGCGCATTCGAGGGTATCGGATTGAAAACCGCGGCGCGGAAATCCACGAGTTCACTCAGCCCGGCGATTATACCGTTTAAAATTTCCCCAACCCTTGAAAAACTCTGCGCCG